>Ga0315288_10002267_pt1 | contig 24881 bp, 19 predicted proteins | sample YL17G11_20_MG_FD_203454 | JGI IMG/M metagenome (GOLD analysis project Ga0315288, IMG submission 203454) | Sediment microbial communities from Yellowstone Lake, YNP, Wyoming, USA - YL17G11_20 | ecosystem: Environmental > Aquatic > Freshwater > Lake > Sediment | place: USA: Wyoming | collected... | reverse complement strand
AGCATATTCCGCTGCTCGAAAAGATCGCACAGGTCGGCAGACCGCTGTTGATTGTGGCCGAAGACGTCGAGGGCGAGGCGCTTGCGGCGCTGGTAATCAACCGGCTGCAGGGCGTGCTGAAGGCCTGCGCCGTCAAGGCGCCCGGCTTCGGCGACCGCCGCAAGGCGATGCTTGGCGACCTGGGGATCGCGACCGGCGGACAGGTGATAACCGAAGACCTGGGTCTGAAGCTCGAGAGCATCGAGCTTTCTCAATTGGGCCAGGCCAAGAAGATTGTCGTCGATAAGGATAAGACGACGATAATCGAAGGGGCGGGCGCGAAGAAAGACATCGCGGCTCGCTGTGATCAAATCCGCGCCCAAATCGAGAAGACCACGAGCGACTACGACCGTGAAAAGCTGCAGGAGCGCCTGGCCAAAATGACGGGCGGCGTTGCAGTCATCAAGGCCGGCGCCGCAACGGAAACCGAAATGAAGGAGCGCAAGGACCTGCTGGACGATGCCCTTCACGCCACCAGAGCGGCGGCGGAAGAAGGCGTTGTTCCAGGCGGCGGAGTCATTTTCCTGCGCGCCATAGCCGAGGTTGAAAAGGCCAGGGCAAAGGCCAGGGGCGACGACAAGGTCGGCTTCGACATAGTAGCGCGAGCGCTCAAGGCGCCGACGATGCAAATCGCAGACAACTCCGGCGAGGCGGGCGATGTGATCGTCGCTGAGCTTCTTGAGAAGCTGGCGAAGAACAAGAATATCGGCTACGATGCCAATACTGGCGAGTTCGTCGATATGCTCAAGGCAGGCATCATCGATCCGGCCAAGGTTGCCAGGACCGCTCTGGAAATGGCCGCTTCGGTCGCCGGGCTGATGCTGACAACGAACGTGCTGATAACAGAGCTGAAAGACAAGGACGAAGAGCCAATACCTGGATCCGTAAGGTAGGCACAGCGTGCATATCGTGCATTGCACAGAAGGCAGAAACACGAAGCACGAAACTCGAAATCCGAAACAAATTCGAATTACCAAAACTCAAATGACTTAAGGAATTAGGTTTTGAATATTTGAGATTTGGATTTCAGTGTTGTTTCGAGTTTCGATATTCGAATTTCGGATGTTCCAGTACGATGGCCAAGCGGGACTACTATGAAGTTCTGGGCGTAGGGAAGGGCGCCTCGGCTGATGAAATCAAGCGCGCATACAGGCGTATGGCGATGAAGTATCACCCGGACAAGAACCCGGATAATAAGGAGGCCGAGGCGAAGTTCAAGGAGTGCGCTGAGGCATACGAGGTCCTCAGCGACACCGAGAAGCGCAACCGTTACGACCAGTTAGGGCACGAGGGTCTTCGCGGCTCCGGCATGCACGACTTCTCACGGATGAACGTGGAAGATATCTTCAGCATGTTCGGCCTGGATGATTTCTTCGGCGGGATATTCGGCGGAGGCCGAAGGGGCAGGTCGGGCCAGCGGGGCGGCCCGTCGCGCGGTTACGACCTTGAAACGACGGTCGAGCTTACCCTCAATGACGTTGCCGGTGGCGCCGAAAAGACGATCGAGTTCACGCGCCAGGACCTGTGCCCGGAGTGCGGCGGCAGCGGCTCGGCCAAAGGGACAAAGCCCGGTCGCTGCCCGACGTGCGGCGGCAGCGGGCAGGTGGCAAGAGGCGGCGGCTTCTTCCAGATGGTCTCGACGTGCCAGCAATGCGGCGGCAGCGGCCAGATCATTACTGACCCGTGCAAGAAGTGCAGGGGCGCGGGACACGTGCCCAAAAAGCGAACGGTCAACATCAAGATTCCGCCGGGCGTCCACGAGGGTCAGGGCGTCAGGGTCGGCGGCGAGGGTGAGCCGGGGCGAGCCGGCGGGCCGAGAGGCGACCTGTACTGCTACGTCAAAGTCAAGCCGCACGAATTCTTGGAGCGCGACGGCAACAACCTGATTGCTGTCGTCCCCATCAGCTTTACCCAGGCGGCGTTGGGTGCGACCATAGACGTGCCGAGTCTTAACGGCACGCAAAAGCTAAAAGTCCCCGCTGGCACGCAATACGGAAGCGTCTTTCGGATAAAGGGCCAGGGCCTGCCGAGCATGCGCAGCAGCCGAGCAGGCGACGAGCTTGTCCAAATCCTCGTCGAGACTCCCACAAGGCTCAACGCAGCACAGGAAGAGCTGCTCAGAGAGTTCGCCAAGACCGAGGACAAGCACGTTTCTCCTAAGGCAACGACATTCTTTGAAAAACTGAAAAAGCATTTCGGTAACATGTGATGGGACGAGACAGAAAAGAGCATAAAGAATCCAAAGCAAAAGAGGCGGAAATACAAGAGCTGCGAGAGAAGATGGCCAATCTGGAGAAAGAGAAAGACGATCTTCTCGGAAAGCTGCAGCGGGTAAGCGCCGACTATACAAACTTCCAGAAGCGCGTCCCCAGGCAGATTGCTGACAGCGTCGGGTACGAGAAGGAAAGGATATTCAGGTCGCTTCTGCCGGCGCTGGATAATTTCGAGCGTACGCTGCAAAATGCGCGCTCGGCAGAGAACGTCGATACGCTCCTCGATGGTATCCGTATCATTTACGACCAGATGCTCAATATTCTAAAATCGCACGAGGTCGCGCCAACAAATGCGCTGGGAGAGATTTTCGATCCGTCGCGGCACGAGGCGGTGATGCAGAAGAGTGAGCCGGAACAGCAGGAGAACGTTGTGCTTGAAGAGCTTCAAAAAGGCTATACGCTGAACGGTCGGGTAATCAGGCCGAGCAAGGTGATTATCAATATGCCGATCACAAGAGAGGCTCCGCAGCAGGAGCCGGGCGCGCCACAAGAGAAAAAGGATGATGAATTCGAGACAACCGACACGGAGTAATCGCTATGCCGACTTATGAATATGTTTGCGAAGGCTGCGGATGTGAATTCGAGCGGTTCGAGAGTATGACGGCCAGGCCGCTGCGAAGCTGCCCCAAGTGCGGCAAGAAGAAAGTCAAACGGCTCATAGGCACCGGGGCGGGGATAATCTTCAAAGGTTCAGGGTTCTATCAGACCGATTACAGAAGCGAGAGCTACAAAAAGGGGGCGCAAAGCGAGACCGCTGGGACGGCTGAGGCCAAGAAAGGCAGCGACAAAGACGCCCCTAAAAAAGATTCAAAAGGCGAAGGCAAGGAGTCAAAGCCGGAGGCAAAGGCCGAATCCACCACTAAAGACAAAAAGAAAACCGCGTAGTCAGGCAGCCAGACTTTTGAGCTTTACAGCGGAGCCGACAAGCTCGACTACAAACCCGGCCAGGCAAAATATCAACCCGACACCGAGGTGACCTCCCACCCGCACCAAGACACTTACGACCAGAACGCCTCCTACAAGGGTCAGGAAAACCTGCAGCATCGAGATCTTGTAGAGCAGGTCTTTCGGTGTGACAAAAATGGGTATGGCCGAGACTACCGCAATAACCAGTACGCCCCAGCCGATGGCGCCGACGTGGTAGCCAGCCTGGTAGGCCGAGCCGCGACCGAGTGTTCCGGACACGCCCAGCCCGGGCAAAGTGATATACGCCCACGGGAGAAAGAAGCCGAGGATAACGAGGGCCACGCCGCAGAGCATTGCAAAGTCGAGCCGTGAAAATGCGCCCTGGCCGCGAAGCGCGCTTGAGCGGCCCATTGCATCGAGCAGTTCGGCGCCTTCTTCCGTTTTGATCTTGCCTTCCTCGACCATTTTGAGGATTCTGCTCCTCTCGGCAGTATTGACTACTGCGTTATCGTTCGCCACGAGCAGCCAACGAAAGAACTGAACGACCAGGATGACAGCACAGATTACAGCGGGCAGAAGGAACAACAAGACTACGTGTGGGGAGATCTCGCCGCCCCGTGATCCGGCCTGAACGCCAGGGGCCGACAACATTCTAATCCCGAAAATTGACGGTATGGTCGTCACGACCACGGAGGCTGCAATTGATGTGAGCCACGATGCCTTGGCTGAGAATCTCAACAGCAGCAGTACGACAGTGAAGCAGACCAGTGGGATGAGGATGGCAAACAGAATCGATGGTATAGTGTACTCTACGGCTGGTGACATTGTATTCTCCTTATTTGCGGGTCTTTAGAATGAATGTTGCTTCTTTTACGCTCATCTCGCCCTTTTCGATGGAGTCGAGGATTTCTCTTCTGGTGAGGGGCTTTTCCGGGCCGGTGGAGCTTAGGGCCTTGTTTATGCTGTCGAGCATCTTGTTGATTGTCGGGTAAGAGATGCCAAGCTCCTTTTCGACCTGGGAGATATTGCCGCGGTGCCGCAAGAAGACGGTGATGAACTTTTGATACTCGACGGGCAGTACGCCGAGGCCCGCGGTCGCAAACGAGCCTTTGATTTCGCTTCCGCAGGCGGTGCACTTTATCTGCGTCACTTCAATCGCCTCGCCGCATAGCGGACAGCCGGCAGGCAAACTCAATTGTTTGTTTATCTCAGCCATTGGTATCCAATTTTAATCATAAGAGCAATTCTACTTAATATACTCAATCTGTCAATTAAATGTTTCAACTATTTGCCAAGAAAATGAAGAAATTCTCAATTCGGGCAGCGCGGAGGGTACGATATCTGCCCGAAAATGGAGTTCGGGATTTGGGGCGGGGCGGGGAAATTGGGTTTGATTGGGTTTGTTTTGGATAATGTTCGTTGTCCATTGTTCGTTGTTCTTTGGCATAAGCCTTTGTCTTTGCTGTACTTATGTTCATATTGCCCATTTTGAAATTGGGTTTGTTTTGCAAAAAAGGGGCGATTTGTAGAGCGCGCTCGACAAGTGTAGAGGGGCAGCAGGGGGGGAGCTGGGCGGGATAGGAGGGTAAGGGGGGAGACAGGAGACAGAAGACAGAACGCAGAAGACGGAAGATAGGAGACGGAATCCAGAAGAGGAATTCCCGATGAATCGGGATGTTGGCTTTACTGCGACTTCGCTTAGACATTGATCACCTCCTATTTTGTTAGATGTATATTATACATCGTGTGGAGTTGGGTGTCAACTGAATTTTCTGGCACGGAGAACACCGAGAACTTGGCGCGGCCTGTGGCCGCAACCAAATCCGAAGCACTAAATCCGAAATCCTAAACAAATCCGAATCACCGAAACTCAAAATTCAAAACAAACCATAACGTCTTATTTCGACGGTGGTTATGGCGGACGGATTCCAATATCAAGCAGAAAAAACAAGAATTTGAAGGATTGTAGTACAATGAGCTATGAGCAATGAACCAATCACCCCTCACCATTCTCCGTTTTTTCTTTCTTTTCCTATTGATTTTCCGGTCCTTTTGTGGTATGTTTCATCATAGACGAGACAACATTGGGTGAGCCGCGTAATTGATTATTGACTATTGACTATTGATTACTTGCTGGAAGGTGGGCTCTTGCGGATTAGAATTGTTATAATCCGAGGTGGTTTGGGATTTAATGGGTGACTGTCGCTAGTAGATTCGGAGTTTACGATGGTAGGCCGAGATGGGAGAACTGGTAGAGGGCGTTATGGGATCAGCGGGGCATATCACATGGTTTTCTTGGGGATGAGTATTGCCTCGTTCCTATTCGCTATTGGGATGGGTCTATGGGGCGCCTATGAAATCTTCAAGAAACCTGATAAGTATGCCTCTGGCATAATAATCGAGGCTGTTTCAGTATTGGGATTCTTTTACAGCAGGTGGACCCAGAAGGTATTCTTGACTTTGTTCAACGAAGCCTCGTTTGACGATAAGACAAGGTATTTCGCATCAAGTCATCACACAACAAATGATCCACAGATATTCCGCGAGATAATGAAGAAAGGCTTACAGAGACCGGGAGGGGGTTTGAAGGGGAGTGAGATAGATGAGTACTGAGGCTGACAGAGAGAACATAAAAGATAGACTCAGAGAAGTCCTCGATCAAGCCAAGATAAGGTCTGCACTTTTCTCCGACATTATTTTGGCCATATCCGATATGCTCGGGGTAGTGATTCACATTATGCAACGCGAAGAGAGCGAGGCAGATTGGCCCAAGGGAGCCACCGTTATGTATACTAGGGTACGGGACGTTGAAATAGGAAGACAATGGAGGGAGTATTTCATCTTCATTCCCAAGTTGACACGGAACAACCTCCCGACAGTGCGCTTCGATGTTGCCCATGAGTTGGGCCACATTGTTCTCCATAGGAATGGAACCCACTGTGAGCAATTCAAAGCAAGTCCCGGCTTTCCGGTTTACATGGATAAACACGCACAGAAGCAGGAGATTGAGGCTGATGCATTCGCGTTAGGAGTCCTTTTGCTCAGAGGAAGAATACTCCAGAGGGAGAAGCTGGCCAAAGAAGAAATCTTGCGGATGGTCGACCGCCAATACAAGAAGGCTGATATGGAGCTTATAGAGCGCCTGTTGGAAAAGATCGAACATTATGAATAGGGACAGAGACGAATGGCGGTTCGTTCGGGGCAACTACGGGGTACCTGCGGTAACTATAACAAGGGACACCCACCTGTTATGTATGAGAACACCGCACAGAATCTCGAAATTTCACTGATTTATCCCGTTCCCCTGCTGATTTATCAGTGATTATCCCTCTGCGTTCTCCTTGTCCCCGCGTCGGTATTTACTGCCCTAAAGCGATTTCGCGAGCTATTGTCAAATGTTGTGGATAAGATTTTTTTCGGGCTGGCGGTGATTCGGGGAGTTTTGCCATCCCCAAGCCTTAGGCAGGCTCAGGCGGGGTGCTGCGCTTGAGGCTGCCACCCGGAATTGAACCACGCCTCTTTTTGGGGGTTCGAGCGGCAAGGCTGAAAAAAGCGGATGCGGGCTTGTCAGGCGGGGGTGCTTGTGATTTACTGTGCGGGTATGGGAAGCGAAATTTTCGATTTGACGGGCCGACGAGCGCTGGTGACGGGGGGCGGCAGGGGTATCGGCTTTGCGATAGCGAAGGGCTTAGCTGAGCAGGGGGCGGATGTTGCGATAGCGGCCCGGACTAAAGGGCAGCTTGACAGGGCGTGCGAGGAGATTCGGGCGGATACGGGCAGGAATGCGTGGAGCTTTGCGTTTGATCTGGGGGACGTCGAAGGGGCGAAGGGTCTTTTTGCGGAGGTGGTTGAGAAGGCGGGGGGCGTGGATATTCTTGTGAATTGCGCGGGGACGACGGTGCGCGGGGCGTCTGAAGACATCGAGCTGAAGGATTGGGAGCGCGTGCAGGATGTGAATTTGAAATCGGTGCTTGTCTTGTCGCAGGCATTCTGCCGGCATCGGAAGGAAACCGGTGGAGGCGGGAGCATTATCAATATAGGCTCGCTGATGTGCCACGGGGCGCGGCCGACGACGGCGGCATACGCCGCGAGCAAGGCCGGGCTGCTTGCGCTTACCAGGACGCTGGCGGTGGAGTGGGCGAAGTACGGCATTACCGTGAACGCGATTGGGCCGGGGTATATTGCAACGGAGCTTACGGCGCCGCTGCGGGCCGACAAAGAGTTCAATGAGTGGGTGCTTTCAAAGACGCCGCTTGGCAGATGGGGCAAGGCCGCGGACCTTGTTGGGACGGCGGTGCTGCTTGCATCGAAGGCGGGCGGGTTTATCACCGGGCAAATCGTCTATATTGACGGCGGGTGGCTGGCGCTGCTGTAGCAGGCGGTTGGCGAAAGAAAGGCGGCTTTAGTATGGCCGAGGGGCACAGGACAGGTTTTCGAGAGCTAATTGTATGTTTTGGGGTTGTTTTGGCGTTTGCGGCGGGTGTGTGGTTTGCGGTGGGACGCACAGGCAGCAGCCGCGGACGGTCGCGCGAATACACAGGGTCGTGGGCGCAGGTGGCGGATATACTGGCGCGGGTGAAAGTGCCGAGCTTTCCGGAGAGAGATTTTAACATCAAGGATTACGGGGCGGTCGGCGACGGCCAGACGGACTGCAAGAAGGCGATAGACAAGGCCATTCTGGCGTGCTGTTACGCGGACGGCGGGCGAGTGGTTGTGCCTGCGGGGACGTACAAGATCAACGGGCCTATTCATTTGCAGAGCGACGTGAATTTGCATCTGGAGGAGGGATCGCGGATTGTGTTCGGGACGAACTACGAGGATTATATGCCGGTTGCGTTGACTCGATGGTCGGGCGTGAGCATATACAACTATTCGCCGATGGTCTATGTGTATCGCAAGAAGAATGTTGCGATAACCGGCTCGGGCGAACTGGACGGCCAGGCGCACGATACATGGTGCGCGTGGTCGGGCCGGGGCGGCGATGATGCAAAGGAGGTTCGGCGGATGAACGAGGAAGATGTGCCCGTGGTTGACCGGGTTTTCGGAATCGGGCACTACATTCGGCCGAGCATGGTGCAGTTTTATGGGTGCGAGAACGTCCTGGTTGATGGGATCAAGATTACCGATGCCCCCGCGTGGTGCGTGCACCCGGTTTTCTCGAGGAATGTCACGATCCGGAATATCACTTTTGCGGCGAAGAACCCGAACAACGACGGCATCGACGTGGACTCGTGCGAGTACGTGCATATCCACGACGTAGTATTCGACAACGCCGACGACTGCATAGCGCTGAAGTCGGGGCGGGGGCGGGAAGGGCGCCAGATGGGTCTGCCGACGCGGAACGTGTATATTCACGACTGCGTGTTCAATGCCTACACGGGCATTGCCGTCGGCAGCGAAATGAGCGGAGGCGTCTATAATATCTTTGCGGAGAACTGCGAGGCGAAGAGCCAGGTCAAGCGGGCGTTTTATATCAAGGGCAATCGCAGCCGGGGCGGGGAGGCGGCCCACATACGGTATCGCAATATGAAGTTCTTAGACAGCCGGGAGGAAATGTTGGCCATTAGCACCGACTACAGCGGGGCATCGGATGAGCCGCGGGATTTCCCTCCGCGTTTTCGTGACATTCGCTGGGAGAGTATCACGGCGGAAGGCCCATGTGCGATAGCGCTTCGGATTGAAGGACAGGCGGATATGCCTGTTGAGGATGTCGTGTTGAAGAACGTCACGGTCAGGAAGGCGGCGAAGACTAAGGAGGTTGCAGCGGCGTACAACTTGGTGATGCAGAACGTCGTTTTGGGCGGCGAGCTTCAGGGGCCCGATGCGGGGAATTTGCCGCCCGATGTTTATGCTGGGCCGGAGCAGGTGGTGGATGCGAACGATGATATGGTTGCGATGCTCGATGGGTGCGTTGCAGATGACAACAAGGGCGGCGGGAAGCTGACATATCACTGGTCGATAGAGAATCCTGATAGCGGCGCCGTGAAATTCGATAATCCACAGGCGCTGCGGACGAGGGCCACTTTTTCAAAGCCGGGGATATATGTCTTTCGGCTCACAGCCGACGACGGGGAGTTGAAGGGTTCGCACACAGTGACAATTGAAGTTTGTGACAAGGCGGATGTGGGAAAAGAGGTCCAAAAGTGAAAACAGGCGTCCGAGGAAAGGGGAAGCTATGAGTGTGAAATTCAACAAGACGAACGTGGTTGCTTTGGTGTGTGTGGCGGCGGCGTGCGCCGCCGGGCTTTTTGCAGTGTCTTCGGAGGGGCCGACCGCAAGACAGGGCGGGATGGACATTGACCCTACGGCGGACATTCATCCCTCGGTTATATTGGAAGGCAAGGTGAGCGTAGGGGCCTATACGAAGATTGACGCAGGGACGATTATCACCGGCAACGTGACTATCGGGCACCATACGCTGATCAGGTGTAACGTTACAATCAGAGGAACAAACAGCATCGGCAACTACACGCACATTTACGACAACGTGAATATCGAGGGCGGGCGACCAGCGAAAGTCGGTTCGTCCCGTGCCGAGGCGCCGGACCGGTCGATTATCGCAGACCACTGCTGGATAAATCATGGCGCGACGATGCACGGTACGCAGATAGGCAACGGCGGGGCTGTTGGGCTCAATGCGTGCTGCGACTACAACACGCGAATCGGCGAAGGGGCCATTTTGGCCAACGGCAGCGCGACGCACGTCGATCAGGTCATACCGGAGAACAGTTTTTGCGAAGGCGTGCCGGCGGTAGTTAAGAAAATGAATATTACAGATGAGGACCGGATGGCTTACTTCGGCCTGCTGCCGCACGGCTGGACCAGTTTTGAAGCGGCCAGTATAGAGGCGAGCATCAAGAGGCAGAAAGGACTGTGATAGCGGTCGCAGCGTGCCCGGCGTTTCGGCGCTTGTGTTCTGGAGGCTGATTTGGTAGCTTTGTTTGATAACGTGGAGGAGAACCTGCGGTAAAACCGCAGGGTAAGTATTTGTGCTGCGGCGCTTGGTGCGGCGTGTTGATAGTATGGCGTCGTGGTTGTGTTGCTCGGCGGTATTCTTGCGTTAAGGATATATGAGGAGCTGATTGCTATGAAGATTTGCAGAGTCAAAGCGGCGAGCGTGGCGTGTTTATTGGCGGGTGGTTTGCTGGTGAGCAGTTTTTGCGGAATTACTCAGGCCGCTGCAAGTAAGGACAAGCTCGCTTTGAATTTACGCAGTCGCGTGGAGACGGAGGCGGGAAGCGGCAAGTTCCAGGTGCTCTGCAAAGAGGCTGAGTGGGCGCCTTCGCAGACGGCCATTATCATTTGCGATATGTGGGACAAGCATTGGTGCAAGGGTGCGACGCAGCGGGTCGCGGAGCTTGCCGTGCTGATGAACGAGGTCGTGAGCACGGCTCGCGAAAAGGGCGTGCTTATCATCCATTCGCCGAGCGGGACAATCGGCCATTACGAGGGGCATCCTGCGCGGAAGCGGGCACAGAGCGCGCCGGCGGCGGCGAATGTGCCGAAGGACATCGGCGGATGGTGTACGGTCAAGGGCGAGTTAGAGAAGAAGTTCGAGTATCCAATAGACCAGGCGGACGGAGGGTGCGACTGCGAGCCGAAGTGCAAAGAGGGCTCGCCGTGGAGCGGGCAGATTGAGGCCATCGAGATTCGCGACGAAGACGCTATCAGCGATTCGGGCGCGGAGATCTGGAATCTGCTCGAGCAGCGGGGGATCAAAAACGTCATTCTTATGGGCGTGCATACGAATATGTGCGTTCTCGGTCGGCCCTTCGGGCTGCGGAATATGGCGAGGTACGGCAAGAACGTCGTGCTGGCGCGGGACCTGACCGATACGATGTACAACTCGCGGATGCGGCCTTTTGTGAATCACTTCACGGGGACCGATTTGATAATCGAGCATATCGAGAATTTCGTCTGCCCGACCATCTCTTCGACGGCGCTTACGGGCAAGCCGGCGTTTGTATTCAGGGAGGACAAGCGGCCGCGCGTTGTGTTCATTTCCGCCGAGGAAGAGTATGGGGCGGCTGAGTCGCTGCCGGGCTTCGCGCACGAATTGCAGATCAAATACGGGTTGTGCTGCGAGATACTGCAGAGCGGCGCATCCCGGGACGGGGCGGACCAGCACGAGATATCGGGTATGGAGGCGCTGACGAGGGCGGACTTGGTGGTGGTGTTCGCGCGTCGGCGGGCGTTCCCGCCTGAACAGATGAAGTATCTGCGCGACTACTTGGACAGGGGCAAGCCTCTAATCGGGCTGCGCACGGCCAGCCACGCATTTGACGCCCGCGGGCAGGGGCCTAAAGGTCATTTCGAGTGGCCCAAGTTTGACCCGGAGGTATTAGGCGGCAATTATAATGGGCACTATGGCAAAGATATTGAGGCGACCATAACGGCAGTTGATGGAGCTGCCGGACATCCAGTACTTGCCGGCGTACTGACGCCTCTCAAGAGCACCGCCGCCCTCTACAGGGCAAGTCCTCTGGCCGAATCGGCCAAGACGCTGCTGGTCGGGGCGATTCCGGGCGAGAAGCCTGAGCCGGTCGCCTGGACGAATACATACGGGAAGTCGCGCGTGTTTTATACGTCGTTGGGGAGCTTAGACGACTTTGCCAATCCGCAGTTCCGCAGGATGCTTGTCAACGCGGTCTTCTGGGCGATGGACAAGACGGTGCCGGAGGCCAAGTGAGTTGTTGAACATCGAATAATGAATTCCGAATGATGAAGGGGAACATGCTGGGTTGACGGGGGGACCTGCGGTGAAACCGCAGGCTAAATATTTGTGCCGGCCGATTTGGCGGGCTTGTGTTAATGCGGTTTTGTGGGTGTGCAGGGGGAGGTCGGGTGAGAGGTCCGGTTTTTACAGGGAATTTACTTTACCGGCGGTCAGGAAATCTGTCCTAAGATATGTGGTTTTGAGGATTTTTAGTGTTCTTTTGTCAACCAGTTGGCGTGAAAGGGCGTCTCTAAGGGGTAGTTGGAGCAAACAGCCTCAATGGTGAACACGGACAAGAGCTTGATTGACGCCCATTGTGGGGGTGACAGGACGGCATTCGGCGAGCTTGTACGCCGGTACGGGGACAGTGTATTGGGGTATCTGATGCGTATGACGGGCAATCGTGAACAAGCCGAGGACCTTTTCCAGGAGACCTTCAAGCGTGTCCACGAGAAGGCCCATACGTTTCGGGGGCTGGGATTCAAGAACTGGCTGTTCAGAATCGCCACAAATGCCGCTATCGACGGTCTGCGGCGGCAAAAGCGGCTGCGGATTGTATCACTGAACCAGAGCGCCGGTTGTTGCGACGGGGATTGCGACGAGCTGGGCGCCGTTACGGCGGCGGATTGCTGCGATGCATCGGATGAGGCGATACGGGCCGAGCAGAAAGAGCAGGTGCGTCAGGCGGTGGATGAGCTACCGGCCAGGCAGCGGGCGACGCTTGTTCTGGCGTATTACCAGCAGCTTAGCTATTCGGAGGTGGCGGAGGTTATGGGGTGCTCTACGGGAACGGTGAAGGTGCAGATGTCCAGGGCGTTGAGGAGCCTGGCGCGAAGGCTGCCTGATACATCGGGAGGCGCACAATGAAGCGTCATCTTACGGAACAAGAGCTTATAGAGTACCAGTTCAAGCTGGCCTCCGATGCGCAGATGGGGGAGATTGGCGGGCATCTGGGCGAGTGCGGGCAGTGCCGGGGGGAGTTAGAGCGGCTCGCGCGGAGGTTTGCGGCGCTGGATTTGCTGCGTGAGGAGATAAAGGCGTCTGAGGATTTGATTTCGCAGGTGGTTGAGCAGGCGGGGCAGCCACGGCGGGTCAGGTTGCCTGCATACAGGAAGATTCCTGCGTGGGCGGGGGCGGCCGCGGCGGTGCTTGTTGTCGGGCTGCTGCTGATGGTCTCCAATTTGCCTAAGAGGGGGGCGCATGAGGAGCCCGCGGCGAAGGGGCCGGGGATAGAGGAAAGGTGGCCAGCGGTAAAAACGACGCTTGTTGCGGGAGGCGCCGGCGAATTCCGCGCGGGGACTGCCGGGGCTTTGGCCGAGCAGGATATTGCCGAGCAGGCCCCATTTGCGCCGGCCAGCGCGATTGAGCTCGTTACGCTGCCGAGGCGGGACAACGTGCAGTTGACAATCTATAACTCGGCTGATTTGACATTGGTGCGGGAGCGACGGAACCTGACCCTCAAGAGGGGCTGGAACTGGCTGCAATTTATGTGGGCCAATACGCTGATTGACCCGACCTCGCTGAGCTTGGAGCCGCTGGAGAAGGGCGACGAGATCGACATCCAACAGCTGGTTTTCCCAGCGAGGCTGCGGGAACTTGGCCGCTGGCTGATCCGTTCGGAGGTCAGCGGCCAGGTACCGTTCGAGATAACGTACTTTACGAGCGGTCTGTCGTGGCGGGCGTTCTATATGGGGACGCTGGGCCGGGATGAAAAGACGATGCAGATGAAGGGATACGTGCGGGTGGGCAACAACAGCGGGGAAGACTATGAAGACGCCCAGACTCGGCTGATTGTGGGCCAGGTCCACCTGCTGGACCAGATAGCCGAGCTGGCCGGAAGGCAGTACGCTTATGGCCGGCCTGGCGCCGAAGTAGTTATGCTGGAGGAGGCACTCGATGCGGGCGGGATTCATCTCGCAAACGGACTATTTGCCACTGGCGTGGTTGAGCTCAAGCAGGCGGTCGAGTTGTTGGACCGCAAGGAAATCAGAAAAGAGGGTCTGAGCGAGTACTTCCTCTACACGATTGAGGGGACTGAGACAATACCGCACCAGTGGGGCAAGCGGCTGCTTTCGTTCGAGGCCGAAGATATTAAAGTTGATAGCCTTTACAAGTACGACGAGGAGCGCTGGGGCGACCAGACCATAAGGTTTGTTAAGTTTGCCAACGATAAAGACCACAATTTAGGCGAAACGCCGATACCGGACGGGGACGTTCGGATATACAGTCAGGCCGATGATATAGGGCATCTCTCATACATTGGGGGGACGAGCGTTAAGTACATCCCCGTCAGTGAGGAGGTTGAGCTGGATCTCGGCCCGGCCCGCTTAGTCAAGGTTGAGCCGATACTGATGAGCTTCAAGACGGATAACTACATGTTCGACACGAAGAAGGAGATCGCCGGGTGGGACGAGACACGCTCGTGGGATATGAAGCTGACCAATACGTGGGAGCTGCCGGTCGAGATTGAGATTACGCGGGGGTTCGGCACCGCGTACTGGATGTTAAAGACGGATGACAAGGACGTGATCTATGAGAAACATGATGCGACGCACGCCCGCTTTGAGCTGAAACTTGGGCCGCGAACGAAGCGGACGCTTGGCTACACGGTGACAACGTATCACGGCGTGCGTGAAGAGGCGATGAGCAAATAGGTAAAGGAATAGCCACAGAGGGCACAGAGACCACAGAGAAATTGGATTCCCGCCTTCGCGGGAATGACAAAGAAAAAGGGCAGGACAATGAGACGTGTAAAAGTATTGGCCACAATTGTTTTGATGGTTGGGATTGCAGAAGGCAAGGTTGAGTTAGTTACGCTGCCCGTGCGGGATACGGTGCAGCTTACGATTTATAACTCCGCGGATTTGACATTGGTGCGTGAAAGCAGGGCGCTGACCGTGAAGCAAGGCGAAAATAAATTGCAGTTCTCGTGGGCCGATACGCTCATTGACCCGACGAGTCTTGCGATGCTGCCCAAGGCCGATGCGGACAAGATAAACATCGCCGATTTGACTTATCCGCCGAGGGTGCAAAACTTAGGTCTTTGGAACATCCAGAGCGGTGTGAGCGGCAAGGTGCCGGTGGAGATTACATATCTGACCAGCGGCTTATCCTGGCGGGCGTTCTATATGGGCACGTTGACCGAGGATGAAAAAACGATGCGGCTGCAGGGGTATGTCCGCGTTACGAATAACAGCGGCGAGGATTACGAGAACGCCCAGACGCGATTGATTGTCGGCCAGGTGCATATACTTGATGAGATAGCGGAGCTCGCGCGAAGGCAGTACCCGTACGGCAGGCCGGGAGCAGTTCCCGGCGAGGGGGAAGCAGGCGGAGAGAGGCTTCGCGAGGAGAGCAGGCTATTAGGAGACTTAAGCGCGCGAGTTGTCAAGAAGTTTGCGGAGCTTAAGCCCAAAGAGATCAAGAAGGAGGGTCTGAGCGAGTACTTTCTTTACACAATTGAGGGGACCGAGACTATTGAGACGGGCTGGTCGAAGAGGCTGCAGAGCTTCGATGTCGGTGAGGTGACGGTGGTGAATCTTTACAAGTTTGAGGAGGAGCGGTACGGCAATTTTGTGGTTCGATTTCTGAGCTTCAAGAACGACAAGGAGCACAAGCTGGGCGAGACGCCTATTCCCGGCGGGCTGTTGAAGGTCTATAGGGGCATCGACGATGCGGGGCACTTATCTTATACCGGGCAATCTGAATTCAAGTACATTCCCGTAAATGAGGAGGTTGAATTGAATCTTGGGCCGGCGGCCGACGTCGTTGTCGAGCCTAAGCTGATGGATTTCAAGACGAAGAACTACACGTTCGATTTTAGGCGCGACATTTCCGGCTGGGATGAGGTTCGCACCTTTAAGGTGGAGGTCAGGAATACACGCGAGATTCCGGCGAAACTTGAAATCAAGCGGAACTTCCCGACGCAGTACTGGGACATAGAGAAAAGCGGGCAGTTCGGCGAGTTCGAGAAAGAGGATATGGACACAGCGAAGTTCACGCTCAAATTGGAGCCGCGGTCGAAGACGGAATTTGAGTATGTCCTGACGACGTATCACGGCGTGCGGGCGGAGGAACGGGCAAAGGAACAGCAGAGGTCTGGAAAATGAAACGCATAGCAGTATCAATCGCAATTATTCTGGTGGCTTCCATCGCCGAGGGCAAGGTTGATTTGGTGACGCTGCCGAGAAGAGAAAGTGTCCAGCTTACCATTTACAATTCCACGGTTCAGACCTTGGGGATGGTTGGGGGATATGGTGGTTACGCTGGTGCGCGTGGAGGGTACGGCGGCCTCGTGAAACTGGATGAGGCGACAAGCAAGGCGCTCGAGGAGGCGATGAAGCGCGCCGCGTCGATGCAGATGCCGATTTCGGCACCTGGGGGCGATTTGACATTGGTAAGGGAGAGGCGGAACCTGACGCTCAAGAAGGGCTGGAATCGGCTCGAATTGGCGTGGGCCAATACGCTGATTGACCCGACTTCGCTGAGTCTGGAGCCGCTCGGGCAGGCGGACAAAATTGAGATTCAACAGCTTGTCTTCCCGGCCAGAGTGCAGCAGGTCGGGCAGTGGCTTATTCACTCGCAGGTAAGCGGGGAGGTTGGATTCGAGATAACGTATTTCACGAGCGGGTTGTCGTGGCGGGCGTTTTATATGGGGACATTGGCGCGAGACGAGAAGACGATGCAGCTCAAGGGATACGTGCGGGTGGCCAACAACAGCGGGGAGGAGTACGAGAACGCCCAGACGCGGCTGATTGTCGGCAAGGTGCACCTGCTGGACCAGATAGCCGAGCTGGCGAGACGCCAGTATCCTTATGGCAGCCCTGTTCCCGTGCTCGGCGCGCCAGGCGGCGGCCCCCCCGGTGCGATGATGATGGACGGTCGTGCGTGGGGTTATGGGGGGGGCATGGGCGGATTCGGCAGCGCAATTGAGCTGCTAAAACGAAAGGAAATAAAGAAGGAGGGCCTGAGCGAGTATTTCCTCTACACGATTGAGGGGACCGAGACAATACCGGATCAGTGGGGCAAGCGGCTGCTTTCGTTCGAGGCCGAGGATATCAAGGTTGAGAGCCTGTATAAGTACGACGAGGAGCGGTGGGGCGGCCAGACTATAGGGTTTGTCAAATTTGCCAACGACAAAGACCACAATTTGGGCGATACGCCGATACCGGACGGGGACGTTCGGATATACGGCCTGGCCGACGATGCGGGGCATCTATTGTATGTTGGCGGGACGAGCGTTAAGTATATTCCGGTCAATGAGGAAGTTGAGCTGGATCTCGGGCCGGCGCGGTTAGTGAATGTTGAGCCGATGCTGATGGATTTCAAGACGGCCAATTATGTGTTCGACACGAGAAAGGACATCGCCGGGTGGGATGAGATACGGACCTGGAAGATGGAGATTACCAACACGCGGGAGCTGCCGATAGCGATTGAGATTACGCGGGGATTGGCCACGGCCTACTGGACGCTGGCGGTTGCGGACCCTGCGCCGGTTGCGGATGACGCGGTTTCTTACAAAAAACACGACGCGACGCACGCTCGCTTCGAGTTGAAGCTCAAGCCGGCAAGCAAGCGGACCTTAGGCTACACGGTGACGACCTATCACGGCGTGCGAGAAGAGGACTGGACAAAATAGAGCAATGAATATAATCCGAAAGTTTCTTGAAAGGAGATTGAAAAATGAACAGTAAAAGAATGACACTAACGGCAATTGTATTGGCGCTGGCGGCGAGCGGGATCGCCCAGGCTCGGATTAAGTTAGTTGCATTGCCCGAGCGCGGCGCGACGGTGATTCGCTTGGACAATCCGCAATGGACGCTGATTGAGGAAGAGCGGGTGCTCACGCTGCAAAAAGGGCTTAACAAAGTCGATTTTTCGTGGAAGGGCGTGAGCATCGACGCCGACTCGATTCGGCTGCAGCCCCTCGACCATCCGGACAAGGAAGTAACGCTTCTGAGCGTGAGCTATCCGCCGAACGAGGCGGCCTTGGTCTGGGATATAAGCTGCGCGGACAATTACGCCGAGACGGTGCGGATAAGCTATCTGCTGCAGAATATCGACAGGCTGATTACGTACAAGGCAATAGCCGACAAGCCGGAGACGTTTGTCGATCTCAAGAGCTACTTGGTGCTGCGGAACTTCTCCGGCGAGGACTTCGACAAGGCGCGGGTGCTTCTCGATTACGGCGAGGCCTTCGAGCAGGGCATCGACCACGAAGAGACCAAGCAGATGCTGTTTCTACAGGCGGACAAGGTGCCGATTACGAAGGTCTGGACGTTCGACGCGGCGCAACTGCCGTGGGACCCCGAGAAGCTGGAGAATAAGAACGTGGGCATCCCGGTGAGCTACCGCATCGTCAACGACGCCAACAGCGGATTAGGCAAGTTTGCGATGTGGGGCGGCAAGGCGAGACTCTTCCAGGACGATGGGCAGCAAAGCACCATCTTCCTGGGCGAAGACGTCAGCGGCTTGGTGCCGGTCGGTGAGAAAATGGAGCTTTACATCGGCGACAGCAGGGACATTGTTGTTACGCAGCGGAAGATGGAGGACACCCAGATTCCGACGCATAAGAACAATAGTGACAAGGTCGTACTTTACGATACGGATGAGCTGATCACCGCCAAGATCGAGAATTTCAAAGACGGCCCCGCCGTGCTTACGATGATTCAACATATTCCGGGCGAGTGGAATATGGAGAAGTGCGCTATAGGCGGGCAGGAGCTGAAGCTTGGCGTGGATTACAAAAAGAAGGACGCCAATACGCTTGAGTTTGAGATCAAGCTGCCGGCCCGTAACGCGGACGGCCCCGCCGTCAAGGAGCTGTCGATGCGCTATCATCGTCGCCACGTTCGCCCGGGATAACGCGGGAAATAAGAGCAAAGCTTCAAGTTAAAGGAGCAGCAAAATGAAACGCACAATATTGGCGCTGCTTTTGGCCGTTGCATTTGCCGGCGCCTCGAAGGGCAAGGTTGATTTGGTGACTTTGCCCACGCGGGACACGGTGCAGCTTACGATTTATAACTCGGCGGATTTGACGTTGGTGCGTGAGAGCAGGGCGCTGACCGTCAAGGAAGGGCAGAATAAGCTGCAGTTCTCGTGGGCCAATACATTGATTGACCCGACGAGTCTTGCGATGCTGCCGAAGGCCGATGCGGAGAAAATTGATATTGCCGATTTGACGTATCCGCCGAGGGTGCAGAACTTAGGTCTTTGGAATATCCAAAGCCGCGTCAGCGGCAAAGTCCCGGTGGAGATTACGTACCTGACAAGCGGTCTGTCCTGGCGGGCGTTCTATATGGGCACGCTCACCGAGGATGAAAAGACGATGCGTATGCAGGGTTACGTTCGCGTCACGAACAACAGCGGCGAGGACTACGAGAACGCCCAGACGCGGCTTATTGTCGGCCAGGTGCATATACTCGACGAGATCGCCGAGCTTGCGCGGAGGCAGTATCCATACGGCCGGCCCGGTGAGCCTGTGCCCTTAACTCATCAGGTGGCGTACGGCAAAAGCACGTTTGCTACTATGGAGAAGGCGGCGGAGCGCGCTGCACCAGTGGCGGCGCCCGAGCCAAAGGAAATCACGAAGGAGGGTTTGAGCGAGTACTTCCTCTATACTATTGAGGGGACGGAGACCATTCCTACCGGCTGGTCGAAAAGATTACTCAGTTTCGACGTTGACGCCGTGCCGGTGGTGAATCTCTATAAATATGAGGAGGAGCGGTACGGCAATTCGGTGGTTCGGTTCCTCAGCTTCAAGAACGATAAGGAGCACAAGTTAGGCGAGACGCCCATCCCCGGCGGCTTGCTGAAGGTCTATAGGGGCGTCGATGATACGGGGCATCTGTCTTATACCGGCCAATCCGAATTCAAGTATATTCCCGTCGATGAGGATGTTGAGCTTAATCTCGGGGCGGTCGCCGATATTGTCGTCGAGCCTAAGCTGATGGACTTCAAGACGAAGAATTACATGTTCGATACCAGGCGTGAGATTGCCGGCTGGGACGAGATTCGCACGTTCAAGGTGGAGGTCAGAAACACCCGCGAGATACCCGTTAAGGTTGAGATAAAGCGCAACTTCCCGACTCAGTACTGGGACCTGGAAAAGAGCGGACAGTTCGGCGAATTCGCGAAAGAGGACCTGGACACCGTCAAGTTCGCGCTGAAGCTTGAGCCGAGGTCAAAAGGGCAGTTTGAGTATGTTCTTACAACGTACCACGGGACAAGAGAGCAAGAGCGCGCGAAGTCTTTGCGGTAAATGCTACAGGTCAATTGGATAAAGGGGCCGTCAAATGAAGCATGCAACGATATTCGCAATAATCCTCGCGGCGGCGTGTGTCGCCCGGGGCAAGGTTGATTTGGTGACTTTGCCCACACGGGACACGGTGCAGCTTACGATTTATAACTCGGCGGATTTGACGCTGGTGCGTGAAAGCAGGGCGCTGACGGTCAAGGAAGGGCAGAATAAATTGCAGTTCTCCTGGGCCGATACGTTGATTGACCCGACGAGTCTTGCGATGCTGCCTAAGGCCGATGCGGAGAAAATTGATATTGCCGACCTGACTTATCCGCCGAGGGTGCAGAACTTAGGTCTTTGGAACATCCAAAGCCGCGTGAGCGGCAAGGTCCCCGTGGAAATAACATATTTGACGAGCGGCCTGTCCTGGCGGGCGTTCTATATGGGCACGCTCACCGAAGATGAAAAAACGATGCGTATGCAGGGTTATGTCCGCGTTACGAACAACAGCGGGGAGGACTACGAGAACGCCCAGACGCGGCTTATTGTCGGACAGGTGCACATACTCGACGAGATAGCTGAACTCGCGCGGAGGCAGTACCCGTATGGCCGGCCGGGCGAAGCGGTCGCGTCGCAAGCACTGGGTGAGGTGATCTTCACAGGAGTAGAAGTCAGAAGACGTTTTGACCTTAGCGCGCCAATGGATGGTGATAAGCTCGGACGAAAGGAAATCAGAAAGGAAGGGTTGAGCGAGTATTTCCTTTATACCATTGAAGGCACGGAGACAATACCGACGGGGTGGTCGAAGAGGCTGCTTAGCTTTGACGTTGATGAGGTGGCGGTGGTCAATCTCTATAAGTATGAGGAGGAAAGATATGGCCGGAGCGTTTTTCGGTTCCTGAGCTTCAAGAACGACAAGGAGCACAAGCTTGGCGAGACGCCGATCCCCGGCGGCTTGTTGAAGGTCTATAGGGGCGCCGATGATGCGGGGCATCTATCTTATACCGGCCAATCCGAATTCAAGTACATTCCTGTAAATGAGGAGGTTGAGCTGAACTTAGGACCTGTCGCCAATGTTGTCGTCGAGCCTAAGCTGATGGACTTCAAGACAAAAAATTACATGTTCGATACCAGGCGTAACATTTCCGGCTGGGATGAGATTCGCACGTTCAAGGTGGAGGTCAGAAATACGCGAGAGATTCCCGTTAAGGTCGAGATAAAGCGCAACTTTCCGACTCAGTACTGGGACCTCCAGAAAAGCGGCGAAATCGGCGAGTTTGAGAAAGAGGACTTGGATACGGTGAAGCTCGCGCTCAAGCTGGAGCCGAGGTCGAAGAAGGAATTTGAGTACATCCTGACGACATACCATGGCGTGAGGACGGAGGATAGGACAAAGGGATAGCTGCTATGTTTGCGACCGGAATGAGCAGCAGCAATCCAAAGGCCCAACTGTAGCCCGCCTTCGAGAATATCCTGCAGAAGCTGAACACGGTGATGGCGGTCATAATCTGTTCAGCTCGACTATGGCTCGCGCTATTTGGTCTCGGCGGGCCTCTATAGGGGCAGGGTCTTTGGTGAAGGTGGTCATATCTTTGGTGATGTCTTCGGGCACTTCGAGCAGGGCAAAGTAGTCTTTGGATTGTTGGGCGGTGAGCTTGTCGTTTTTGCCGGCAAGGAGCTTCTTGAGGATGACGAGGTACTCGTAGTCTTCGATTCCGTCCCGGAGCATTTCCCATCGGATGCTATCGACAGGCCCGTCGAGGACGGGTTCGGAGGGATTTGCGTCTGCGGCGGACAAGGGCGGATATATGAATCTCCCGTCGCCGTTGCCCCAGGGCCTTTTTTCGCCTTTCGGCGTGCTGTAGCCCGACGTCCAGCCCATTGGGTCTTCGTAAGGGTTCTGCGGCTGGTCGGGGTAGGCGGCGGAGCTGGTCCAGTAGTTTGTCTGCCAGACGAGGATGCCGTCAATTTTTCGCTGCCAGGTCTGCCAGAGCCAGACTCGCAGCTCCGTGCCGGGATGGTCGATGAACAGCGTGCAGTACGGTGCCTTTGGGCCGGTGCAGACATACCACCAGAACTTCTCACCTTGCCTGCGGCGCTGCTCGGCGGCTTCGTGATTGTAGTTGGGCGTAACCGGACACCATATATTAGGTCCGCCGACGAGTCCCGGCTCAACCTGCTCGGTCAGCATGCGATTGATGTCCGGGGCGGCATCTTTGAGCTTGGCGAAGCCGTTATTTACGAACTCGTAGTCTTTAGGGTCAGGCTCGTCGAACCAGTAAATGAACGCCTCGTCGAGCCAGCCTTTGGCGCGGAGGTGCTCCTGAACCTGCGTGCAATACGACTTAAAGAGGGCCTTGTAGTGCGGGGTATCTTCTTTGAAGCCGAGCAGCTCAGGCGCGTAGCGCGCGTGGAATGTGCCGCCGCCCAGGCCGGGGATGTCCAGGCGAAATGAGTTGAAGCCGTAATGGTCGATTCCGCGCGCCATTGCCTTGTCCCACGCTGAGAAATCGAGCTTCACCCGCAGCTTTTCGTTTTCGACGGCCGGCAGGGTGGGCGGCTCGAAATCGCCGCCTTCTATCAGCTCTTCGCCGGTGGCGGCGTCTGTCAGCGAGACATCGTCGAACCAGACCAGGCCCGTCCGCTCGCCGGCCTCGGTCCACGGCGCGGCCCAGAGACTCAGACGGACCGATTTGGCCCCTTCGGGAAAGGTCTTGATGATGTGGTCGAGCTGCCGCCACTGGCCGTTGCCTTCCACGGCGATATCATTGTTGCCGCCGTAAATCCATTTGTCCGAGGCATCGTAGTGGTTGAGTGACAGGAAGAAGGAGTGTTCAGGCAGGGCCGTGCGATGCCAGAATTTCAGGCGCAGTCCGCCTTGCGGGATTTTGACCGGAGGTTTGTAGGCGGCGGCGACATTGAGGTCGTTTCTGTCGTCGAATATCAGCAGGGATTGTTTGCCGGCGTGCTTCTCGTTGGAGACCTCGACTCCGCCTTCCCATTTGCGCTGCGGCGGCTTGACGTCCGGCCAGGTGACATTTATATCGTCAAGCGGCGCCGGGTCGTAAGGTGATATATGATGGGCGCTGAGGTCGGCCCAGTATTTGTCCAGCACCTGGCGTTTGTGCTCAGGGTCGGAGAGTCTCTGGTAGCGAAATACCTCGCCCGACGAAAAGCCGAAGGCGGTCGTGCAGGTCATCCTGCCGGGCAGCTCGAAATCATAGACCTCCACGGTCAGCGTGACATCCGCGTTGTAGTCTTGAGCGGCGACGGCGATTTTACCTGTATAGGCGCCGGCGGGAACGTTGCGGGGGACCTTCACGCGGATCCAAAATGGCTGGTTCTTACCGGCCTCCAGGTCGATTGGGTCTTTCAAGGGCGGCAGCGGGTCGGGCCAGAGGCCGGCTGTTGAGCTTTTGTCGGTAGGGGTCGTGACATTGACATATTGCACCTTGAGTATCTCGACATTTTCTTTCGGGATGGCCGTTGCGCCGGCGCCGGCCAGTGCGCCGGCGCTTATGGTAAGTCCCTTCAAGCCAACTGTCGGACGAACAACTAATTGTGCCGCTTCGGTTTCATTTCGGGCCGCACGTATCGCAATCGCCTGGCTTGTTGCTTTGGGCAGGGGCTTGTCGGGGCTTATTTTCCAGCCCGATGAGGCCCACCATATACCAACTTTCGCCGTCGAACCTTCGAGCAGTTGGCCGTATTCGGTGTTGAAATAGTCGTTGGTTTGAGCCGGTGCGCCGCAGGCGGTAAACAGCAGCGCCAGGTGAAGGATTTTCTTAAACATTGGATATTGCCTTTCCAGCGGGGGCCAAAGTTGTTCTTTGCGTTCGTCTTCGGTAATCAATCAAGATTCTCCTCTCCACAGTCCGAGGCGTCAAGAGGCAATTTTGGGCCTTGCAAATAGACCGTATGTTGTATCGCGTATCGCGTCGGGATTGGGTTTGTTTGGGTTTGTTTTTTCGAGTGGGGCGAGGGAGGTTTTTTTCGTAAGCCTTTGTAGCGAAGGAGGTTGTGGTGGTTTTGGGGTTTTGGAAATTGGGTTTGTTTTGCGCAAAAAGGGGTGATTTGTCGAGCTCGCTCGACAATTGTAGAGCAGCGGGGCTTGGCCGCGAAGAATGGACTAAGCACGGATTTTCACAAATCGACACGAATTCAGGCAAAGGTTGAGAACAGAGTATCATTATTCAGTTCCCATTAGTTAGGTATGTATTATACTATATGCAGAGTTGGATGTCAAGTGAAATCTCTTTTTAGACACGGATTGACACGGATTTACACTGTTTTGGTGGTGGAGAGTGGGTGGTCTATTTGGGGATGCAGGCTTGGTTGGGGGGCTCGGTATGGCAGTCGATTAGCCAGTTTGCTGCCATTTGGGCGAAATCGTCAAAATCGACTTCGCAGTCATCGTTCAAGTCGCCGGCAAGGACGTATTGGCAGACGCGCTCCAGGGCAAGACTATGGACTTCTCCCGCTGCTATTGCGGTAAAGTTATTTCCCGCCGGTGGCGTCGCCTGGCCATAGTCATCATAGCCCCATCCGACAATCGTGCCGTCCGAGCGGAGGGCAAGACTATGGTATTGTCCCGCTGCTATTGCGGTAAAGTTATTTCCCGCCGGGGGCGTCGCCTGGCCATAATAATCCTGGCCCCATCCGACAATAGAGCCGTCCGAGCGGAGGGCAAGACTATGGAGGTATCCCG
>Ga0315288_10002266_pt1 | contig 24906 bp, 31 predicted proteins | sample YL17G11_20_MG_FD_203454 | JGI IMG/M metagenome (GOLD analysis project Ga0315288, IMG submission 203454) | Sediment microbial communities from Yellowstone Lake, YNP, Wyoming, USA - YL17G11_20 | ecosystem: Environmental > Aquatic > Freshwater > Lake > Sediment | place: USA: Wyoming | collected... | reverse complement strand
GGGTAATCGTTCTACTTCAGGTAGTATTTGTACTTCAGAAACTTGTCAGGTTTATCGCAGCAGTAAAGCGAGTGACGGAGCAGCTGCCAAATGGCATCAGGCAGTTGGGGAAACTAAGGGGCAGATTATTGTCAGCAATTCCACTAATGAAGTAGTTAATGCCTGGTATGCTTCAACTTCGGGCGGCTATCAAGAATCAATGTCTTCTTTAGGACACACAACTCCCGGACTTTGGGATACTAATTGTGGTAGTCAAAGTTGTTGGACAGGTGGAGCTTGGGAAAAATTAGCTGGTTCACCCTGGTTTTATAAAGGTTGGTATAAATCAAGAAGCGGTATTGGTTGTGGTCGTTCTCATCCTTGGTTAACTTCTGATGAAATGGCAGATATTATTAATAGCGTTCTTGTTTATACTAATGATGGTAGCTCACCTCCTCATCTTTCTCAAGAAGATTCTTCTTGTTTGGGAACATCAATTCCTGACACTTGGAACAAAGATAAAGTTAAGCAGGAAGCCGCTAAATACGGCGGAGCAGTTACTAGTGTTAGTTCTGTTTCTGTTACCTATAGAAGTGATGGGGTGACCGCTCAAGTAGTTTTTAGTACTAATCGGGGAGCAGTTAGTTTTGATGGCAATAGTTTTTATAAAGTGTTTAATTTGCGGGCGCCGGGAGCGATTCACTTAAAGTCCGGACTGTTTAATATCGAGAAAAAATGATAAACTATAGGAGCTAGTGACAAGTAATATAGTGATATAGTTTCTGACTAATCACTAATAACTAATCACTAATAACTAAAATTGCCTGATATTTATATTGCTTCTGCCAAAAAAAGAATTCTTCAACAAGCCAAAGAAATTATTGACAGTATTGGTGAAAAAGAAACCAAAAATCCTGTAGCAGCTTTTTTAGTTTTGCCTTCCAAAATTAAATTTGAAACTCAAGCTAAAGATGAAAAAATTATTCTTCTCTTACGTCGCCACTGGATTACTAACATCCCCTGGATTTTATTAGTGACTTTAATGATTATTGTGCCTTTAATTTTAACCATTGTGCCCTTATTAACTTTTTTACCACTAAGATTTAGATTAATTATTATGGCGATGTGGTATTTGTTAATTTTAGCTTTTGTTTTTGAAAAATTTTTAAGCTGGTTTTTTAATGTTTATATTATCACTGATGAACGAATTGTGGATGTTGATTTTGTTAGTCTTACTTATCGGGAAGTTTCGGAAACTCAAATTGAAAAAATCCAGGATATTACCTATAAAACCGGTGGTTTTTTAAAAGCAATTTTTGATTATGGTGATGTTTATATTCAAACCGCCGGCGCCTTACCGAAAATTGAGTTTGAAATGGTGCCTAAACCACATAAAATTGTTCAAATTTTAAATCAATTAATGATGCAGGAACAGCAGGAAAAAGTTGAAGGTAGAGTTTGATGACACCAATAGAAAATATCTTATTTTATCTAATTAATATTAATATTTGGTTAGTAGCCAAGATTTTTATTTTATTTGCCTTAATTCTGTATCTTATTTTTAGTTTTATGGTGATAAAAGAAGTGGATTTAATGAATAAAACTTTAACTGGCGTCTTTAATTTACCTTTAAAGATTGTTGCTTGGTTGCATTTTATTTTTACCCTATTAGTATTTACGGTAGCCTTAATATTTTTATGAAAGAACTAGATTTACATATTGGTAAAATTGTTGGCACAACCGACAATCTTTATTGGTCGCAGACCCATGTTTTTATTCCGGAAAATGAACAGAAAAAAAATGACTCTGGCAGTTTATTAGCTAGTTTTTGTCTTAAAGCTAAGCAGGAAGGTGTCGATATTACTTCCTTTGGTAAAGAGATAATTTCTCGTTTTCATGAAATTTATTATTCTTCAGTTAAAGACGACCCACTGCTTAAGCTTAAATCAAGCCTAGAATTGTTACAGCAGGAATTTGCCCCTATGGTGGAGTTAGAATTGGCAGCGCTAGTGGTTTACAATTTGCCAGAAAAAATAGTTGGTTATTTTGCTGTGGCTGGCCAAAGCCAAGCTTTGATTTTTCGCGATAATAAGTTAGTTAAGCTCTTAGCAGGAGAAAAAGACCAAGTAGCCACTGTTTCTGGTTTTCTTAAAGATAGTGATTTATTTGTTTTAGGTTCTCATCAACTAATAGAAATTGTTTCACTGGGGGCACTAAAAGCCAGTTTAGAAAATAAAAGCGTTAATGAAGCGATTGAATCACTGGCGTCAATTATTCATAGCCGATCGGAAAACAGTCAAACAGCGGCAATAATTTTACAAATAGAACTAAAAGAAAAAATTATTTCTGCGGTAACTGATCCAGCCTTAGTTTTAACGCCAAAACCAGCTTTGGCTAATCGCGTTAAAAATTTTAAAAATGTTTTTAAAACTAAGTGTCTTTTGTTTTTAAAAACATTCAAAACCATTAGTTTTAAACAATCACTTTACCTTAAAGATGAACCTCATCGGACTAAAGCCAAAAAAACCACTTTTACGGTTGCTTTAATATTGCTTGGTTTACTTCTGGCAAGCATTATTTTTGGCATTCAAAAAAAATCTACTTCGCAAACCACAAAACTGTTGCAATCCCTAACCCAAGAAGTAGAAGACAAATACAATCAGGCAGTTTCTTTAAAAGAAGTTAATCCTCAAAAATCAAGAATTCTTTTAATTGAAGCCAAAGATTTATTAGCAGAAAAAATAACTCAGGTAAAGCAAAAAGAAGAAAAAACCACGATCGAAAACTGGCAAAAAAAAGTTTTAAGCGAACTGGAAAAAGTGGCCAATGAATATGCTTTAGAAGAAGGAGAAATTTTTTTAGATTTAAGTTTAGCCAAGCAAGATTTCAAAGCCACTAGCTGGGCAGTGGTTGAAGATAAGATTTATATTTTTGATCAGGAGAAGGGGACAATTTTAAAAGTTGAAGTAGAGAATAAATCAGCCCAAGTCGTGGCCGGCGGCGAAAAATTAGTTTCCGGAAAAACTATTGCGGCCGCTGATAATCAAGCCTTTGTGCTTAGCAAAGACAAGATTTTAGTGATTGATCTTACTAAAAAAGAGATTAAGGAAGAGATTAAAGCAGAAGACTGGGGAGAGATTATCGATCTAGTGGGTTTTTCAAGTAATCTTTATCTTTTAGACAAACAGCTAGGACAGATTTGGAAATATCGCGTGACTGATAGTGCAAAAAAAAGCGCCTATCTTAAAGGAAAAACAGATTTTAGTCAGGCAGTTTCTTTAGCCATTGATGGTTCTATCTGGATAATGACTGATAGCGGCGAGGTAATTAAATTTACTAGAGGTGAAAAAGATCCTTTTACTGTTAGCGGTTTGGATAAACCTTTTAATCAGCCAATAAAACTTGTTACCAATGAAAATTTAGATAATTTATATATTCTTGATAGAAAAAATACCGGCGTTGTGGTGATTAATAAAAAAACCGGTGAACGGCAGGCGCAATATATTTGGTCAGGCATTGCCGGCGTTTCCGATTTAATTGTTTTTGAAGATAGAAAAGAAATTTTACTTCTTACCAGCCAAAGAATTTATAAAATAGATTTACGATGAAGATTGTTAATAGAAAGGCTCGTTTTAATTACGAGTTTTTAGAAAAATTAGAAGCCGGAATTACTCTTCTTGGTTCAGAGGTGAAAAGTGTTAAAAAAGGCCAGATAAGTTTAAACGAGGCGTTTGTCAGAATTGATCCCCAAAAAGAAGCTTGGTTAATAAATGCTCACATTCATCCCTACCAGTTTGCTGATAATAAAAATTACGATCCCATAAGAAATAGAAAGCTTTTACTGCATAAACAAGAAATTTTGGCGTTATTAAAAAAAATCGAAGGGAAAAATTTAACCATTGTTCCTATCTCTTGCTATACCCGCCAAGGAAAAATTAAAATCGAGCTGGCTTTAGCCAAAGGCAAAAAGCTTTGGCAAAAAAAGGAAAAAATAAAAAAGCAGGATTTGGAAAGAGATTTAGAAAGGGAATTAAAAGACTTTAAATAAAGGTAAAGGCTTAGCCCCAAACCACTCCTGCCTGCAAAAGGGCCTACGGCCTCTACTTGCAGGTGCGTCGGGTTCGGGGTAAAGGTGGACATCTCCGACGAAACTTGGAACGACCTAGAAAATTATATCTTCAAATGGTCTGCATGTCTATCAAATAAGGCTAATTATATGTACGCAAATACCACATAAGAGTAATTGAACAGGGGTTAAATATGGATGAAAACCTAAGGAAAGAAGAAACTAAAAATAATATTTACAACTACCTAAAAGAGGGATTGTTTAAGAAGGACGCTGCTGTTATGGCAGGAATAAGCGAGGCAACTTTTTATCGCTGGATTGAAGAAGATGAGAGCTTTAAGAGCCGGGTTGAGGCTAGTATTATTGAATACAAACACTCTTTAATAAAAAATATCAACGCGTGTGCGGTAAAAGATGGAAAGCTTGCCTTAGAAATTTTAAGAAGGCGATTTCCGAAAGAGTGGGATGGGAAGTTGTATACAGAAGAAAAGGAAGGGTATGAGGGAAGTACAAAACAAGTAGCTGATTTGCTTCAAAAAATACTTCGCGGAGACTTCGAGAAAAGACCTACGGGAAAAATAGAAGTTATATCGGATGGAATTATGGGAAAGAATATAGAAAGCTAGAAATTGATTTACTTAATTTTTTTATCACTTTTACCTAAATTACACTCTTCACATAGGGTTTGCAAATTATTTAATTCACTTTTGCCACCTTTTGAGAAAGGTGTAATATGGTCAATATGAAGTCTTATTCCAATATCTGTAGCTGGACTTTTTCCGCAATATACGCAACGAAAATTGTCTCTACTAAGAACATTTAGTCGTAGGCTCAAAGAAACATTCCTTACAAGAGCTGAGTCATATTTTATTTCTTCTTTGTTTTTTGAAGAAATAACATCTTTGTCCGATAAAACAAAGTCATCAGTTAAAATATTTGTTCCCATCTTGTATTCAATAAACTTTAGACAAGCCTTTGTCCATCCTCCAAATCTTCTTTTATATGTTCCATACGCTATTTTAGGTTTGGATAATTCCCACTCGTAGCGAGACGGTCTTTGACCAATTTGATTCCACACCATTTCCATTTCGTCAAATAACTCTTTATCAGAATAAACTCTGTTTGGAGCGAATGGGCGAGGCTTAAATAACAATCCTTTGATTTTTAGATGGTCTCTTAGTGCTTCTAAGCTTTTTTTCCAAGTTCCAAAGCGCCTTACAACTGGATGATGGCTTATTTCTGAAACCTTATCGAAATCTCTCCATCCAAACTCAATATAATTAAAATGTTTTGCGGCTTTTTTAAGCTCTTCAATTATTTTCGTTTCGGAAATTGTGTTAACTCTTCTTCGTTGAAACTTAAAGTCCATAAAAAAATTATACCAGTTTGTTCGTTTTTATATTGTTTAAAACATTTTTTAGAGTCCACCTTGCATCCATTTAACAATGGTATCCGGTAGGCGAAGAGCTATCCAGTCGTCTGTTACCTGAATAATAAGCAATTTGTCGTTGAATGCTAATGTTGGCTGTAAATAATTCATTACTTGTTGCCGATCGCTAGTAGTTTTTATTAACCATATAGATTTCAATGGTCGTGCCCATAATTGAAAAGATTTTATGTGATTAAAGAAATTTACATAAAATCCGCCCTCCTCGGCAAACATAAGATCGTAAGCAATCAAGTAAGTTTTCATTGTTATGTTTTCCTGTTTTTCCCTGGCTTTTTTACGGGTTTATTTACTAAATCTTCTTCCTTATTATCTACTATTCCACTAGTTATTTCATCGGAGAGGTTAAGTGAATAATTTATGCTTTTATCTGTTGATAGAGCTGAAACCAAATCAGACTCAGAGATTAAATCTGAAACATTTACCTCTTTATTATTTTCCCCTTGTCTTTTTACTTCATCAAGTGTATCTTTCTCAATTGTTAAATTAAGTTCTGATTTTGCAAACAAAATAAATTGACTCACCGAGTACATGTGAAAACCTACTCCAGCAATATCTCTCATTTCTCTTATCATTTCAAATCTCGGACATATTATTCTTCCCTTTGCTTCCTCCCACCAATCTCCTTTTCTTCGTTCATCTGTAATAATAATTATCGGTTTTTTTACCGCTTTTGCAAATTCTAGAGTTTGTTTCCAAATTATAAAATCTCCAAATTTCTTTTTGTGGGTTTTGTCCTCTTGGTCTTTTAAAATATCACCATAGCCTGGAGGAATTTCATGTGCATAACGCTTCTCTCCTTCTGCATATAGTTTTTCCAGCTCTTCAAATTTATAAGGTTTACCGATGTTTTTATCAAATAACTTATCAAGCTGTTCTAGAATTAAGTCGTGGAAATGTAATTTAGGATGATTATCTTCCATCTTCCCAATATCCTTTTTGACTCTACTAATATAATTTTGAATTTTTTTAACAATTGCCTGGTTTTGAATGAAAGGATGTCTGGTTATAACACTTTCTATACCCTCTAAAAAGGTTTTAGATTTAGCATCAATTATATTTTGTAGTATTTTATATGCGGCTTTTTGTTCGTAGATAACTTTCATACGATTTCTATGAAATTCTAAAGCTGATTGATGTGGAAGCCATAATTTATTTTTAAGTTTTTCAAGAATTTTTAACAATTCCTTTGATGTTTTTTCTGAATATCGGTACAGTCCTAGAAGAGCATTGGCGTCCAATATAAAGACTCCATCTTTCCATATTTCCTTTATCTCTTTTTTCGTTAACGGATAGTATTCCCGAAACTGTTTTTTCATAAGCCTAGACTTTTGTTAAATCCTTTATTAACTCTTTAATGTTTTTCATTGAATATACTTTTACGTCAAAACAGCGTTAGTATAGTATTTTTAAAGCAGAATGACAAACTAGAAGGAAATTGGAATTAGAATGGAAGAAGTTGCTCGGCAGATACTTTGAGCGCTTTCGCTATCCTATATACTTTTAGTAAGGTGGGGTTGCGTTCGCCTCGCTCAATCGTACCCATATAGCTTCTCTCTATCTCGGAAGCGTCCGCAAGAGCTTCCTGAGTCAACTTTCTCTCTTTTCTGAATTTTTTAATATTTTCACCAAATTGCTTAAGCACTTGTTTATCCATATTGATTTTCTTTATTTTGAAGTTTATACTGCTCACAGTCCACGTGATATAGGACTCATTTTGTATTTAAATTTGTTTGACGAGTTAAAAAGTAACTTAAAAAAGAAGTGTATAGAGAGTTATCGGTTTAGTTCTGTCTAAAACTTGGTTTTATGATTTGCACTAATTGTTATTATCGTGGTGAGCCAAAAACTATTACTAAAGGTAGTATATGGATTGAAATAGCATTGTGGTTGTTTTTTCTTCTTCCGGGAATTATATATAGCGTTTGGAGGCTAGCCACAAGAACAAAGGCATGTCCAAGTTGTGGTCAGGAAACACTCATTCCTGAAGAAAGTGTAAGAGGGCAGGAATTAGTAAAGAAACGGAAGCTGGGTGGTTACGATACTGGAGTGAATAAAACAGTAGCAAAAAAGAATAACGTTGGATGTTTAGGGGTTATTATAGCTGTTTTTATTATTGCTTTATTTATAGCTATTCCAACTTGGTTTAATTCCCTCACCAATAAGACACCATCTGGAACGGTTCAAGTAAACGACTCTGATTTCAAATCTATTAGTTATTCCGTTGTTAACGGGCAAAAAAGATATCTTGCTACTTTTTTCAAAGAAATTGCAATTGATGACGAAGCTACAATGGGTAAATTTATAGGAAAAGCGATAACATATTCATACGGAATTGGTTCAGTCATCAACCCATCAATTGATGTGGTGGCAATAGATAACGTAAATTACTTTTCTATAAAATCTGGAGGCAGTTCTTACTTAGTTTTACCGTTAAAAAACAAAGAAAATACAAGAATTTTCGGAATAAATTTCTGGAAGCAATAAAACTACTACATCGGAGTAAAAGGCGTTATTATTATTTCATTTCCAGAAATAATAAAATAGCTTCGTATTATTCTTCTCTACCCAATACCACTGCAAGACCCTGCACTCAAATTGTACTTGACAGTCTAATTTTAATGTTATAAATTAGACGGTGAGGTACAATTTATATGCTACAAATATCGGATGACTTAATTGCACAATTCTATGATATAAACAAAAAAATTAATCTGATTGAATTTATCAATAAGAAACAATTTACTGTTTCAGATACTCCTCTTACATACCGACAAATCAACTCTTTAGACGAGGATAATTTATTAGACAACTCAAGAAATAATAAAAGGGGTTGGAGAAAGTTTAGCTTTAAGGAACTCGTATATATTCTTATAGTCGCTGAGGTCAAAAAATTCGGTGTAAAGCATTGTCAATTACACGAACTATGGAAGGCTTTTTTTGGAAACCCTCAAGATAGAAACAAGAGGGGTTATGCTGATTTAGCGATAGGTTGTGTATTCGGTCATACTCAAATAATACTAACAATAGATAGTGTTGGAAATATAATTTTTTATGACCCAAATTCTTTTATTTTATTTTCCTCATGGGAACAAAAACCACTACTTACACTAGAACTTAATTCCTTTGTAAATCGCTTACTTAAGGTGATGGGAAGAGGTGATTTCATTCCTAAATTTACTGTTTTTTCAGAGTCGTTTAAGCGTAACGAAAAAGTACTGAAGCCAAAAGAAGAAGAGTTATTAAAAATAATAAGAAATGAACAATATTGTGCTATAAGGATAAAAAAGAAAAACGGAGAGATTAAGTTAATTTATGCGGAAAAAAGTGCTAACAATAAAGGGCTTACATCAAAAAATTTAATTGAGCTTATCAATAAAAAAGATTATCAGGATATAAGCATTGTAAAAAGAGATGGTAAAATCGTGAACTTAAAAGTGGAAGAAGCTTTTAAGCTATAAAGCTGAGCAAACAAATTGCAGGCAAAAGTAATTAATAGTTGTTTTTAGTATCAAGAAGCACTTGGGCTAAAACTGAAAGGTTTTAGTCCATGGAAGATAAGCAAAATTTAACTGTAGTAATCACTGTTGATAATGCCCGAAAAATATTAGGTGAAAAAGGAAAAAAGATGACAGATAAAGAAATTGAGAGCGTAATAAACACATTAACAGTGGTTTGTGAGAAAACAATAGACCGCATTGTGAGTAAGGTTAATTTATGAAAGCACTAATTTATTGCAGGGTTTCTTCACAAAAACAAGTTCAAGAAGGACACGGGAATGACAGTCAAGAGAAAAGATGCAGAGACAGGGCAGCAAGTAAAAATTATCCTGTTGAAAAAGTGTTTCCCGATGATGGGGTTTCTGGCGGGCTTTTTGAGAGACCCGCGATGAAAGCTCTCCTTGAATATATTGATAACCATCCACACGAAGAATATGTTGTAATTTTTGATGATTTATCTCGTTTTGCAAGAGATGTAGGAGTCCATATTAGACTAAAAGCAGAATTCAAATCAAGAGGCGTAAAACTAGAATGTTTAAACTTTAACTTTGACGATAGTGAAGAAAGCGAATACGCAGAGTTGGTATTAGCAGCCGGAAACCAGTATCAAAGAAAGGCTAATCGTAGACAGGTTATACAGAAAATGAAAGCTAGACTTGAAGCAGGATATTGGGCATTTTACCCACCTTTAGGTTTAAGAGGAGAAAAAGACCTGATACACGGGAAAATTCTGAAACCGGTTGAGCCTTATACCTCAATTCTAAAAGAAGCAATTGAAAGATTTAGAGATGGATTATTATGTACTCCACAAGAGGTAAGACTGTTCATTGCAAAAACATACGAGGAACAAGGCATTGATAAGAAAATATCTCAGAATGGGACAAGCGATATATTAAGAGAAATTCTTTATGCAGGATACATTGAGTATCCAAAATGGGGTATTTCACTAAGAAAAGCAAAACATGAAGGATTTATATCTTTAGAAACTTACAATTTAGTACAAACCAGACTAAAAGAGCGCTCAAAAGTACCTTGGGTTTATCGTAAAGACTATAATCCTATTTTCCCACTAAGACGCCACATTCTATGTGATACGTGTGGATTACCACTCACCGCAACCTGCAGCCATAATGGAAGAGACGGCATCTTAAGACCAAGTTACTTTTGTCGTAATAAACAATGCCCCAATGTTTGGGATGTTATACACAAAAAATCAATAGAAGCTGAATTTAAGGAACTTCTAGGTAACGTCAAATTATCAAATGATGTGCTTGAGCTTGCTAAAGTCGTTTTTATTAGAAGATGGGATGCAAAACGTGGTAAATTCTTACAAACAAAAAACGCTTTTTTAGAAGAGAAAAGGGAGATTGAACAAAAAATTAGTAACTATGTTGAACGCATAGGAAATACTACAGACAAATCTCTGATAAAAATATATGAGGATGAAATCAGAAAGCTATCTAAAAGAATAAAAGAGATTGAATTAGATACATACACTGAGAAGTACACTCAAAACAAATTTGGAACTGCTCTAGAAAAAGTATTTGAAGTCTTAAAAAAGCCCGTGGATATGTGGCAAAGTGATGATATAGAAGACAAAAGAACGATACTTTTTATGTATTTTGAGGATAAATTAAGGTATAACCACAAAACAGGATTTGGAACTAACCAATTTGGTCGCAATATCAATCTAATCAACGATATTGGCACGTCAAAGAACTCTGGTGTGGAGATGAGGAGTAATGAACTCCTGTCCAGAATGGCTTTTAAAATCAATCTACAAGTTTATTCCGTTTTATTTTCAAAGTGAGAAAAACGGACAATTCTTTTTCACCTTGAGTTTAGCCAAATAACTCCGTTCCGTCTGGCTAGGCCGGAAGTGCTGCCCCAAGTGAGTTTTCACCCTAATTAATCCCTTAGGGAAGATTAACTAAGATGCCAGATTAAGCTACGTTTAAAGTGGCGTAAGCTGGAGTAGGAAGTAAAGAAGCAATAAAGCTTTTTACATTCGCTACTGTGTCAGAAAAAAAGTTCTTGACAGTTGTTTTTTGATTCTGTTTCAATCCGATGAATCAACGGATACTTGCTGATTTTAAAGAGCGATCAATCTGTCGAGGCTAAACATCCCCGCTTGTATAACTGCCCAATTATACTATAAGATAAGAGAAAATGGAAGTCTTAGAGCTTCTCACTAATATCTTGTTTCCCAAAAAATGTTTAGGTTGCGGTGAGTGGGGCAATTATCTTTGCAGTAATTGTCTTAATTTAATCACTGTTTGCCAAAAAAACATCTGTCCCCAGTGTTGTCAGCCGTCTTTTAATGGTTTGACTCATTTTTCCTGTTGTCGGGCTTTTGGTTTAGCTGGTTTAACCTCGATTTTTTCTTATAAAGGTGTTGTTAAAAAAGCGATTGGTAAATTAAAATATCAGTTTGTGACTGATTTGTCAGCGACAATATTGGAATTATTTTTAAGTTTTTGCGGCGAAAATAAAGCTTTTACAAAATTTGTCAGTCAGAAAAAGGTTATTTTAGTACCCGTACCCTTGTATTGGCAGCGAAAAAATTGGCGCGGTTTTAATCAAGCAGAATTATTAGGTAAAATGATTAGCCAAAAATTGGGAATTGGTTTCATTCCCGATTTATTAATTAGAATTAAAAACACTAACACACAAACAAAACTAACTAAAAAAGAAAGAATCCAAAATATCAACAACGCCTTCGAAATTAATAAAAAATATTCAAACATCTTTAAATCTTTTAATCCTTCTATCTTGTTATTCGACGATGTTTGGACTACCGGCGCTACTCTAAAAGAATGCGCTAAAGTGTTAAAAAGAAAATATAAAACCAGTCAAATTTGGGGATTAACCTTAGCTAGACAGGAATAACTTTAACTGCTTTTGAATTTTTTTATTAGAGAGACTACTTTTTCCTTTAGTTTTTCCGTTACCTCGACTTGAACAATGCCTTTATTTGGTTGGCCGTAAAAAATAGCTGTTTTTAATGGTGCTAATAAAATTGCTACTAAAACCAGTAGATCTTCTTCTCCGTTAACCTTAATAATGCCTAATTGCTGATTCATTAGTAGTTTTGGCATCATTTTCGCTAAAATTTTAATCGCTCCGGCCGATAAAGTGGCGGGATCATTATTTACCTCATAAAAAAATTGAGCCTGATTTTGAAGTTGTCGGTGTAAATTAAAAGGAATCGGCTGGCGTTGGGAGCGATAATCAACAATCGCCAAATTAATCGGCAAATTATTTAACATAAATGCCTGAGTGGTAATATCGCCAACAGTAATAATAAACGAAAATTGTTTTTGCCTAAGAATTTTTAAGGCCTTTAATCCCGCCCAGGAAAGATTAACATTAGTGCCGGTTAGCAAACGGCCTAATGGTTGTTTAAAATAAGCCCGCTCCTGGGTAGGTAAATAAAGCGTTTTATTTTCTGGTAAAAACTGTTGGTATAATAAGCCGCGGCGATTAATTTCTCCTAAACGAATGCGGGTTGAAGAAAGAGTTTTTTGATCAGTGGTTTTAATTAAATCGATAGTCAAAATAGCCAAGGGTTTTAAGCCTTTTAATAACCTTTTTTTATTTATATTATTTGCGCCGTCATAACTTTCTTTAGTGACGCTAATTGCCTGGAATTTATTAGTAAAGACCGCTGGACCAAAAAAATTATCTAAAGGGAAAATCTCCACTTTTTTAGCCACTTTATTTTGTTTAAAAAGATTATTTAATCCCTCCAATCGTTGTTTAAATGACTGAAGAGCAGTGGGTAAAACTTTTTCTTGACTAATCCAATCAGTGGTGATGCCGCACCACACCTTATCAGCGTTTTTAAGGCTGGTTTTAATAAATAATTGATGACCACTATGCAAGTGGTCAAAAGTACCGGCTAAGACGAGGTTTTTATACATAAGTTAGTTGATAATATTTGATTTTAAGCCTGATTTACGTTAGATTCAAGAGGTTGTATAATTTGAAGATAGGGAGGGTTGGCAGAATGGCAATGCGCTGGTCTTGAGAACCAGTGGGAGTAATCCCTTACAGGTTCGAGTCCTGTACCCTCCGCCACGTAATAAATTTTTCTAAATAAAAATTTAAACGTGGCAGTCGCGTTTAAATTACAAAGTAATTTATTACGTCTCGCCCGATGTTTTATTACATTTATATTCTTTTAAGTTTAAAAAATCATAGTTTATATATCGGTTATACTACTGATTTAATAAAAAGATTTAAACAACACAATAATAGGGAAGGTTTAGCAACTAGACCATTCAGACAATATAAAAGTATTCAAACTATGGTTAAAATCGTCAAGGGTTTAGGTGTTTCAATTGACGATTTAATGAAATAAAAATATGAACACAAAATTATTAAAAATATCAACATTCGGGGCGTATGTTGTTATGGTCGCGGTCAACTATCTGGCTGTTTTGCTTCCCCTGAACGGTAGAGATACCGGTGCGATATCGGATAATTATCCCAATCTATTTGCGCCGGCCGGATACGCGTTTTCTATCTGGGGCTTGATTTACACCCTGCTTGCCATATATGTCATTTATCAGCTATGGCGTGAGAAAGACGAATTAGTGGTACGAGTAAACCGCCTATTTAACGTAAATGCACTCTTGAATGCTTTATGGATATTTGCCTGGCATTACGATGTTATCTGGTTTTCTGTCATTATCATGGTCGGATTATTGTTTACGCTTATTCGGGTTGCCGATATTTTGCGGGTCAGCAATCTTACCAAAAAGGAGTGCTGGTTGGTGCGTTTGCCCTTTAGTGTTTATTTTGGCTGGATTACTGTGGCGACAATTGCCAACATCACGGTTTTCCTGGTCAGCATTGGTTGGAATGGATTTGGCCTCTCCGAGAGTTTTTGGACAGTCGCCGTACTCTTAGTCGGAGCGCTGATCGGCTCGTGGCGAATGCTCCGTGATCACTTTATCCCGTACGGGCTCGTGCTTGTTTGGGCCTATGGCGCAATTCTTGCCAAGCACCTTTCGGCAAGTGGTTTTGATGGACAGTACCCGAGCGTAATTTGGACTGTGGCCATATGTCTGTTTGTATTTTTAGGGACAATCGTATTTATAAACATTAAAAGAAAGGATAAATAATTATGTTTGTTAAACTCTATCTTATCGCACTTCCAGTATTCTTTGCCATTGATATGGTGTGGTTGGGGCTGGTGGCTAAAAATTTTTACAAAAACCAGATTGGGTTTCTGATGAAGCCAGATATCAACTGGGTGGCGGCAATTCTTTTCTATCTTTTGTTTATCGTCGGGCTAGTTCTCTTTGTCATTACGCCGGCGGTTGAAAAAGGCACATGGATGCACGCTCTACTTTTTGGTGCACTTTTCGGGCTTATCACCTATGCTACTTATGACCTAACCAATCTTGCCACGCTTAAAGACTGGCCGCTTTTGGTAACGATTGTGGATTTAGCCTGGGGCGCGACGCTCGGGGCTTTAGTATCAATCATAACGTATTTTATTGCTGGTAAAGTATAATGAATTATTTTTTAGCACTTGCCCTTATGCTTTTTCTTTATATGAGCTCATGGTTTGTGGCTTCTTTGATTAAAAAAAGAAACGATGTGGTTGACGTGGCATGGGGTCTTGGTTTTGTACTTTTGGTATGGACTTCTTTTTTTCTTGGCGAGGCAGGAAGCGCGCGTGGCATATTGGTAGGAGTATTGATAAGCGTCTGGGGCTTGCGCCTTGCCTGGCATATTCACGCTCGCAATCGCGGGAAAACGGAAGATTACCGCTATGCACAGTGGCGTAAAGAATGGGGAAAATGGTTTTACCTTCGTTCGTATACGCAAGTGTATCTTTTGCAGGGATTTTTACTCTTTCTTATAGCTTTGCCAATTATAGTTATCAATAAAAATAACGGACTGTCTTTAAGTTGGCTTGATGTTGTCGGCGTGATTATTTGGATTCTTGGTTTTTATTTTGAAGCACGCGGAGATGCTGAGCTTGCGCAGTTTATAAAAAACCCTGCGAATAAGGGGAAAATAATGCAAAGTGGGCTGTGGGCATATACTCGCCATCCGAATTATTTTGGAGAGATCACGCTCTGGTGGGGCATCTTTATTATTTCGCTTGGGAGCGCTCCATTTATTTATACAATAGTTGGCCCGCTTACTATTATGATTCTGATTCTTTTCGTTTCAGGTATTCCGCTTCTGGAAAAGAAATATACCGGAAGTCCAGATTTTGAAGAATACAAAAAAAGAACCAGTATCTTTATTCCACTGCCGCCAAAAAAACTATAACCAAAATTGACGAAATCCTACAATCAAAAATAAAGCCAAAGGAGAAACAAACCAAACTGGTGGAAACAGTTGTTTCGGGTAAGGTTTCGGCTAAAGAATTTATGGCGTTTTTTGAATCGGCAAAAGATGTTGATAAAGGCACTTGCGCTGATGTGATGAAGCATGTTTCCGTCGAGAGACCGGCGCTTTTTGCGCCATACATTGATATGCTAATTGAATATATCAATTTTGAACTGCCTAGAGTGAAATGGGGTGTGTCGGAAACCCTCGGCAATATGGCAAAGGATTATCCCGACAAAGTAGCCAAAACCATTCCGAATTTACTGAAAAACACAACTGATGATAGAATAAATACAACGGTTATCAAATGGTGCGCTGCTTTTGCGCTTGCGGAAATCGCCAAGCATAATTCCAAGATCAGAAAACAGCTTGTGCCAATTTTTGAAAAAATTATCAAAAAAGAACAAAACAACGGCGTGAAGAATGTGTATGTCAAAGCGCTAAAAGTAATTGAAAAAATTAATAAATTAAAGGAGTACAAAAATATGGAAAACACACAAACCCTTTGCCAAAGCTGCGGAATGCCGATGCAAAAACCGGAAGATTTTGGCACAATCGCTGACGGAAGCAAGAACAAAGATTATTGTTGCTATTGTTTCCAAAACGGGAAATTCACTTTTAACGGCACATTTGAAGAGTATAAGGAAATGCAGGTAAAGATTGCCGTTAAAAAAATGAACATGCCAGAAGACAAGGCAAGAGAAATGGTAAATACCGTCTTGCCTAAATTAATGAGGTGGAGAGCTGAAGATAATTAAAGAAATAAAAAGAATTTGCCGCCAAAGAGCAAGGCCTGCTCGACTTTTTTTGTATTACAAAGATTTATGATATAATTTTTTTTCAAATAGGGGAGCTTGATGTAATTCAGGCTGAGAGGTCCGAAATTTATCGGACGACCCTCAAAACCTGATCTGGATAATACCAGCGCAGGGACTAAAAAAATATTTTACCGTCCTTGCCAGACGGTTTTTTATTAATTAAATAAAACTAATATGCAAAATATAGAAGGCCTTCATATTTTAACTGACCGTGAGTTGGTAAAACCGCGGTCAATAATTGAAATGGTGGCATTAATAATTGGAGGAGGTGTATCAGTTATCCAGTTAAGAGATAAAGAAGCAGATGACGAAACAATGATTAGGATAGGTAGAGAAATAATGCAGTTGACCAGAGGGAAAATTCCTCTTATTGTAAATGACCGAGTAAATGTAGCATTGGAAATTGATGCCCAAGGAGTCCATGTTGGACAAACAGATATGCCAGCTAGAGAAGTAAGAAGATTAATCGGGCCAAATATGATTCTTGGAGTATCAGCCAGCACTGTTGAACAGGCACTAAAAGCTCAAGCAGACGGAGCAGATTATTTAGGAGTTGGTCCTGTTTTTCCAACCTTAAGTAAGCCGGATGCAGATCCACCGATTGGTTTATCAGGATTAGCAGCTATTAAAAACGCAGTATCTATTCCAGTTATTGCTATTGGAGGAATTAATGTCAATAATGCCGAAGCTGTCGCCCAAATTGCTGATGGAATTGCGGTCATTTCTGCTGTCTGGCAAGCAGATGATTCTCTTCAAGCGACGCAGACATTATCAATGATTATAAATAAATATAAATAATAATGAAAACAAATAATTTATCAGAATTTTCCTTAATCAATAGAATAGCTAATAAATTTCATCAATATAAAAAAGATGTCCTTAAAGGAATAGGTGATGATGCGGCGGTTGTAAAAATTAACAAAGATAAATGTTTTTTGTATACCTGCGATACTTTGGTTTCTGGAGTACATTTCTTAGAAAAATATGCTACTCCATATCAAATAGGACAAAAAGCCGCTGCCATAAATATTAGTGATATTGCGGCGATGGGAGGAAAACCTAAATATTTTTTAGTTTCCCTTTTTTTACCACAAGGTACGACGGAAAAATTTATTGACCAGCTTTACCAAGGGTTAATAGAGAAATGTAATTTATATGACATTGATATTATCGGTGGCAATATTGCCAGGAGTAATCAGTTTATAATTGATCTATTTCTGATTGGTGGAGTTTCAGCTAAAAATTTACTTCTTCGTTCAGGCGCAAAAGTGGGAGATTTAGTCTTAGTAACAGGAACTCTTGGTGATTCAGCTGCTGGTTTAAAATTATTACAAAATCCAACAATCAATATTTCTGCGCCAAATAGAAAAAAATTAATTTCTCGCTATTTATCTCCAACTTCCAGAATAAAAGAAGGAATGTTGATTGCTAAATCAGGAAAGGCTTCAGCAATGATTGATATTAGCGACGGTTTAAGTAGTGACCTAATACATATTTGTGAGGAAAGCAAGGCAGGAGTCAAGCTATATCTAGATAAATTACCTGTTTCTGATTCAGCAAAAAAGATAGCAGAATTAACTAATAGATCATATCTAGATTTAGCCTTGAATGGCGGAGAAGATTATGAATTATGTTTTACTGTTCCTTATAAAAATGCGTCTTTTCTTGTTCAGCAGCTTAAGAAAAAAACTAAAACAAAAATAACAGTGATAGGAGAAATAATTCCCCAAAAACAAGGAAAATGGTTAATCGGTAAAACTGGAGAGAAAACGCCTTTGATCCCTAAAGGTTGGGATCATTTTCTATGAAAAAAGTATTAACTATTGCCGGATCTGATTCAGGTGCTGGTGCAGGCATTCAAGCAGACTTAAAAACTTTTGCCGCTTTTGGTGTTTATGGAACAAGTGCGATTACTGCTATTACTGCCCAAAATACGCAAGAGATTACGGCAATATTGGCATTACCAGCTGATTTAGTAGCCAAACAGATTGATGCGGTGATGACTGATATTGGTGCTGATGTATGGAAAACAGGAATGTTAGTTAATTCAGCCATTATTAATACAGTTAGTGAACGAGCCAAATACTATAAAATAAAATCTTTAGTAGTTGACCCAGTTATGGTCGCTAAAACAGGAACATCATTGTTTTCTCCAGAAACAATTAAAATTTTAATTAGAAAATTAATTCCTTTAGCAAAAGTTATTACTCCCAATTGTTATGAAGCAGAAATAATTACAGGACAATCAATAAATAGTATTGAAGACATGAAGAAAGCCGCAACTATAATTTATAAAATGGGTGCTAAAAATATTCTAATAAAAGGAGGACATTTAAATAAAAGTTTTAAGGCAATCGATATTATTTATAATGGTAAACAATTTAATCAAGTTATATCAGAACGCATTAATACTCAAAATACACATGGTACCGGTTGTACTTATGCTTCAGCCATTGCTGCAGGACTAGCTAAAGGTAATAGAGTATTACCCGCCATAAAAAAAGCCAAAGAATATCTTTATCTGGCTATAAAAGAAGCTGCCAAGTTACATATTGGTCATGGTTTTGGGCCGCTTAATCATTTTTATAAAAGATAATTTGCTTGTTTTTACTTCAAAATAGTATAATGTTTTTTAAGGAAAGGAAATAATTATGTCTGCGCAAAAAAGTACTTTAACAACTAATCCATCAGAAGTAACTTTAGTGCCGCCTCGGGCGCAAGACTTGCTTACTTGGACTGCACCGGCACGGCCGTTTAAAAAACGCGACCGGGAATACTTTACCACCATTGCCGCGATTGTTTTCTTACTGGCAATTATTCTTTTATTTATTAAAGAATGGCTTTTAATTGGGGTAATTATTGCCTTAATGTTTGTTAGTTATGTTTTAGGTACCGTACCGCCCCCCAATGTTAACTATAAAATTACCACCAGAGGTATCTTAGTTGAAGACAAAACCTATAACTGGTCGCAATTGCAGCGATTCTGGTTTTCCAAAAAATGGGGGAGGGAATTAATTTATCTAGAGACAATCCTTTCTTTTCCTCGTCAACTGCAGTTAATTATTGATGAGCAAAAAAAAGAGGAAGTAAAAAAAATTGTCGAAAAATATCTTATTTTTGAAGAGCCAAAAAAGAACATAATTGATAAAGCCGCACTTTGGCTGGAAGAAAAAATTCCTCTTGAATCAAAGTAATTCCAAAGTCATCCTGAACGACCTGCCTGCCGGCAGGCAGGAGTGAAGGATCTATATTTGAATTTTTTTCCTCTTATAAAGTATAATAATATTAAATTTGCCCCTATAGCTCAACGGACAGAGCACTAGTTTGCGGAACTAGAAATAGAGGTTCAATTCCTCTTGGGGGCACTTCTGGAGGGTGGGCAGGACGGTAATGCGTTGGTTTCGAAAACCAATGGGAGCAATCCCTAACAGGTTCGACTCCTGTATCCTCCGCCTTTGTCTCGCCGAAGTTCCGATAATATCGGAACGAAGGCGGGATTTGCCTTAATTCGGCTCAGCTACGGCCTGGCGTCGCCGAAGCTATACCAAGGCGCGCGAGACAAAGTCCGCTAAGTAGATTGCGAAAGAGTATTTGGGCTCTCGTAGCTCAATGGACAGAGTAACAGTTTCCGGAACTGTTGATGCCAGTTCGATTCTGGCCGAGAGCACCAGTTGACAACAATAATTAATTATTGTAATATGTATTACATATTACAATAATGGGGCAAAGTATATGAGCAATCAATTAATTATTAGATTACCAGAAGAAGAAAAAATGACGTTAGAGGTTATTGCTAATAATAGGCAACTTACTGTTTCTGAAGTAACAAGAATAGCCATAAGAAACTATTTAACTAAGGAAATGAAATCTAAAGACAATCTTTTTTTGAGATTAGCTAAAATTGGCAAAACTAAAAAAGTTAATAAAGCCCCCAAAGATTTATCTTTTAATTATAAAAAATATTTATATAAAAAATAATTTATGCTATTTGTAGACGCTTCTTTTTACCTTTCTTTATTAAATCCTAATGATTCTAATTACCAAAAAGCCATATTAATGGGTAAACAATATTTTCAAGAGGATTTTGTTACCACTCAAATGGTATTAGGAGAGTTATTGACAGTAGGCAGTCAACGTTTTGATAAAAAATTAACGATTGAATTTGTTGAGGAAATTCTAAAAAGTAACACAAAAATTGTTTTAGAAAAACCAGAATTGATTAAGAAAACTTACCAATTATTTAAAAAAATTAAGATAAAAGATATTAGCTGGGTAGATTGTTTTTCCTTTATTGTTATGCAAGAACTTAAAATAAATAAAGCCCTAAGTTTTGATAAACATTTTACTAAATATTTAAAACTAAATAATGGTTAATAAACAAAATATAAAACAAGAATTTTCTGCTGGCTGCGTCGTATTTAAAAAGTTGCCAGTTGCAAGTCACAAGTTACCAGTTGTTTTTTTATTGGGTAAACATTCAGGTTATCACAAATGGGTATTACCAAAAGGTTTAATTGAGCCAGGAGAAAAAGACTGGCAAACAGCAGTTAGGGAAACAGAAGAAGAATTAGGTATAAAAGTAAAGCTAATAGGGAAGACGCCAATTAGTAAAGAAAGTTATTCTTATTATGCCAATTTAAAAACCAATCAGCATCCAAAAAATGGTTATCCCAAAAAACCATTTCGTCGCGTCGCACAATATAAAGAAGAAGGGGGACATAAAACTAAAATTTTTAAAACAGTTTCTTTTTATTTAGCCGAATATATTTCTGGTGATCCTAAAAATCATGGTTGGGAAATGGAAAATGCTGGTTGGTTTGAATTGGCTGAAGCTTTAAAATTAATGTCTTTTAAAGGAGAAAAAGAAGCCTTAACAAAAGCCAGTAATTATCTTGCCAATTCATAACTGCTTATTTTATTAATTCTTCTTAAATGCCTTTTTTCTTTTTGCTTAAAAATCTTGCTCCGATTGATAAGACATTAGCATTATTATGAACGAAATTTTCTGGCAAAATTAAGGCATTTATTGTAGAATTAGCTTGTAATTTTTGGAGGAGTCGGATAGTGGCCTATTCCGCTCGCTTGGAAAGCGAGTGAGCGTAAGCTCTCGCGAGTTCGAATCTCGCCTCCTCCGCCTTCGCCTCGCTGAAGTCTCGCCATTGGCGAGACGAAAGCGGGCTTCGCCCTTATTCAGCTCGGCTTCGGCGAGATAAATCCGCTTCACTTCGCCATCGTTTATTAAACGAAGGCGAGCTATAATATTTTATGTTTTACGTCTATATTCTTCTTTGTTCTGATAAACGAACCTATATTGGTTGTTCAAATGATTTAAAAGATAGACTCAAAAGGCACGAGAAAAGTTATATTAAGGCAACCAAAAATCGATTACCAGTAAAATTGATATGTTATTTTGCTTTTGCCAAAGAGATAATAGCCTTTAACTTTGAAAAGTATCTAAAGTCAGGTTCCGGAAGAGCCTTTCTAAAGAAACATAAATTTATTGATATATAATAGAGAAAATGCCAAAACAAGAATATCTTATTCGCAAAATGACTAGGCAAGAAGTAGATTTAGCAGTTCAATGGGCAGCTAAGGAAGGTTGGAATCCGGGAATACACGACGCTGATTGTTTTTATAAGACTGATCCTAATGGTTTTTTTATCGGCTTATTAGATAATAAGCCTATATCTTGTATTTCCGCCGTTGCTTATGATAATAGTTTTGGATTTATTGGACTGTATATTGTTAAATCAGAGTATCGTGGCAAAGGCTATGGTATTCAGATTTGGAATAAAGCGATTGAATATTTAAAAACGCAAAACATTGGGCTTGATGGTGTTTTGGCTGCTCAAAAAAGTTATAAAAAATCTGGTTTTAAACTTTACTACAGAAATATCCGTTATCAAGGAAAAAGTCTTAAAAATAATTATCAATATCCAGATATTGTTAAATTATCACTAATTCCTTTTCAGCAAATAAAAGCCTATGACAATAATCTTTTTCCAGCTCCCCGCCCCCAATTTCTTAAATGTTGGCTAAAGCAACCAGAAAGTTATGCTTTTGGTGCTTTAAAAAACAATCAATTAGTTGGTTATAGCGTTATCCGCCGGTGTCAGCAAGGCTATAAAATAGGGCCTCTTTTTGCTGATGATAAAAATATCGCAGAAAAGCTTTTTAATACAATGAATGCTTGTTTAACTAAAGGAACAGAAATATTTTTAGATATACCTGAAATTAATCCAGCCGCTGTTGCTCTGGCCAAAAACCATCACCTGACCATAGTTTTTGAAACAGCCAGAATGTATACTAAAAAACAGCCAAAGATTAATTTAAATAAAGTTTTTGGAGTGACTACTTTTGAATTAGGATAATAATATGTCAAATAATAAAAATTCATTTAATACTTTAACTCAAGTAGCGATTCCTGTTTTAACTGTCGGTACACAACTCTTTATTGCCATGAAATTGCCTCAATGGGGTTTAATAGTTAATTTTATTGCCCAGCCATTTTGGTTATATTCTTCCTGGAAATCCTATAAACAGGCTGGCCAAATTGGCCTTTTAGTTACCACAATACTTGTTACTATTATTATTGGCTTAGGGCTAATAAACTACTGGATTAAATTTTAATTAATGAAAAAAATAATTTCATTAAATAGTCTTAAATCTTATATCATAAATCATAAATCTAAAATCATCGTTTTAGCCACTGGTTGTTTTGATATTCTTCATTTTGCCCATAAAGATTTTTTAAAAACAGCTAAGCAACAAGGAGATTTATTAATAGTTGGTTTAGAGTCTGATAAACGAGTAAAAAAATTAAAAGGTGATAATCGGCCAATTAATACTTTAAAAACTCGATCCGAAAATTTAGCTCAGCTTAAATGGGTTGATTTTATTTTTTCTTTACCCCAAAATTTTAATCAACCAAATCATCATCTAAAATTACTTCAATTAATTAAACCAAATATTTTAGCCATTTCTGAAAATGATAAATATTTAAACCAAAAGAAAAAAATAATTAATCAAATAGGAAAACAACTTTATATTTTTCCTTACAATTCTAAATATTCTACAACTACCCTCTTGACAAAATCACCTTCTTGTTTTTAAAATAGCACTTGTTATAATAGAGTGATAATATTTTGTTAATTATTAATTTTTAAGTTTTATTGTTTTAATAAAATAAATCGCGTTTAACGTGATAAATCGAGCTAAGCTCGATAAAGGAGAATAACATGGTAAAAACTGCTACCTCAATTTCTAAACTTCAGCCTACCCAGGGTTATGTTTTACTAGAACCCATGGCAGTACAAAAAAAGACTGCTTCGGGAATATATTTGCCAGACTCTCATGATGAAAAACCCCAGCAAGCCACCGTATTAGCTGCTGGTGATGATGAACCTAAAAGAAAAGCGCCTTGTAAAAAAGGTGATGTAGTAATTTACAAAAAATGGGGCGGTGATGAAGTTAAACTAGGGATTGGTGAAAAAGAATATATGTTTGTTAAATTTGAAGATATTTTAGCAATAGTTAAATAAAGTAAGTAAGCCGGCTGTCGTCCGCGACCTAAAGTTAGGACTATAGCGAGGCAAAGGAGACAAAAAATGGCAAAACAAATCATTTTTGGCGAAAATGTTAGACAAAAATTAATGAGTGGTATTAATCAATTGACCCAAGCAGTAGTTACTACTTTAGGGCCAAAAGGAAGAAATGTCGCTTTAGATAAAAAATGGGGTGCTCCTAATGTTGTTCATGATGGAGTAACCGTGGCTAAAGAAATTGAGTTAAAAGATCCATTTGAAAATATGGGCGCTCAATTAATTAAAGAAGCGGCTTCTAAAACCAATGATACTGCTGGTGACGGCACTACTACTTCTACATTATTGGCTGCCTCTTTAATTAATGCTGGCTGGCAGGCAATTATTTCCGGCGTTGATCCAATGGGAATGAAGTATGAAGTTGATGCCGCCGTAGAAAAAGTAGTAGAACAAGTTAGAAAAATGGCCAAACCAATCAAAGGTAAATCAGAAATTGCTCAAGTAGCCACTGTTTCTGCCGGCGATGGAAAAATTGGCCAATTAATTGCTGATGCTTTGGATAAAGTTGGCAAAAACGGCGTCGTCACTGTTGAAGAAGGAAAAAGTATGGCAATGACCATTGACTACAAAGAAGGTATGGAATTTGATAAAGGTTATGCTTCTCCTTATTTTGTCACTAACGCCGACAAAATGGAAGCAGAAATGGAAAATCCTTATATTTTAATTACTGATAAAAAAATTTCGGCGATTGCTGATTTATTGCCTTTTTTGGAAAATTTAGTTAAAGTCTCCAAAAATTTGGTGATTATTGCCGATGAAGTGGAAGGCGAGGCCTTGGCTACTTTAGTCGTTAATAAACTGCGGGGTGCCTTTAATATTTTGGCTGTTCAGGCGCCTGGTTTTGGTGATCGAAGAAAGGAAATGTTAGCTGATATTGCTATTTTAACCGGCGGCACAGTTATTTCTGAGGATACTGGTCGCAAACTAGAATCAGTTACCATCGAAGATTGTGGTCAAGCAGATAAAATATGGGCTGATAAAGAAAACTGCCGGATTATTGGTGGTAAAGGTTCAAAACAAGCAATTAATGATCGGATTGCCTCGATTAAAAAAGAATTAATTACGACTGATAGTGAGTTTGATAAAGAAAAACTGCAGGAAAGATTAGCTAAACTTTCCGGTGGTGTGGCCGTGATTAATG
>Ga0315288_10002265_pt1 | contig 24909 bp, 15 predicted proteins | sample YL17G11_20_MG_FD_203454 | JGI IMG/M metagenome (GOLD analysis project Ga0315288, IMG submission 203454) | Sediment microbial communities from Yellowstone Lake, YNP, Wyoming, USA - YL17G11_20 | ecosystem: Environmental > Aquatic > Freshwater > Lake > Sediment | place: USA: Wyoming | collected... | reverse complement strand
TCCTGGGCAACCTGGCCGGCTGGCTCTCCTGGCGGCGCGCGCACAGGGCAGGGGGTGGCTCCCCTCCATCCCCCGACCACTCCGCCTGGTATTATGATGTGGACAAGGTGGGCGCGGCGGCGGGCCTCGTGTACGGGTACGTGGCCCTGGGCGGGGCGGGCGTGTGGGGCGCGGCCAGGTGGGGGTGCGGGGTCCAGGGCCTGACCCTGCCGGCCGTGTGGTGCGCGTTCGGGTACGCGCTCACGCCCTTCCTGCCCGCCGCCCTGGCCGCCGTCATCCCCCAGGACGGGGTGCGGTGGGGGGCGATGGCCGCCGCGACGGCGGTGTCGGGCGCCTTCCTGGTGCTCAACTTCCGGGGGGTGCTGACGGCAGCGAGCGGGGAGGGAGGAGCCGCCTCCTCCTCTCGCCGGGCGCTCAAGGCCGCGCCCGTCCTCCTGGCCATGGCGGCCACGCACGCGGGCCTGGGACTGGCGTTAAAGCTGGTCATTTTCCACTACTGGGGGTGAATGATGTTGGTGATGAGCGGTGTGAAGGCGTGCGTGGTGTGAGCTGTTTTTTTTTTTTCAATCTCACGCCCGCCCATCCTCCAACGCCGCCAGTGCGGCTTTCGCTCCCAACAAGAGGTCCACAGCCTCCACCACCTCCTCATCCGCGTTTGTCAGGCCCTTGTCGTCCTTCAGGGCCCGCACGGCAGCCGCCGCGGCGTCGACGGCCGCCCGAGCAGCCTCCAGGGCCGCCGGGTCCGGCGGGGCTGAGGAAGGAGGACCGGCAGGCGCGGCCTCCTCTTCGACCGCCCCACCACCCGCCCGCCACTCGGCCCCGTCCTCAAATATGGCGTGCGAAAACGCCACGGCCTGGCCGATCGTGTCCCCGCTGGGCGCGGTGACCTGCCATAGGCAGCCGTCCTGGATCTCAAAGCGGCGCCCGCCCCGGCCGACGCGCCAGCCTTTGTAGCCGGAGATGGTGCCGGCGGCCGAGGACGCGGACGCCGCCAGGAGGGCCGCCCGGTCGGCCTGGATGGCCAGGTCCTCCTCCGCGGATAGGCGGGAGGGCAGGCCGACCAGGTCGCCCCAGGCGGGAGCTTGGAAGATTTCTAAAGCGGCCGCGGACGCGTACACAAAGGCCGGGTCGGGCGCGCCGTCGTGGGAGAGGATGGCCAACGGGGCGTCAAACAGGGCGCGCGGCGCGTCCGCGATGTCCAGCCCGTCCTCGTCTGCCGCCCCTTTCTTACCACCCAGCAGCGGCCGCCCCGTCGCCCGGCGGTAGGACTCGATCAAGAGGAGCGTCGTCATGACGACCCCCACATCCGCCCAGGGCGGCTTTGTTTTGGGGATGAGGGTGGAGGGGCCCTTTTTCTGGCCGCCACCGCCGCCGCCGCCGCCGCCCTTTTTTTTTGCAGCAGAGGGCGCAGGATGGGCGGTGCGAGGGGTCGGGGAGGTGGTGCCGGGGCGGGCGGGTAGGGCCGGCCTGAGGAGGGGTAGAGGCGGGGAGAGGGGGTTGATGAGGTTGAGAAGAAATCGGCCGCCGGTGAGTGAGCGCCGAGACTCTTGCACAGCACACGCCCCACTGGGGCGACGGATCCATGCAGCCCGGCCACGTGTAATCCTTCTATCAGTATTCACCTGGCCGGGCGGGCGAGCAGCGCCGGGCGCAGCATCGTGGATGGAAGTGCGCTGCGTGCAAAAGCAACAAACAAAGCCTTTTTTTTCGGCTGTCTGAAAGCCAACCTCCCGCTCCTTCTCCCTTTCTCCCCTTCACTCCACTGCACGCACGCACACAGCATTGCACAGCATACAGAGAGGGAATCCAAGTCGCACAACCGATAAGCTCCCTCCCATCTACACTCAGTCACCCCGACTCCACCCCAACACCAGCGCCTCGGCCTCCGCATCACTTTCCAACCCACCCCTTGACCAGCGCCTCGGCCTCTGCATCCCCCCCCGCCCCTTCCAGCGCCGACCCCAGCACCCTCTCCACTGCTGCCCCGCCCTCGCCCAACAGCACCAGCGCGGGTATGCCGGTGATCCCGTACTCCGCCCGCAGGGGCGATGGCTTGCCCGGGTCCTTCCACTCGGGGCGGGCGACCTCTACCTCCAGGAGTGAGCCTTTCAGCGCGCCCACGGCCGCCCGCACGCCGTTGATCGACCGCGCACAGTCCGGGCACCAGGGCACGCCCGTCGCGGCGTCGCGGGTGGCCGTGAACAGGACGAGGCGTGGAGGAGGGGAGGCGAAGGACGTCGCAAAGGCGGCGATGGCGGCCTTGGCGCCCGCGGCAGGCGTCGTGGTAATGGAGGCGGGCATGGTTGAGATGAGAGCGCCGCGCCTCTCTCGAGAGAGAGAGAGGAGGGAGCCCTACGTTTTTTTTTTCTCAAACTGCGCGTATGGCAGGCGTGTGATGCAGAGCGTCTGACGAACGGCGTGAGCGTGCGTGGCCCCAGGGTTGTCCCCAGGTGCGGAGGATGATGGAAATGAAAGAACAATGGGGCCAGAGAAAGGCGAGCGCTTGGTGGCCACTCGCTCCTTACAAAAAGCCACGGAGAAAAAGGACGCACGCACACCCACCTTCAGCCACCTCCTTCCCAGCGCTCCTCCCTGCCCAGGCCGGCAAACAGAAGGCCTCATCTCCTCTGACGCACGTGCCGAGTAGCGAATCAGGCCCTGCGGCTGCTTTGTTTGCTCTCCCGTTTTCGCTTGCATCAATTCGCGCCCCGCCGCGCTCCGCCAAGGACACGCGCCCCCTCCCATGCCGCCCTTCCACGCTGCCGGGCCGTCCCTGGCCCGCCAGTCAGCGATGGCTGAAGCGATGGCTAAACCCTCCCCCGCACGGGCTGGACCGGCGGCCACGGCTCGCCCGGCATCGCCCCTGCGTATGCTCTCATCACACACACACACACACCGCCGCCGCCCCTCCGTCGCCGCCGCCGCCGCAACCACCCCGCGCCCGCCGCCTCCTCAACAGGAGGGCGAGGAGGATGAGTTGTCCACCTCGTTCCCCCACTCCCACGCCCTCACCGCCCTGAACGACAAGGAGATGTCCCGCCGGTTCCGGCGCACCTGGTTCGAGCATGAGGACTGGCGCGTCCACCGGTCGACGGGCAGGTACCTGCGCCACCTGATCTCGCTGCCCGGCTCCCGCATCGTGCGGTCGCTGGGCCCGCCCCTGGCCTGGGTGGTCGTCGCGGGCACGCTGACGGGCGTGTATGAGACGGCCCAGATCAGCGGGGCCTTGCCCCCGCTCTTCCCCTCCATCGCGGTCGGCGCCCAGGGCGCGGCCCAGCTGTCCGGCTTCGCGCTCTCCCTGCTCCTGGCCGCCCGCACCACCAATGCCTACCAGCGCTGGCTGGACGCGATGACGGCGGTGGGGACGGTGTCCACGCGGGCGGTGGATTTCACACGCCAGTTGGGGGCGTGGGTCGCGATTCCCTTGCCCTCAACAACCTCAGCACTCATTGCTGGTGCCAGTGATGGCGACGCAGTCCTCCTCTCCGCGGCCGCCGCCCGGTGGGCTGCCGCCCTGCCCCGCGCCCTGGCCGCCCACGTCCGGGAAGACCTGGAGTGCGCGGCCCTGGTGGAGGGCGTGCTGACGCCGGACGAGGCGGCAGCCCTGGTGTCCTCCACCCACCCACCCCGCTTCGCCATCCAGGCGCTCACGGAGGTCGCCGCCGCCGCCCAGGCCCGGGGCCGCCTGTCCGACGCCCAGGCCGCCCGCCTGGATGAGGGCCTGACCGCGGCAGGCGACGCGGTCGGCGTGTGCGAGCGCATCTTCCACATGCCCCTGCCCCTCACCTCCACCCGCCACAACTCGCGCGTCCTCATGCTGGCCCTCACCTTCCTGCCCGCCGTCCTGTGGCCGGACTGCGGCTGGATCAGCATTCCCGCCGCCGTGCTGGTGGCCTTCCTATTGCTGGGCATTGAGGAGGTGGGCGTGTCAATTGAAGAGCCGCTCTCCATCCTGCCCCTGGAACAGATGTGGGAGGAATCGGACGTGGCCATCGCCAACGTGCGCGGGGACGCCGGCACCGCCCGGGCGCTGGTGGCGCGCAGTGTTGGGGCGAGTGCGGGGCGGTGATAGAGAGAGGAGAGAGAAGGGTGGGGGTGGGAGTGCGTGCCTTTTTTTTCCTGGTTTTGGGTGGTTGGGCAGTGAGACGTGATTTCGGGTGTGTCAATTCTTTTTCCTTTTCTCTACAGGCTCTCTCTACGCCGAGGTCAGCGCCCTGGGCTCAAACACGGTGATGGGCGCCCACAGGGCCCGCTTGGGCATGTGGGCGGGGTTGGGCAGGGCAGCAGCAGGCGGCTCGTTGGTCCAGACCGCCCGCTTCTCTCCAGCGCTCCCCACCACTCTCACCCCTCCAGGCCCACCCCCCTCCACCGCATCGCCCGCCGCGACCACGCTCCCGCCCGGCCCCGCCGCCACGCACAGGAAGCGGTGCGGCGCGGGCCGTGACGCCTGCAGCCAGTCTAAGGGCGAGGACGGGCCAGCGGTGGTGTTGAAGAGGGCGACGGCCGCGTCGGCGGCCGCCACCGCGAGTAGGGGCGGACCGCCGCTGCTGCTCCCCCCCTGCTCCACGAACGCGCACCCGTAGGCCGGCCCGCTGCCCGCCCCGACGCGCCCCCGCCACGCCGCGACAGAGGGTTTTCGAATGTCGATGAGGGCGAGGGAACCGTCGGACGCGCCGACGGCGACGGCCCGGCCGTCGGGGGCCCAGGCCAGGGAGGACGCGACGGCGCCCGCGTGCACGCGCACGCCCAGGAGGGGCGTGAAGGCGCCGCCGCTCCTGCCGCTGCTCTCGCACGCCCACAGGCGCAAGGCCCCGTCAGAACAGGCGGCCGCGACGAGCGGGCGGGAGGTGGGAGGGGCGGTGGCGGGCTGGGCGGCCGCCCCGAAAACGTGGGCCGCCGCCCAGCGCGGCGGGAGCGGGGCGGTCGAGGCCGCTCCAGTCGTCGCGTCCGCGCCCACGCAACACGCGGGCGACGCGCCCAAGCGTGTCGCCCTACCATCGGGCCGCACCTCCCAGGCCTCCAGGCCCGGTCCGGACGCGGTCACCAGGCGCAGGGACGACGGGCTGGCGTCAGCAGGCGGGGACAGAAACTCACAGGCATACACCTCCTCCGCGTGCCCGCCCAGGCTCGCGACCGGCACGGCCGCCCACTGCCCTCCACCCTCGCCCTCCTTGAGCTGCCACACCTGGGCGGTGCGGTCGCCAGAGGCGGAGGCCAGGATGCCGGAGTCGGGGGCGCGGGTGTGCCAGGTGACGCGGAGGGCCGGGTCGGTGTGGCCCCGGAAAGATGCGGCCAGCGAGAAGTCTGTCGTTGGCGTTGGTGCTGCTTGCGCCCCTTTTTCGTTGGGTTTCCACACGCGGACGGCATCGTCCTCAGACGCGGACGCCAGCCAGCCGGCGAAAGCTGTAGAGTCCTGCGGGGCGGGGGACACGTCAAAGATGCGGGCGTTGTGGCCTGGGGGTGGAAGAAGGATGGAGAGGTTTTAATGATGTATGGAATGGATGGATGGGTGGGATGGGGAGGGGAGAGTCGGCCCGCTGGAGGAGAGAGGGAATGAATCCGCCTTTGGTCTATCCTCCTCTCTGTCCTCCATGCTCACCGTACGCCAGCATTTCGGCTGACGCGCCCCAGCCGAGGGCGGGGCAGGCAGGGCCAGCAGGGTTGGCTGATTGAGGTTGGGAATGCGTGGTCGTTAGAGTGTCCCCGGCAGCGGGCGCCGCGGACCGGGGGCGGGGGCGGGGCATTGGTAGGTGTGTGTTGCTGCTGACCGCGCTGGTGCAGAATTGGTATAGGGCGCACGGGCGGGCGGGAAACTCAAAACAACAAAAGCCCACCCCTGGCCAAAATTCCCTTCTGAGGAGAAATCGAGAGAGAGGAGCGCAAGCGAGCGCGGGCGAGGAGTGAACGCGCGCGTGCCACGCACACGCGCCCGGCCCCACCCGAAACCCACTCTCCGAGCCAGCACGTCTGCTTGCCTGGCCCCTCGCACACACCACGCACGCGCTGTGACCGCTCGCGGCCGGAGGAGCACACGCGTGTGTTTTTCTTTTCTTCCACATTCGTTTCCCTTCCATGGTCTCAATCGCAGCATTCAACGCCCTGGGCGCGGCCGCCCTTTTCTTCATCGCCCTGGCAGGTGTGTAGTGGAGAGGGCGTGCGGGGCGAGGAGAGAATGAGGCAAGGGTGTGGACTGACTGCGCCACTCAACCAACACACGCTCACCGTTTCTCCAACCCTGCACCACCACGTTAGGCGCGGCCACCCCGCTCCTCCTCTCCCGCCGCGCCGTCGCGGGCGCCGCGCCTGGCTGCCCGCCCACCCGGTCCCGGACCTACGCCCTAGGCAACTGCCTGAGCGCGGGCGTCATGCTCAGTGCCGGGTGGGTGCACCTGCTGGGGTCCTCCGAGAAAGCGCTGTCGGCCCGGGCCTCGGGCTTCCCGCTCGCGCCCGCCCTGTGCGGGGTGGGCTTCCTGGCCACCCTCGTCGCGGACCATCTGGCCGCGGCGCTGGCGGGTGGTGGTGGCAGGGAAACATCAGCGGCGACAGCGGCAGCCTCAGGCAGCGATGGTGGGGGCGGGGCGGCCTGCCCGGGCACCCCACTCGCGGCCCGCCTGGTGGAGGTGGTCGTGAGCGGCGGCGGCGGCGGCGACGGCACGCCCGCCAAGGTCGAGCCCGCCGGCCTGCTGCACGGGCACCTGCCCCATCAGCCGGCCGTCCGGACGGCATCCTTTGAGGTCGAGGGCGGGCGCGGGCTGCTGCTGCCGCCCCCGGCCGCTGTCGACAGGGAAGCCCTGCTGCCGCCGTCCCAGCGGGCGTCGAGCGCCGGGGCGGCACCGGGGGGAGGCGCCGGCGGCGCCGCGCCCGCGAACCCGCGGGCGGCAACCCGCCATCGCCTGGCCGGGGAGGCGGCGGCGCCCTCGCCGGCCGCCCTGCCGCCCTGCTGCGCCGGCCCCGCCTCGGCCTGGGTGAATGCGCGGCCCGCGTCGGCTGGGGGGGTGGCGGCCGCCACCGCTGCTCCCGCCGCCGCCGCCTACCAACCCGCCTCTTTTTTGACCGCGGCCCTGATGGCGGGCGCGCTCTGCTTCCACTCCGTGCTGGAAGGGGCCGCTCAGGGCGCCCAGCCCGGCGTCGCGGACGCCGCCCACATCTTTGTGGCCGTCGCGGCGCACAAGGGCCTCGCCGCCTACGCCCTGGGCGCGGCGGTCGTGGACGCGGGCGCCGTCTCCGGCCCCCGCTTCTGGGGCACGGTCGGCGCGTTCGCGGCCGCCACGCCCCTCGGCATCGCGGCCGGCGCCCTCCTGGCCGGCCTGGCCGCCGGCGGCGCCGCGGCGGCCGTGTCCGCCCTGGCGGCGGGCACGTTCGTGTACGTCGCGGCCATGGAGGTCATCCCTCGCGAGCTCGGCGGGAAGGGGGGTGGGGGAGGGAGCCGAGGGCGTGGCAACGACGTGGCGGCCAAGCTGGGCGCCCTGTGTGCGGGGTTCGGGCTGATGACCCTGCTGGCCGTGTGGGCCTAGAGACCCTCTTATGTCGCTGGGCCCCTGCGCTGGAAGCACGTAGAATGTTCGTAGAGAGGGAGGGAGGTGAAGTGGGGGCGACTGCGACTGCGATTGCGACGGAGGATAGACTGTGAGAGGGAAGCGGGGTGACATGGTTCAGGGAGAGCCCCCTCAAGTTGATGCAAAACTCCACCTCGTGAAATTGAGAGGGCGCTGCCGCCGCCCAGCAGAGAGAGAGACGCGGGAAGATTGAGACGAGCGTAGCACGCGCCCCCCCCCTTGCGGCCTGCTGCGGCCTGTCTTTTGCGCGTTCGACCCCAATCCGATGTGCGCGGGCCGTGTCACCACCGTCTTCTGGTCCCCTATGTGTGTGTGTGTGTTGGGTGAAGGGGATGAAGTGTTGAGAACCTCACGGGGTTGACGCGACAGTGTCTTTATTTAATGTGTTAAGCTCACGCGTTTCTACAAAATAATGGGAGGGGGGGCTGTGAAGGAAAGGAAGGCGATTTGGCGCGTGAAGAGAGAGAGCGTGGCGGGAGAGGCACGCTCGAAAAAAAATGATACGGCATGTGCCGCCTTCCGCGCGTTTTCCCGTCCCCTATCACGACACGACCAGCGGGCAGGCCTCCGCCCCACCACGCACGCCCGCAAAGACAACCTCAAAGTCCGCGTGCGTGAGCGGGGCGTCGGCAACGGGGGTGGCGTCCGCCGTCTGAGACTGCCCGCCCCCGCCGCCGCCCGTCCCCACGCTCGCCGCCGCGGCCGTGGCCGCGAGCACGCACGCCTCCGCCGGGTCGGTGCAGGGCGGCCCGCACACGCCCTCCGGCAGCGGTTGCTTGGGCGGCTCCGCACCCTTGACGCACAGGTTGACGCAGACGGAGGGCAGGGCGGGCCCGTCGCGGTGCGGGGTGCACGCGTAGAGGGCCGAGCCGCACCGCCGGGCGGAGACACCAGAGGGCGCGGGATGGCGCGAGGTGGGAGCCATGGCCGTGTCGGCGGCTGCGGCTGCCGTGGTGGCCAGGGCCAGGGCGGCCAGGGCGTGGAGGGGGTGCATCGGGAGAAATGTGTGTGAGGCAAAGGCACCTGCAATTTTTCCCTCAGACGTCTGAACGACGCTTGCCCTCTCCACCGTCGCGCCTCTCACAACAGAAAATCCTCTCTCCACATATCAGCCATGCCCACAACCCGACACGAGATCCTCCTCTTCCTGACCACGGTCGCATGGATTGCATACCGGCCGGTGTCAGGTGTGTGAATGGAAAAGGGGCGTCAAAACGACCGTTGAAGCACATGCTTTCTTGTCTCCCTTTCCGACGCCCTTGCAGCCCACCTTGTCTCCGCTCCCCGATGGAACTGATGTGCCAGGCAGCGAGCCCGTCCATCGGAGCTTGCTATCCACCGCGCGAATGGGCCCCAATTGAGTGGGACGTGCGAGCAGTCTTCCGTTTTCTCGCTGCTTCTCCCCGACGTGCGAAGACCCCGACTCTCACCCCTGGACTTTTTTCACTCACGCCCTCTCACCCCGCACCCCTTTCTCCGTCAGGCCTCGTCGCCCTGGTCATCCCGGCACACACCCGGGAAGCCTTCTTCCAGGTAAGCAAGGGAGGAGGAGGGAGAGAGTGAACGCGCGCCCGTCTCTTTCTTGCCTTCGCGCGTTTGCCTCTCCACCCCAAACCCCCCGACCATTCATCTCCTGCCCTCCTCCCAGGCTTTCTGCGACCTGCGCACCAACAGCCCAAAAGACCGGGCCTGGCTGGCCCGTCACGCCCGGGCCCTGGCCCCTCGCACCTACGTCGGCTGCCTAGCGGCGGGAGCGGCTGGCCTGGCGGTCGCGTCCGCGACTGCGGGCGCGGCCGCCGCGGGCTTGGCCGCCGCAGCGGTCGCCGCCTACGCCGCGACGGGCCTGGCCATCGCGGCGGGCCTGCTCGTCGGGGGCGGCTTTGTAGGCCTGGCCCTGGCCACCGCGGCCGGCGCCGGCGCGGCAGGCGTGGGCTGCCTGCTATGCGGGGCGGCGTTCGCCTCGCTCGCGCCAGCCGCAGGCGTGCTCTCTGTGCTCGCGTCCGCGCTGTGGCCCGGTGCAAGCAGCGCCGCGCCGGCATCGACCAGCGCCCTGGTCCCGCCGCCGCCCACCGCGGATGACGAGTTCTTCCGGGAGATGCTGGAGACGGCCCTGGCGGCGGGGCGGGAGCCCGAGGCGGCGGCGGCGGCACCTGCGCCCTCGCCTGCGGCTCTGCAGCCTGCTGCAGTCGCAGACGCGGCCGTCACGGCCCGCCTGCGCCCGGTCACCCCGCCCACGGGTGGTGGGGAGGAGGGACCGGTGCCGGTGCCCAGCCCGGCGGCGTCCGAGGCGGCTGCCGGCTCAACCCCGGCCAGCCCGGTGGCGGGACTGGTGGTGGTGGAAGCCAAGGCGCGCCAGGCAAAAGTGGGCGCGCCCGCGCCAGCTCGGCGGCCCCAGGCGGCGGCGGCGGCCTCGTGAATGTGTCCGTGTGTATGGGTGCCACCGCGCATTAGGTGCGGCGTGCAATAAAAAAGAACTGCCGGGGAGGTGGGGGGGGCGAGAGAAGAAGAGAGAGAGCACGGGGTCGAGCGCGCGCTTGGAGGAGAGAGTTTCCTACTCCCTCTCGTCATTCCCGCCGTTCTCGCGTGCGTGTAAACCAAACTGCCTTCCTTTACCCGTCCCTCGGGCCCCACCCCCACACACCATGAACACTGAGGCTATCACCCAGTGGCGGAAAACCCGCGACCAGATCTCCAGTTGCGTATGATTTCCTTTTGGAGAGGGGTGGTGGTGTGTCCGTTCGTTCTCGCCCCTCCTTTCCACACTCATCCCACCCACCATCTCTCACTCTAAGAGCATGAAACCGACATGGAACAGCGGGACCTGGTCCTGGAAAGCGCCCGGGCCGCCGCCGAAGCGGCCGAGGCCCGGGCGGCGGAGGCCGGGAAAGGTAAAAGATGAGCAGAAGGGGGGAGGCGGGGGGCGGGGCGGGCTGCTGGAGAGACCCTCACGCGTTCTCACACCCCTATCCACAGCCCTGGCCGCCACCCACGCCCTTAAAGACGACCTGGACCATAAGCTGCAGGCCGCGCACGCGGAGGCCAAGGTGAGAGAGGAAGGGAGAGAGAGGCTCCCTCTCACCAGCAGCGCGCGCCCAGGCACACTCAAGCACACTCAACCCACGCTCTCATTCTCCATCCTCATAGTCCCTCGAAGGCCGGGTCGTGGCCGCTGTCGGGGAAGCCGACCGCCTGAGCGATGCGGCAGCCCACGCGGCGGGCGTCCTGGTGGCCAGCCTGGAGGCCGAGGTGGAGCGGCGCGAGTGCGTAGGAGAGAGGAGGGGGTGCCTCGCTCGCTCAGCCTCCTCCCTCCTCCCCTCTCTCATCAACCCCACGCCTTTTTCTCTCTCCCATCCACGCACAGGGCCCGCAACGCGGCCGAGATGGCACTCGCGCAGGCGGCGATCGCCCGTGTGAAGGGCGGGGCGGGTGGTGGTGGGTAGGAGGAGGAGGGACGCGGCTGAGTGAGAGAAAGAGGAGAGGAGCCGCTACACCTCATGAGCAAAGGGAGAGAAAAAGTATCAAGGAGCGGGGGTTTCCCCGCCCCGTCTTGCATGTGCAAAAAGGAACACACTCCTCCAGGGTGTTACATATACACACACAGAGACGCCGGCGGCGTACACACCCAAAAAAAAAAAAAAAAAAAAAAACACGCACGCAGCACGCCCAAAAAGGAAAGCGAAGCGCGTTTTTTTTTTCTCTTTCCATTCACTTTCTCACCTCCCAACCGCACCCCCCTCACCATCTCCATTCTCCTCCCTCAGTCCTGGTACCGCATCTCCGCCTTCTCAAAGCCAATGGTCGGAAACTGCTTGGCAAACTGCTCCACCTCGGCCGCCAGGGCCGCGATGGAGGGCGGGGGCGAGGCGTCCACAAAGTCCCGGAATTCCTTGACCTTCGTGCCAGCCTTGCCCGACGCCTTGATCTCGGCCGCGATCTTCACGCCCCGGTCCACAAACTCGGCGACCTGGTCGAAATCGGCGGCATTGAAGCCGCGGGAGGTGAGGGCGGGCGAACCCATGCGGATGCCCCCCGGCACCAGGGCGGACGTGTCGCCGGGCACGGTGTTCTTGTTGAGCGCGATGTGCGCCAGCTCCAGCACGCGCTCCACGCGCGCGCCGTCCACGCCGCGCGGTTTTAGGTCGACCAGCACGATGTGGTTGTCCGTGCCGCCGGAGACGAGGGACAGGCCCCGCTTGGCCAGGCCGGCCGCCAAGGATTTCGAGTTGTCCAGGACCTGCTGCTGGTAAGCCTTGTACTCGGCGCCCTTGGCCTGGTGCAGCGCGCACGCCAGGCCCGAGATCGTGTGGTTGTGCGGGCCGCCCTGGAGCCCGGGGAAGACGGAGAAGTTGATCTTTGACTCGATGTCGTAGGGGGTCGTCTTGGCCTTGGGGCCGGCGCCGATCGTGCGGTCGCCCTTGCGGTAGAAAATCATGGCCCCGCGCGGGCCGCGCAGGGATTTGTGAGTGGTGGTCGTGACCACATCTGCGTGCTCAAAGGGGGAAGGGACCAGGCCGGCCGCGACCAGGCCCGAAATGTGGGCCATGTCCGCCAGCAACCAGGATCCGTGCTTGTCCGCGATGGCCCGCATGCGCGGGTAGTCGTAGTGGCGGGTGTAGGCGGACGCGCCCGCGACGATGAGCTTGGGGCGGAAGAGCGCGGCCGACGCTTCCAGGCCGTCGTAGTCGATCAAGCCCGTCCCCTCGTCCAGGCGGTAGGGCAAGGTCTCAAAGTAGATGGACGTCGCGGAGATGCGCTTGGTGTCGGTCTGGTAGCCGTGGGAGAGGTGGCCCCCGTGGGGCAGGTCCAGGCCCATGATCCGGTCGTGCGGGTTGAGCAGGGCCGTGTAGACCTGGAAGTTGGCGGGCGAGCCCGACAGGGACTGCACGTTGACGCCCCACTTGGCCGGGTCCAGGCCAAAGGCGGCCAGCGCGCGCTCCTGGCACAGGCGCTCGGCCTGGTCGATGAACTCGTTGCCGCCGTAGTAGCGCTGGCCTGGAGAGCGAGAGAGGAGGATAAGGGTGCGAGAGAGAGGAGGATGAGGATGAGAGCACAAGAGAGAGGTTGCGGAGGGAGGGTCGGGATGGGGTGGCGACGTCGGAGGGGAGCGAGCGAGCTGTGGCGCACGGACTTTTTTCTCTTTCCCCGCGCCCCGCCCCGCGCCCCACGGCGCCAGGCCCGGCTGAACTCCCTCCCAACCACCCCAGTCCCGCTCCCTGCAACTCACCCGGGTAGCCCTCCGAGTACTTGTTGGTCATCACCGAGCCGACGGCCTCCATAACGGAGGAGGACACAAAGTTCTCCGACGGGATGAGCTCGAGGCCCTGCGTCGATGGGGAAAAAGGGAGATAGGAGGAGGACAGCGTGTGAGAGGGCGGGGCACGGGTCGGAAGTTTCTTGGGCCAGGCGTGTAGAGCGGCCTTCCTTCTGCCCCTCACGCACGGGCGGGCGGGAGGGCGAGGAGGTGCGGGCGGCAGGCGGAGAGGGCGCCCCAAGCCGAAACCGCGCGCTCGCTCGCTCTCCTACCCCATCAACCTTTCTTCTCGCTCACCTTCCACTGCCGGTTCTTCTCCTTCTCGATGATGTCGACCAGGACCGGGTCCACCTCGGCCAGCGACGCGTTCAGCAGCTTGGGCCAGGTCACGTGCTTGCGGGCCGGGTCGGCCGCGAAGCGGGCGTACTCGTCCGCGTTGGAGTGGACGGCGGTGCCCGCACGAGTGGCCGCGTCGGCGGCAGGCTGGGCGGCGAGGGCGGAACGCTGGAGAGAGGGTGGGAGAGGGAGGGGAGAGAGGCATGTGTGAGCGTTGTCTGATGGTCGTGAGAGAGCAAGTGTTGCTGCTGCATTTCTGGGCGGGCGGCTGGAGCCGCCCCTCCCGACGGGCGCGGCAACAAGAAGAGGCACCCCCCTCTCGAGCGTTGGTGGGGAGTGGGGGGAGAGGGTCGGGCTGGCGTGCCAGCACAAGCATTCCCTCCTGAACGCACCGCCATGGAGATGTCCCGGCCCTGGACGCCCTGTGTGTGGAGGAGAAGGAGAGTGTGTGCGAGCCCCGTGAGTGTGTGTGTGTGCCCACGTGCAAGGAGGCGCGGGCGCGGGCGGCGGGGCCAAGCAAACAAAGAGAGCGCTCTTCGGTTGTAGGACACTCGTCTCGTGCTTCTCTGTCTCTCTCCTCCACCCCCCGGAATGGGGGCGTTCTCACGGGCAGTCAAGCCCGACTCTCCCCCAGGCGGCCAGCCAAAGCCCAGACCTCGCCGCCACCGGCGGCTCCTGGCCGTGCTGATCCAGGTTTTCGGGGCCTGGAGAGCACACAAAAGGAGCCCCTCCAAAATTGGCGCGAGAGGCGGCCAAGGCGGCGCTCCCCTCCGACCCTCGCACGGCGCGGGCGCGCTCCCCTCTATCCCTCTCCTCTCTCTCCTCCTCTCGCCCATGCACTCACCGCACGCCACAGGGCGGGGGCAACGCGGGAGGAAGCACGACGCAGCATGGTGGGTGGGTGGGCGAGGGTGTGGGTCGATGGCGTGGGTGCGGAGCCCAGGGAACGCAGGTGTGAGGCGAGCATTGAGAGCTGAGAGAGACACGAGAGAGAATACCGAGAGCGAGTGAGTTTCGAGTGCCCCGCGTGGCCGCCAGGGGGGGGGGGGTCCGCCGATCACCTTACCCTTCCACCACCCACGCCATCGTGGTCAGGAAGAGTTCGCACCCTCACAGCCTGGCGCGATGCGGGCGGCGGGCACCGGCAGGCCGCCCGGGCGGCCCCTCGCCTGACCCCCACCAGGTCGGGGGCGGAGTCAAAACACTTGCGCCCTTCTCACCGGCCCCGGGGCCACGTCTCTCCCGGGCAAGCGTGCACGGTGAGAGCCAACGTCGAGGCCGGCCCTGCCCACCAGCCGACGCCAAGGCCTCTCCATAACACTCACGCGGGAGGCCTCCATCCATTCCCCGCCCAGACCCCGCCCTCGCGCCCCAATTCAAAACGCTCGCGCCGGCGTCGGGCAGCCGTCGGCATCGGGTGCACCTGCCGCGGGCTCAAGGAGTGGGCCGCCTAGGGCAAGCCCACCCCGCCAGCCGCTCAGAAGGTAGGGGAGGGGGCAGCTATGCTGACCTGGGCAGGGCGGGGGGATATGACTCTGGTGTCGGCCTCCACGGGGCGACAGTGCGGGCGGCTGGCCCAGCCCAGGCGCGGCGCGCGGGAAACCGACGCGACGACGCATGCGGCTCGCGGCCACCCGTCGGGGGCGCCTTACACCGCAATATTCAGCGTGCGCCCATCCCACCTCACACCCAGGCCAATGCATGACCCTCTCCACAACATATACGCACCTTGAAAGGGGGGGGGCGCGGGCGGTCTCTAGGCCAGGAGGGCGGCGCAGAGTGCCGGGCAAACGCGGGTGTGCTGCCCCAACCCTTGTTCGCCCTCCGGTCGCTTCATTTTCCTTATGAGTGCTCTGTCGCCGGTCGCCGACCGTTCCGCCGGGACAAGCCACCGCCCACCTCCTACCAATTGATTAATGTACTAGTGGCGCTGACAACGGGGTGCGAAGCGGCGCCATCGGCGGCCTTCCGCCCGCCCTGGCTGCCCGTTTGGTAGGGGAGATGAAGCAAAAGTCCAACAGAGCGTGTGTGTGATCTTTTTAGCTCCTCCACCTGCCGGGCCCCTTCAAGCACCGCGCACGGCCAAATATCCTCCCGCACGCCCACCCGCCACCCCTTGCTTCTTTTTGGAGGTAGTATGGCCCATCGAAAATGGGAAGCAGCAAGGCCTGTCACAGGACAGAGACGGCGCGTTCGGCGCCGGTGAGTGCTCCCTGGCCCTCTCCCCCTCGCAGGCCCGCCCCGAGCGGGCACGCCTTTTCAGGGTGTTTGGCCAGCGGTGACGGGGTTCCAAGCCTCCACCCCTCCCTCCTCACCCCACAGGGGGTGACCCTAATTGTGAGGCACTCAGACTCAGCAAGGGCGGGCCCATCAGAGTAGTGCAAGGGAGGCGGATGCCACAAAAGGCAAAGCAAAGCGAGGGAGGGTGGGGGTTGGCACCCGCCCCGGCCGGCCGACCACCCTCGCCCGCTCGTCCGCCTTCAAAGGGCCGCCACGCACATTCTTGGTGCCACAACGCCACTCTGCACACCCCGGTTTTGTTATATAAATATAGAACCTTTTCGGTAAGGTGGGTGGCGAGGGGTGTTTATTGGCAGCGATGCCCCGCGCGGGCGCAATGAATGAATGACCAGCCCGCCCACGCGCGCTGCGCCCGCCCGCCCCCACGGCCTCGGAGGGGACCGCAAGTGTCGCCTAATCGGTTCATCCCTGGCGCCGATTGGGCTTTTCTGCCCACACCGATCCCCGAAATAGTGAGTACAGCTTACAGGCTATAGACTGGTGGGCCGGACTAGCTGGCTGGACGGGAACGCACTCCACAGCGGGAGTGTATGATGAGAGGAAAAAAGAGGCCGGGTGGCGCGGGCGACGGCGGGCGTGGCCGACCCGGACCGGGGAAGAGGTGCAGTCAGCGTGTGCAGGGGGCAAGTGAATGGACGCTATTTACAACCCCGCTCTCTATGCTGGATAGAATGATGCATTATCTATCGGCCCCGGGGAGAACAAGGTTAGGGACGTGCGATCAGGCCACCGTGGCGGATAGGGAAGCGCGAAAATGGAAAGATGAAAAAAAGAAAAAAAAAAAGCGGCGGCGGCGCGGAAACGCGAGGACAGCGCAGCGCAAACTGTCACATTCCTCTTCTCTTCTCTTCCCACCAGGTGCGTCTCCTGCACGCAGCCCGCCACCCCCCCACTCCGCCTCCCCGCTCACCCCACGCTTCGGCTGGGGCCGGCCCAGCCCACGCCCAACGGGCTGGGCGGGTGCGGGTGAGGCCCGGAAAGGCCCGCGCGGGAGCGGCCAAATCGGGCAGAGGGGTCGGAGAGAAAAAAACAGCGTCAAGCGGCGCGCGATGAAGCGAGGGAGGGCAGGCCCTCACCAGGCAGCCTCGTGACGACCACCGCCGTCGCCGCCGCCACCACTACCGCCCTCAAACGCAAGCTTGCCCGCTGATGCTCCATTTGGGCGTGGGCGCGGGGCGGGCGGGCCGGGTGCGCCGGCCGGGGCGGCAACGGCTCCCTGCGCGAGCGAGGTTTGTTCTCTGTTTCTGTTCGTTCTCTTCACGCCCCTGAGGCCCTTCGCTCTCACCTTCCGCTCTCTCCCCTTCTCAACTCCTTCAGCCCTCCACCCTCCCACCCACCACCCACTCATCCACCATGGTCGCCAAGAAAGTAAGTGATTGACGCGTGGGGGCCGGGCGGGCGTGGGCGACGAGAGATGGCGCTGCGCCTGAAAACGAGCGCATGCAGACGAGGCCGTTAAAAAGCGAGATGCGCCCCCGCAGAAGATGCGCCCATCTCCGCGCGCCGGCCTCCTGGAGAGGGAGTAGCCACCCGTCCACGCCCCAGTCACCCACCTTGGTGGGTAAGGCGGGTGACGACCCTCCTACTGGGAGGCATGGCTAGGCCTATCGGTCTGGAGAGACGCCGCCCGCGGGCCACAAAAAGCCGTTGTTAACCGGCAAAACTATGAGAGAGAAGCGTTCGCTCGCTCGGTCGCTCTCTTCTTGACCCGCACCTGTCGGGCCCCTCGCGCGACGTCCAAGGCGGTGGCCTCGCCCCTCCGCCACCCGCGAACGAGGTTACGGGCCACCTTATCCTCTTACCCGTGGGCTGCGCGGGATGGCGGCGGGCGGGGCAAAGGGGTCAGGGCGCAGAGTGGCCACCGTCGCGCGCGCGCCCCCCAGCAAACCGACACAAAAAAATGCCCTCTCCCGCGCCCGTCTCACTCACTCCCGCCTCCTCCTCCCACCCCACCACGCACTCCAGGCCGTCGTCAAGAAGGTTGTGAAGAAGGTGAGCTAGGCTAGCAGGCGCGCGCGGGCGCGTGCGTAGAGCGAAGCGAACAAACAAAACCTGCTTGCGGGCAAAAGGGAGGCAGTGTCCCACTGCGCTGGGAAGGACCCTTCCCACTTACTCTCACTCTCTGCCTCCGCCCCTCTCTCTCTCTCTCTCCATCCAGGCCGCCCCCAAGAAGGTCGCCGCCAAGAAGGTTGTCGCCAAGAAGGTAAGCGAGATTGGCTGAAGAGAAAAAGAGGTAGCAGGATGGATGACGCAGCCAGGCCAATGCTTTGACTTCCTTCGCGCCCTCACTCTCTCCACCCTCTCACCCACCCTCATTCGTAGCCGGCCGCCAAGAAGGTCGCCCCCAAGAAGAAGGCCGCGCCCAAGAAGAAGGCCGCCCCCAAGAAGAAGGCCGCCCCCAAGAAGGCCGCCAAGAAGCCGGCGGCCAAGAAGGCCGTCAAGAAGACCCGCAAGTGAAAATGTGCGTCTCCTCCTGTGACCCCGTGCGCCCCTGACCCTGACCTTGTGTGATGGGCTTGATCGCCGGGGAGCAGTGCGCGCAGCGCGGCTCTCCCCTCCTTTTTGCCGCGGGCGACAGTCCTTTTTTTCCTCCCCCCCTCACAACCCCCTTTTTTTCCTTTCACGGGCGGGGTTCTCTCTCCACCACTCGCCTCTTTACGCGCGCGCACCCACAGGCAGCGTTTTGAGCTTTCAGCACACTGGCTCCTGGTGCGTGTGTGTGTTGGGGGTGGTGTCGTGGTGAACCCCATGTTTGTGGTGTGTGTAATTCCAATTTCCTGCCCGGAACGGTTCAAGGCCAGCGTGCACTCCCGCTTTCTGGAGGAGGGAGGAATCCCCGCTCGCCTGCCTCCCCGCGCCGCACGCACACGTCACGCAGCGCACACGCTCGTCCACACTGATGCTCCACCTCCCCCTCCGCCTGGCCGTGGCCGTGACCGCGTCCGCCCGGGCTGGGGGTGTCTCCTCAGCAACAACAGCTGCCCTTCGCTTCGCGTCGACGGCCGATGCGGCCTCCTCGCCCTCTGCCGCCTTTGCCCGGGACGACGCGGCCGACGTGCTGGGCGCCCACGGCGTCCACGCTGGCTCGCCTGCCTTCACCGCCAACGCGGCCGCCATGGATGCGGCCTGGGCGGAGGTGGCGGCCCTGCACCAAAAAGCCGCGGCGGGAGGTGGTGCCGTCGCGGTCGCCCGCCACCGGGCGCGGGGCAAGTGGCTCCCACGGGAACGCATCGATGCGGTGCTGGACCCGGGGTCGCCCTTCCTGGAGTTGAGCCCGCTGGCTGGGCATGGGATGTATGGTAAGAGAAGAAGTGAGGATACGAACGACTCAGCGAGTGCGCGCGCCCCGACCTTCCAACTCATCATCCATCCATCTCCATCCATCCATCCATTCTTCTCCAGGCGACGAGGACGTCCCGGCTGGTGGCGTCGTCACCGGCCTGGGCCGCATAGCCGGCCGCCTGGTCGCCCTGGCGGCGAATGATGCGACTGTCAAGGGCGGGACGTGAGTTTTGGTGATGATCTGAGAAGAGCCTCGCCTCATCGTCCCCCCCCCCACACGCACACACACTCCGTCTCTCTCACGCCCGACTCCACCACCCTCCCTCCCCAAAAGTTACTACCCCATCACCGTCACCAAGCACTTGCGCCTGCAGGAGATCGCGGCCGCCTGCGCCACGCCCTGCCTCTACTTTGTGGACTCCGGCGGCGCCAACCTGCCCCGCCAGGCCGACGTCTTCCCCGGGCGCGACCATTTCGGCCGCATTTTCTACAACCAGGCCCGCATGAGCGCGGCGGGCGTGCCCCAGCTGGCGGTGGTGGCCGGGTCGTGCACGGCGGGCGGCGCGTACGTCCCCGCCATGGCGGATGAGGCCATCATCGTGCGTGGGGCCGGCACGATTTTCCTGGGCGGGCCGCCCCTGGTTAAGGCCGCGACGGGCGAGACGGTCAGCGCGGAGGACTTGGGCGGGGCGGCCCTGCACACGGGCATGTCGGGCGTGGCAGATCACCTGGCCGAGTCGGAGGCGCACGCGGCGGCCCTGGCGCGGCGGGCGGTCGCCAACTTGGGGCATGCGGGCGCTGGTGCGCCCGGGCGGGGGCCACCCCCCCCGCCTCTCCCCGCCGACCCGCCCCTCTTTGACCCGGCGGAGCTCCGCGGCGTCGTCCCGGCCGACCGGCGGTCCTCCTACGACGTCCGCGCCATCCTGGCCCGCCTGGTGGACGGGTCGCGCTTCGCGGAGTTCAAGCCGTCCTACGGGCCGACCCTGGTGGCGGGGTGGGCGTCCTTGGGCGGCCGTTCCGTCGGCGTCCTGGCCAACAACGGGGGCGTCCTCTTCCATGAGGCGGCGCTGAAGGGCGCGCACTTCATCCAGCTGGCCGAACAGCGGGGCGTGCCCCTGCTCTTCATCCAGAACGTGGTCGGGTTCATGGTCGGGCGCGAGTACGAGGCGGGCGGCATCGCCAAGGGCGGGGCCAAGCTGGTCACGGCCGTCGCGACAGCCACCGTCCCGAAGCTCACCCTCATCGTGGGGGGTAGCCACGGGGCGGGCACGTACGGCATGTGCGGCCGGGCGTTCTCCCCCACCTTTCTGTTCACCTGGCCGTCCGCGCGCATCAGCGTCATGGGCGGCGACCAGGCGGCGGCCGTGCTGGCGGACGTGGAGGCGGCCAAGCGGGAGCGGGATGGCGGCCAGGGCTGGGACGCCGCGGGCAGGGCCGCCTTTGAGGACCGCGTCCGGGCGCGCTATGACGAGGAGGGCCGCCCCGCGTACGCGTCGGCCCGCCTGTGGGACGACGGCTGCATCGACCCGGCGGAGAGCCGCGCCGTTTTGAGCCTTGCGCTGGAGGCGGCGGTCGCGGGGTGGTGGGTGCGGGGTGGTGGGGGGGGCGTGCCCAGGCCGGGCCGGTTTGGGGTGTTTCGCATGTAGAAGGGCGAAATGACCTTGAGGAGGCAATGGAGGCCCCCCGTCGTGAAGCACGTGTGAACGCGTTGGGTACACATTTTTTTTTTTTTAAACGTGGGCTGCAGAAAAGAAAAAAAACTCTCCTCCCTCTATTCAATAACCTCCGCCAACCTCCGCCGCCGCCGCCCCTCCCTCCCCACCACCCACCCACACTATCTCCTCCCCCGTCGCCACCAGGGAGCCCACCCCCACCCCGACCGCGCTCACCACCCCGTCGCAGGGCGCCAGGACGGCGTGCTCCATCTTCATCGCCTCCAGCACGGCGACCGGGTCGCCCCGGGCCACGGCGTCGCCCACGCCCACGCACAGCTTGACGACCCGGCCCGGCATGGGCGAGAGGGCAGGGGCAGCGGCAGGTGAGGAAGAGGGGTCCGACGACGCATTGGCGCTCGTGCGCGCCCACCGCCGCGCCAGCCCCACGCGCGCATCCACCCCGCCGCCCGCCTCGCCAGGGTCGGCGCCCCACACGTTGAGGACGAGGCCGTCGCCGTCGGTGCCGACGCCCACGTCCGCGCGCACGGCCCGGCCGGCGATGGTGGTGGTCAGGGTCCATAGGCCGGAGGTGTCGCCGGGCGCAGGGGGATGCAGGCCCGGGCCCACGAGCGTGACGTCGACGACTAGCGGCGGGTGGGGCGGCGCGTCGGCCGCGCCCTCGCTCCCGCCCCACCCGCCTGGCGGGGGTGGGGCGGGCACCACATCGCCCGTCACGCGCACGCTGCTGCCGGGAGCGCCTCCTGCTGCCGGAGCTGGTGCTGATAAGAACTCGAGCTCCAGGTCCGCGACGCACCGGTAGGACGGCAGCGCGAGGCGGACCGCCCGGCGGGCGGGCAGGCCGCTCACGGGACGGGCCGAGGCCACGCCCGCCCACGCGCCCCAACAGGGGGTGGGGCGGGGGAGCGATGCAGACGCCGGACCGGCCGCGGCCGCGGCGCCCAGCAGGTGGCGCGCCACCGCCACCACCGCCACCGAGGCGGGCGGCGGCGGGGGCGGGCACACCAGCCCCGGCCCGTGCTCGGCCAGGAAGCCCGTCCCCACGGCCGGCCCATCCCCGCCGCTCGCAGCAAAGGCCGGGTGGCCCGCGATCCGCCACAGCAGGCCGACATTGGTGGGCAGGCCGCCCAGGCGGAGGGACGCCAGGCCGGCCCGCAGGTTGGTCAGGGCGGCCGCCCGGGACGGCCCGCGGGCGAGGAGCTTGCCGACCATGGGGTCGTAACTGACGCCGACGACCGCGCCGGGGGCGGTCAGGCTGGCGTCCAGGCGCAGCGTCGAGGCCGCCGCCGCCCCGCCACCCTCACCCCCGCCCCCGCCACCCTCCCCACCCCACTGGAACGCGAACGCGCCGGGGGGGGGGCGCCAGGCGGACACCGTCCCCGCGGCGGGCAGGAAGCCCGCCTCCGGGCGTTCCGCGTACAGGCGGGCCTCGACCGCGCACCAGCCGGGCGCGACCAGCCGCACGCCCGCCTGGTCAAAGCCGAGGGGCTCGCCCGCCGCCGCCCGCAGCTGGGCCTCCACCAGGTCCAGGGGCTGGGGGGGGGACCGCCCGCGCGTCACCGTGGTCACGCCCTCCGTCACCGGGTGCTCCACCTGCAGGCGGGCGTTGACCTCCAGGAAAAAGGCGTCCCCACTGACCCCGTCCACCAGGAATTCGACGGTGCCCGCCCCGACATACCCGGCCGCCTGTGCCGCGCGCACGGCCGCCGCCCCCAGCGCGGCCCGCGTCTCGGCGGGCAGGCCGGGGGCGGGCGCCTCCTCCAGCACCTTTTGGTGGCGGCGCTGGACGGAGCAGTCCCGCTCGTGCAGGTGGACGGCGTGCCCGTGCGCGTCTGCCAGGATTTGGACCTCGATGTGGCGCGGGTCGACGACCAGGCGCTCCACGAGCAGGCGGTCGTTGCCAAAGGCGGCCGCGGCTTCCCGGCGGGCGGAGGCAATGGCGGCGGGCAGGTCGGCGGCCGTGTGCGCGGCCTTCATGCCCTTGCCGCCCCCGCCCGCGACGGCCTTGACGAGGACTGGAAACCCGACCGCGGCCGCGGCCGCCACCAGCGCGGCGTCGGACTGGTCGGCGCCGTGGTAGCCCGGCACGACGAGGACGCCCGCGGCGGCCATCAGCTCCTTGGCGGACGCCTTGTCGCCCAGGGCCGCAATCGCGGCCGAGGGCGGCCCCACCCACGCCAGGCGGGCGCCCTCGACCGCCGCCGCAAAGGCCGCGCTCTCCGACAGGAAGCCGTAGCCCGGGTGGACCGCGGTCGCGCCCGAGGCGGCCGCCACGGCCAGGAGGGCGTCCGTGTTGAGGTACGACAGGGATGCCGGGGCCGGGCCCAGGCGGTGGGCTTCATCGGCTAGGAGGACGTGGGGCGCGCCCGCGTCCGCGTCCGAGTAGACGGCGACGGTGGGGATGCCTGGGGGGGGGGAAAAAAGGAGAGGGAGGGAGAATGAGGTGGGTTGAGCGCGCGCGCGCGGCGGGGCGTCGGTGCCTGCCGGCGGTGGCGGTGGTGGAGGTCTCTCTCACCCACCTAGTCGCTTCGCTGTCTGGATGATGCGGCACGCGATCTCGCCCCGGTTGGCGATGAGCAGGCGGCCAATGGCCGGCGGCGCGGGCGGGCGGTGCGATGCTGACGACGGCCCCGTCCTCGTCGCGTATGCCCCGACGCTCATCGAGCTCGCGGCATTCCGCCACCACGCCTGGTGAGGGGCCGCCAGGCTGCGCCTGTCCGTCGAGGGCTGTTCATAAGCCGCAGCCAGTCGCGAGGCGGCGGCCGCCGGTCGCCGGGCCCGCCGCAGGGCGGGGGAGAGGAGGAAGGCGCGGTGCAGCATTGGATGGTCTTTTGTCTCTCATCACTCTCTCCATCAACCCTCCTCTCCTCACAAAAACGCTGAGAGAGAGCCGAGTGAAGGAGTTCTCACACAAGCACACACACACACACACACACACACACACACACACACACACGCGCGCAACCTTGCCGCCCACACTCCCTCCCTCACTCCCCCCTCCACACGGGCGCCCGCTTCTGGGCAAAGGCTGCCAGCCCTTCCAACCTGTCGCGCGTGCCCAGGAGGGTCGCGTACGACGCGGCCTCCAGCGCCAGCGCGCCCGCCATGTCCAGCCCCGCCCCGCCGACGACCGCGGCCTTGGCGGCGCGCAGGGCCAGGGGTGCGGCCCCCGCGATGGACCGCGCCAGGGCCAGCGCCCGCGCGTCCGCCGCGCCGGTCGCCCCGCGGTGCCCTGTGCTGGCCTCCGCGTCCTCGCCCGTCGCCTCGTAGTTTGCCAGCCCCAGCGCCACCGCCTCCGCCGGCCCCACCCGGCGCGAGGTGGCGATCAGGTCCAGGGCGCGGGCGGGGCCCACCAGGCGGGGCAGGCGGGCGCACCCGCCCGCGCCCGGGATGATGCCTAGGCGGGCCTCCGGAAACGCAAACACCCCGCCTGGGCCCACCACCCGCACATCGCACGCCAGCGCCAGTTCGGCCCCGCCGCCCAGGGCGACCCCGTCCACGGCCGCGATGGTGGGCATGGGCAAGGAGGCGAGGGCCGTGAGGGTCGCCCCCAGCTCGGCCACAAAGGACGACGCCTCCCGGGGGGTCATGCGTGCGCGCTCCCGCAGGTCGGCCCCCGCGCAGAAGGCGCCGGGGACGGCGGACCGGACGACGACTGCCCGGGTGGTGGTCTCGGACCGCAGGGCGGCGATGGCTTCCTGCAGCTCGCGCAGGAGCTGGCGGCCTGGAAAGAATGGGGGAGGGGCGTGCCGGTCTTGAGTGTGCGCCTTGAGAAAGAGAGATGGGTGGGGTGTGCACCGCGCTCTCCGTTCTCTACTCACCTATCGCATTTTTGGCTTCCGGCCGGGTCAGGGACAGACAGAAGATGCCGTCATGGTCGCCGGCCAGGGGTTCGAGCTGGACGTGCAGGTGGTCGCGGGGTGGGGGTGGAGAGGTGGTCGAGGTCGCTGAGGAGGACGCCGCGGTGCTGCTGCTCAAAGGCGCCCGCCCAGAAGCACTGCTCTCCACGACGCCTCTGCCCCGGGGCAGGGCAGTAGCGACCCAGGTGTTGAGCAAGCCGGCGGGCTGGGCAAGGCGCAGCCGGGTCGCGGCGGCGGCGAGCATTTTTGAGAGAGTTTTTTTGATGGCAAATGCATGTCTCATGCTTCTCTTCAACCTCCGCCTCGAACAAACAAAAACAAAACTCGTCTTCATGCCGCCCCGCCCGGCTCTCCCCGCTCTCTCTCTCTCTCTCTCTCCCCGCCCCGCAGGAGCACCTCAGGAATAACCACCCCCACACACTCCAGTTGAACAAAAGACCTCTCTCTCTCCCTTTCTCATGAAAAATGACGAACACACCCCTCCTCCCACCAAACCAACCCCCCACGCACGCTCCTCTTCTTTGCCCATTTGCTCTCCCCCTCTCCGCCCACGCCCCCCCACCCCACACACCCCCACAAAGTCGATAGGGCACCTAGACGTGATCAGGCCCAACCCAAAGTCCAAGCCCAACAGCAGGGCCCGCGGCAGA
>Ga0315288_10002263_pt1 | contig 24917 bp, 20 predicted proteins | sample YL17G11_20_MG_FD_203454 | JGI IMG/M metagenome (GOLD analysis project Ga0315288, IMG submission 203454) | Sediment microbial communities from Yellowstone Lake, YNP, Wyoming, USA - YL17G11_20 | ecosystem: Environmental > Aquatic > Freshwater > Lake > Sediment | place: USA: Wyoming | collected... | reverse complement strand
TTTACTTGTTTGGCGTCCATGTCATATCTCCTTTCAGAATAACAGGTTCTGAAAGAGAATATCGGCCGGCCGCCTGAAAATCTTGAGCTAAAGTGGCGTTGTGGGATTAGGCAAGCTACTGTAAAGGAACATGCAGCCAAGCCCTAATCGCACAACCAATGCAAAGCCCGGCATAAATCTTTTTCGCGTTATTCGCTTTATCTTCTTGAAGTTCATGACGCTGCATCCTTTTTAGGCACTCTAACAAAACCTAACTTGTCATTCCGAGTGCAGCCGAGGAATCTATTAAAATAGCCCTGCGGAGCGGTTCCTTATTTTTCAAGTTTGGTTTTGTTAGAGCCTTTTGTTCTTGCCATTCTTGGTCGTCCATTCGGCCCAGCCGCCTCGGAATATGGAGATATTGGAAAAACCGTCCGTAATAAGCTTGATCGCCACAATTTCTGCATACTTGCAGGCAGAGCTTTGGCAGTACATCACAATACGAGAATCTTTTGAAATATCAGCCGTGGTCTTCTGAAGCTCCACATCATTAGCATCTACCGGCACGCTGATCGCCCCTTCAAGGTGCCCGGCTTGATAATCGCGGGCCAATCTGGCGTCGATAAAAACAGTATCGCTATCGAGCAATTTATGAACCTTCCTCTCGCCGGTCTTCGGGATGAAATTACCTCGGTGGGCCCGCTGAATCGAGGCTGTGGCAAGTGTATTGGCTAATAAGCCTTCATCATTGGCGACATGATATATCACACCGCAAAGCAGTGCTACAATTACAAATCCTGCCCCCTGTGCTGCCGACAGCCGAAATACTTGACGCTGTGATTTCTGCCATGCTAACGGTAGCCATCGTTTTGCCCAACGGACTATGAGAGTTATCAATAGAGCGATTGTCGCATATGTTGCAAATTGTCTCCTGGCCGGAGCGAGAACAGAACCAAGGTCAATCGGCTCAGCCGATATGACCAGACCGTTGCCGTCCCATCGCGGCGCCAGTTCCCGAAACGGAGCCAATCTGACCGGATAGGGCGGATCAAATAATCTGGCTTGGTCACCTTTTGTTCCCAAGAACAATTCGAAGTGGTCGTATGCCCTGGACATCACGTCCGATTTGACATGCAGGACGATAGGATAATCCGACCGACTAAGCTCTCTGCTTGTCAGCTTATTTACATGTATAGCATATAGCCCGTTATCCTCCACCGCCTTCTTCAACTCCCGAAGAGAGCTACCTTTGCGCGAGCCCATATACTCAGGCTTGACCAAGTCCTGAAAGTCAGCTTCCTGGCCTACCAGTTTCAATACGGTATAGATGCAGTACAGCCCACAGTAAGGGCCAGAATTACGAAGTTTAGTGTATGCAGATTTGGGCGGTTTCGGCGTATTTTCATCAGCGACAACTGCTGCACAAACAATCAAGATACCCAACGAGCAAACCAATAGCACAGAACGATTGGCTCGACTACACATAAAATCAGAGTTCGACATCCTTACTTCTCCAAAGTTCTAAGCTTGCTAAACACAAGCCACCCTACGACACCGATGATCAACAAGCCAATCAAGATTAATACTATGACAGGCAAAGCATGAGACTGCGATAGTATATCTCGTTGAGCTTCCGAAATATCTGCATGTGTCTCCGGCTGCGTATCCGGAATAGAATCTGTTTCATCATCGGAAGCGTCAGTTTTACTGACAGATCCTAGTTTAGTAGGAACACTTTCCTCATCCATGATCTCTTGCGCCGCTTTGTCAAGTTGCTCAATAACAAAATTATCTACGTCTGCTATGAGCTTGCCGTTTTGCCACGTATAGTTTATACCCGGGGCCTCCTCTATATACACTCGAGTACCTTCCGGAAAATCGGGTACGAATGCAGCTATCGCTTCAAAATCAGGATTAGGATCAATGTTAGTTCGTTTGTGATGAGTTTTATAGCACACTATTCGTCCATCGACATATCTGTTCTCCGTTTGAAAAGAGGCTTCTGCTGGAAACCAAACATTGTTAATTTTCTGGAACTCAATTACATTAAGCTCGAAAAAGAATTCGCTTCTTTTATTGAACAATATCCCATTATACTTGAGACCTTTAGGTACAGATTGAGCTTCGTATTGGTTGATCGGCTTGTCATATAAAATGTCGGAACCCGACTTGTGCACTTTTGCTTTTGCAATATTGTATCCATGTTCCGGATCTATCCAGAGGTTGTACTTACCATATGGTGTAACTGCATCAATGACGTAGCAATTGAACCCGTTTACTTTTTCCATTTCAGGACGAACATCAATATCAGAAGCTTCGCTAAAAACAATATCTATTGGTTGTCGATCTCCAGTGAAAATGCCATCGAGAGGAGCTCCTGTATAACCAGTAACCAAATTTGTAATGTTTTTTTTCTGTTTTGAAATGACGGCCTGAGATACTCTTGGCGCAATTTTGTATGAGCAGTAGCTCGATGTAGTTCCATCCCAAATGTTTCTCACTTTGGATGAGTGTTCAGCCGAGGCTGTTTCCTCGGGATTTTGTAGATTAAAATATGTATTTGTGATAATGTCTATACGTTCAACATCTATTCGAAATTCATATTCTGTAAGCACCAGGCCCCGATATTCATCACCGTAAGCCGTGTCTTTAGTCTCTTCTAAATCTTCACCTTTAAAGATAAAGCTTCTATTTAGGTTACGATTTACCTCATACCTTTCCAGAAGTTGTTCTGGTGTAATATATTCTGCGTAGACGAACTTGAGTGAAAGTGCCAGTATTATTGCTGTAACAATCTTATTTTTTTTCATTCTGCCTCCAAAATTTATTATAAGCAGTTCTTGTGCCCCTGTGGAATTGTGAGTTGCCGCAGGGACACAAGGAACTTCTCTTACAGTTTAAATTGGTCCATTTGGACAACTAATAGCGCTCTGCCACCCCCCGCAACCAGAACCAGTACAATCAGCTCTATCCCAGCCACAATCGTCTGTAGCGCCAATACTGAATATACATGCGTTTATATACCCTATACAATTTGGAGCAATAACAGTGCAAGGATCAGGATCTATACCTATACACCGGTCGTGGCATTGGGCGCCTCTATTATGCTCTCTTGGTTGATTGGGTGATATGGCATTCCAAGCAGTTGACAATCCCAGAATTACAGCAACTATAAGAAACAAAGGTTGAGAAGTAAACGCTTTCATAACAACCCCTTTCCAGGATAATTATCCCATAAAAAGATAGAAATACTCAAGACATTCTTAAACAATTTTTCAATTTTTTAAATCCTTTTTTACCTGCCCATTGGTATCACCTCCCTTGGGCCGGCGTGCTGTTCTTGCCGGCAAATCCTAAATTCTCCATAGGGAGTCCTTAGGACGAAATCCGAAATCCTCAACAAACCTGTAAAACGCATATTCAAACTGCCAAAGCAGATTCTTCTAAGTACGATATTTGCCGCCTTTCTCATATTTCCATTCCCGGCGATCAATTACTCAGCCGGCTTCAAATACTTGTTCTGACCTATCAGAAAACAAACTCTCTACCTTTAACTGGCAAAAACCCCCTAAATCGCCTGAAAGAAAATTTGGACTTTTTTTAGCTATTTCCATAAGTCTCTATTATTCCATTAGTTACAGGTTAAAATATGTTTTTCATTGTTTCCCATATTGCCTCTGCGTTCACAGACCAATTCCTTTATCTATAATATAAAGCGAAGCTAACCGGCCAAACGTTGATGATAATTTTCGTAAAATCTTCAAAAAAATGCGGGGATTCCTGCAACCTCTTAAATATCCAGTACTTACAGAAGCACTTTTTTCCAAGGCGCAAACCGGCTGTTCCGGCGGATACACGTTTTGCCGCAGACGCCGTACATTCAATTATATTCACGGTAAGTTTCTACTTGACGGCCAGTGCTGCACGATATATGATAGATATAGAACGAAATATGAATTTAGAAATCAAAAGAAGTAAAAAGGTAAAAGGTGAAAATGAGAGTAAATCCGGAGTTTTTCCGGCGGGGCTGTTTGAAAAAACAAAGCCAATTTATTTCGTATTGAGTACTGCGTGATGCGTATTGCGAAAAGGAATTTGAAAAAACAAAGCCAATTTCTGGACGGTCAACAATGACTTAAGTATCTATGTGGAAGGTGATTATGAAGAATTTTATGCTTTGAGTCGGCGAGAAAACAAACCCAATTCAAAGCCAATTCATTAGCGTTCAGTGTTCTGCGTTCAGAGTGCAGCGTCAAGATGAGGAAAAGGAATTTGAAAAAACAAAGCCAATGTTAAAATGGGCAAAATAATGTTAATTAAGTAATGATAAGGAGTTATGGAGATATTTACGATTTTTGGAGGTATTTGTCAAGGTAATACAAAGCCAATATTATGGTTCATAGTTCGTAGTTCATAGTTCTGCGCAAAGACAAGGAAAGGCTACTTGAAAAAACAAAGCCAATTTGCAGGGAGCCAATCCAGCATGATATTTCTGTACAAAATGCTCTGGTCTGGTACAATTTTAGCCGATAATAAGGATAATCTGCTCTGTAGCGGCAGACTTGAATTTGGAGGAAAAAAATGAAAAGATTAAGAAGAGCTTACCAGAAACAAACCAACAAACGCAGCAAGTTCCGGCAACGGGCGCTCGCGGCCGGGACCGCGGCGGCAATCACTTTGGGAGCGGGTGCAGGCCTGAACAAGGCTATCGCCAAAGATAAGCCAGATACAATTACACACCAACAGCCGGTCAGCCGGGATGCGGATGCGGATTTGCTTGCCGATGCTGAAGAAACCGCAATCGGGTATCACCCCTTCATTACCGACCAGAATCTCAATGAGGTCGCGGACGGCGTGGATCTGGCCGAGCACTGCGCTGCCGTGATCAATGAGCTGCCGTCCTATTTCCCCGGTACTATGATGCCGATACCGAACCAGACGCATAAAGTAGTGCACGCACTTCTGGGTACGGAAATATGCGACATTTGCGGCCAGGAGGTCAATATGGGTGGCTCCGAGATCGCCAATCCGAATCTCGGTTTGTCGTATCCCGATCCCAACGATCCTTTAGACGGGACGTTCCTGCCCGACCTGGCATTGCACTATATGGAACACGGCTCATTCGATTGCTTCGGCAATGTTCACAACGGCAGGGTCGATATTGCACGATTACTGAGAACCCTCGAACTGCGGTATCCTGAAGACCCGAACGAACATCAGTTGGTCGTCACCGATGACCTCGACGGCGATTTTATGACGGATCGCGAAGAATTAGCCGCGGGCTTCAACCTGTACGATGCCGACCAGGACGATGACCTGACTGACGATGGTATCGAGCTGGCCGGGCAATGTGCGGAGGTGGTGGATGCCCTGCCGGTTTTCGACCCGAACGGGCCCGAAGTAAATGCAACATACAAGGTAAACTATCTACAGCGGGGTCTTGAGAATTGTGAAACATGCGGCCTGGCGGTCAATATGGGTTACTGGCAGATTACAAATCCAAAGCTCGGCCTTTCTATCGATGTTCCCGTACTGGCGCTGCATTATATGGAGCACGGCTCGTTCAGCTACGCAGGTAACGTTCACGAAAAGAGCCGAATTGATCTGCCCGGTTTGGTTAAGATTCTGGAAATGCCAAGTCGATGCGGGGATTTTGGAACTATCTATCGGCCAGCGGATTTGAACAGAGACTGCCGGATCGATTCCGACGACTTCATGATTTTTTCCGAGCAATGGCTGCAAAACATCGATTCGAACCAGGACGAATAAGATGGGCAATCAGTGCTGTGACGTCGATCCGCATCCCGACTCATCCGAATTCCAAAGATATCTCTGTGCCCTGAAAGAAATCGATTTCGAATTGGCCTATCTTGCAGCTCTGACACGCGAAGGATTAAAACCCCTGAGCCGATGGGAAAAATCCCTAACCGATGGTGATCTCGAATTATTGCAGCGAACAGGTCTGATAACAAAACAAGTCCGGCGAACCGTCAAGACCGGCAGGGAAGTCGTCGAGACTATCTTCAGCCGGACACCCGCTTACATTAAATTGTACGAGCAGGCCTTCGGTAATACTCCAATAGACAAATCCGCCCAAACCCAGCGATTCGAGGGCTTCCTCTTCGGTTACCCGCCCTGCTGCGTGAACCAGTATATTCGCAAGCCCTACGCACCAAACAACCTGCCGGAACAGGAGCAAAAAATCCTGTTCCATTGGGCCTGCCGGGACTGTAAAGTTACACTTGCCCTGCTGCCGGCTTACAAGAACACCCATGATCTGCTTGAGCGGTGCTGAAGCTCAATAATAGTCGGAATATCTATCCAAACCGGCAAAAATCCCCCTTAAAGTCACTGAAAAAGGCTTGACCGTTGATTGTCAGCACGCTATTATCCGAATCTAACTTCCCGAAAATAATAAATCTGTGATAACTGGGATAATTAGGAAGTAAGCAAAACTACTGGAATGAGTAATAATACTCTATCCACGGCTTTATGTTTTGTGAATCCTATTCAAATTTAGTAAGGGGCCAGAGAGGATGGCAAGTTCGAAAAACGACATTCCAAAGAACCAATCCGTTCCAAAGAGTATTATGGGCAAAGCCAGTACTTCCGAGGACGAAATAGATCTGATCGATTATTTCAGGGTACTCTGGAAACGGAAATACTTCATTGTGCTTGGTTCTGTACTGCCGGCTTTGATCTTTTTCCTATTCATTTACTTCTCGCCAAAGGATTACAAGATCACTTACATTTACGATACATGGCTCGATAAAGAAGCCCCCAAATTGCTCTCCAGCGAGTTCGAGAGCATAAAGGATTTATATCCGCTCTCGGCTCAATCAGCAGATAAGCTGCTCGAAAAGAACCGCAAAATACTGATTGACAAATTCTATAGCGAAGAGAATCTGGACAAGGTTGCCGCCAGGCTGAGAGAGAATGGTTTTGATAAATATGCGCAGGGGATATCCAAAACTCAGATTCAACTGGAAATTACAAACTCATTATTGACTTTGACTATCATTGGCAGCTCAGAGCAAGACATGCAGAGAATATCTTCGATTGTAAGAGATGATTTTGAAAAGCTCATCCCGATATACGCTGTGAGGGAGGATTTAAGGAGCACTATTGCCGGATTCAAGGCTAAGATGGCTGATATTAAGGAAAATAGTTTTAGCCTGGAACTTGAGTTGGAAAGAAAAAGGGCTATTTTGAAAAAAATGAAAAATTTGCAGCTCCCCGATCCAAACAAAATATCAAGCGGCATTATCTTACAGATCGACAATATAAGTCAAAACAGCGAATATCTGCCTTTGGCTTACCAGGTACAAGCCATTGATGCGAACATAATTAACATCGAAGAGACCATCAAAGTAAATCAGGAAAAGTACAATTATTACAATAACCTGATAAGCCTTACCGAAAAGTCATTTGACGAGATAAAGAACAAAATATCTTCGTATTACACCGTTCAGGAATTTCACTCATTCCTGGCTAATATGATGGGCGACTACACAGAAAAAGAATTGGCAGATTATTTGAATGCTTACACTAAAAGAATAGAAAATATGATATCGATAAATACTCCGGTTATAGAAAAGCCCAGCGTATATCTGGTTCCAAAAGGTGCCGCCAAGAAAAGCGCGGTTTCGTTTGCGGTCTTATTAATGATAACATCGTTTATAGCTTTCTTATTAGAGGCCATGCAACAAAAGCAAGCTCCGACCTCTTGAGATGTTTTTTATTGACATATATACGAGCCGACCGATTGTTCTTGTTGGCCCGTTAAGGAAATGGGGTATTTGAGGGTTGCAGCCATTTTTGCTTCGTATTCCTCCTGCAAAAATATTCGACCGCACCCCACGGGGACGGAGTCTAAGAAGAGGGATTTTTACCCATCATCTACCCTTTATTCTACGATAGGTTAAAATCCATCAAATCTATGTAATCAGTGATTAAAACGCAGCCGTCCAGAATATATTCCCCAAAAAACAATATACAAAGATTCACATAGTTGACCTTGCATTAAAAATAAATGATTAGACTCCGAGATAGACTGATTAAAGGTACGACATTGAATTTGATTGCCGTGGTGTTCAATCAAGGCAGTACCCTGATCGCCAACATTATTGTCGCCCGCATTCTAATGAAACAAGGTTTCGGCGAATACGCGATGGTGCAGACTACACTGCTGACAATGACTGTTCTATCGCAATTCGCTACCGGGTACACTGCTGCAAAATATATCGCAGAGTACCGCTCCCGTGATCCGGAAAGAGCAGGACGAATCATGGGATTGTGTGCTATTATCTCCATCGTAATGGCAGGTGTGGGGTCATTGCTGCTCATTGGCATAGCACCGTGGCTGGCCGACGCCATACTGAAAGCTTCGCACCTCGAATTCGCCCTCATGATAGGTTCGGGATTTCTCTTTTTCTCTTCGATAAACGGATATCAGACAGGGACACTTTCCGGTCTGGAAGCGTTCAGTAGTCTTGCAAAGGCAGGCATAATAAGCGGGATCGTAGCCGTGGCCGCCATTTCCCTCGGTGCGTGGTGGGGAGGATTGAATGGCACCCTCATCGGACTTAGTATAAGCGCCTTTGTCCGCTGCGCCATTCATAACAGGTGGCTACGGCTCGAAAGCCTGGCGCAGGGCATTAAACCCCAATACCGGGGCAGTCTGAGTCAGGAAAAAGCTATAGTCTTAAAATTTGCGTTGCCTGCTGCGATTGCAGGATACTACTCCATGCCGATGATCTGGCTCGCCAACTCTTTCCTCGTTCGTCAGCCGGACGGTTATGGTGAAATGGCGATTTACAGTGCGGCCAACAATCTTCGTATCCTCGTGCTGTTCCTGCCAAACGTGATGAACAGTGTCGGGCTCTCCGTTCTGAATTACGAGAAAGCCAAAGGGAATGTCAATCACTATAACCGTGTGTTCAGATCCAACGTACTGTACATCTTTCTCGTTTCACTGGGCGGCGCCCTTTTCATCGGGACTTTCGGGCGGGTGATTCTCCAGCTTTTCGGAAAGGATTTCGGAGCTGGATATTTTCTCCTATGGCTTCTCCTCGTCGCCAGCATATTGGAGAGTCTAAGCATTGTCCTGTATCAGTATGTGCAGTCCCAGGCAAAGATATGGCTTTCATTTTTCAGTATAACTGTTCCGAGGGATACATTTTTGGTCGTGACAGCGTACTTCCTTGTCAAGTCTTACGGCGGTGCTGGTCTGGCGGCTGCTTTTCTGGGTTCGATTATCCTGGGATTAATCCTTCATTTTTCTCTTGTTGCTATGCTGTATAGCAAGGAACATAAGATGCTGGATTCGTGTGCAACAATACGATAGCCTTTTTATGATCAAAAGAATCTCGAAATCAATGAAAACGAAAAAGTCCATGAATAAAGACATTCCAACTCCAACAGTAATGCCGGTCGACCGGGAGAAATGGGCAGGTGAGCTAAATCTTTCTAATTTCGTCAATACTTATTATCAGTTCCGTGACCTTCAGTTATGTGGAGATGTAAAAAAGATTCTGATCATCGGGCCTGGTCAGGGACTCGACACACAGGTCTTGAAATGGCGGAAGTATGAGGTTACGACCTTTGATATCGATGAGACGTTCAACCCTGATGTGATCGGCAGCGTCCACGACCTCTCGATGTTTGACGGTGGCAGTTTCGATGTCGTAATTGCATCCCATGTATTGGAGCACCTCGCCGTCCCCTATCTGGATCGTTGTCTGGAGGAGTTGGCCAGAGTAAGCAGATACAGTCTGATATATCTGCCGGTTGCAGGACGGCATTTTCAGTGGCGCCTGAAGATGGATTTAAAGGGTATCGATCTGTCCTGTATATTTGATTTGTTTAACTTTTTTCATAGACCCGACGGTATTACGCCGCGTTATTGTTCGGGGCAGCATTATTGGGAAATAGGAATGAAAGGCTATCGGGTTGCCGACCTTGTTCGTCGCTTTGAAAAACATTTCGAAGTCATTCAATATTACCGTAACCGTGATTGGAATCCGAGCTACAATTTCGTCCTGAGAGCAAAGCATATCCAATGAAGATCATCTATTCTTTCAACAAGCGTGGTTTCGAGGCGGATTACTGGACACGGGAGATTGTGGCAGCTTCCACGCCTGAATATGAATTCATCCCATTCAATCACGACTCTTATCTCGATCCAAATCTCTACATTCGCGCGCAACTGCTCGACAATCTCTACTATCAGGAACATCCGGGCTTGAAACGGATGTATGAGGACATTGCGCGGAAAATCCAGGAGACAGGTGCCGACGTGCTGTTGGTCGATACGTGCCCGCCGTATCATCCGGAATATTTGCGCAAGCTGAACATCTATAAAGTGCTGCGTACCACCGATGGTCCAATGTTTGCATACGACCGGGATTTTGCGTACTTGCACGCTTACGACCATGTTCTTTACCATAGCCCGGCTTATAGCAGAGATATGGGAATGGAAGAGAAACTCCGCTATTGTGGTGCTAACAGAGTCGATTTTTGGCCACTTGCTTCCTTCGATGCTCTCTGCGACCCTTCAAAGACTGACATGGACATACTTTCCGCGAAGCGTGATATTGACGTGATTTTCATTGGAACATTGCACGTCAACAAAATGCCGCTGCTTGCCGCGGTTAAGAAGGCATTGGGCGTGCGTCTTCAACTTCACAGTCTGACAAGTCTTAAGAAGAATGTCTATTTCAATCTTAAATACCGATTTCCCGGTTGGGTAAGGCCCGTAGCTTTCACTCAATACGTACCTCTCTATCAGCGGTCGAAGATCGGTATCAATGTGCATAACCGGGGAGATTATACGGTCGGATCATACCGCCTTTTTGACCTCCCGGCCAACGGCATCATGCAGATTTCCGACGGCGGGCAGTATCTGGAGCAGTTTTTTTCTGTCGGGGAAGAAGTCGTTTCCTATCGGAATGCAGACGATCTTATCGACAAGGTGCGATATTATCTCGCGCATGAAGTGGAGCGTGAGAGAATCGCGATCAACGGCTTTAGACGGGTGCGGAAGGATTACAAGATAGCTGCACTACTCAGGAAAGCGGGGGATCTTATTCAAAAAGGTATGGAACAGAGAGCTTCTTAATAATTCAACCGGGTTACGATGCGAAATCAGAATAGAACAACAATAGTAGTTTCTTTTGCAATTTTATAAAGCATCTTAGCGTTTGCATTCATGTCGGCCGATGAGTTTTATGTTGCTGCGCCGGGAATTGCATGTGTCAAAACTGGTAAAATCTATGGAGGCAGGTCACAACCATGAACACATTCGAGCAAGAAGTCAAGAGCGGAGAGCGTTTTTCATTCGGTAGGAATTGGAGATCGTTTTTATCCAATTTGAATGAGGATAGAATAAAAGAATCTGAGAAATCGATTTTGAGATTACTTGAACTTGATAGTCTCAAAGGTAAAAGGCTATTAGATGTTGGATCAGGTAGTGGACTGTTTTCTCTAGCAGCACGGCGTCTAGGCGCAACGGTAAGTTCTTTTGACTATGATCCAGAATCAGTAGCATGTACAAATTATCTTCGATCCAAATTCTTCTCTGGCGACAGTAGTTGGCAGATTCAACAGGGGTCCGTATTAGACGTGGATTTTTTGAAATCATTAGGCACTTTCGATGTCGTCTATGCATGGGGAGTTTTGCATCACACCGGCAACATGTGGAAAGCACTCGAAAATGTCACGCCGCTGGTTGACACAAACAGTCTTCTTTGCGTTGCAATTTACAATGACCAAAGGCGGCTAACAAAACTGTGGCGGAAAGTAAAAACGCTATATTGTTCAGGGATCGTAGGTAAGTTCATAGTATGTGCAACTTTACTCCCCTATCTTTTTTCAAGGGCGGTTGTTGCAAGCATTCTCAAGAGAGAAAACGTCTTTTCTACGTACAAGAAAAACAGGGGGATGTCAATTATCCACGATTGGCTTGATTGGCTGGGCGGATTGCCGTTTGAGGTTGCCAAAATAGATGATATTTTCCGCTACTATCGCGACAGAGGATTTACGCTGCAAAACATAGTCACGTCCGGCGGATTAGGATGCAATCAATTCGTTTTTATCAAAGCGCATGCTTACCAGCCAGGCTAAATAACACTTTCTCATTTTCTTCTGTAAGTCATATTGCGTGAGAAGCCGTCAACAATAATCCACAAAGCTAAATGCTCATTGGCTCATTACGATCGGTACAGGAATGCCATAAAAATGAAATCACGTATTTTGCCGGATAGATCTAATAGTTGGGGGGCTCATTTTGACAGGTTTTCTGGCGGCGGTCAAAAAAGAATTTGGCAGGCGTTTTCGGTTTCACGGCCTGACAAGTCTGAAGAAAAATATGTATTTCAATCTTAAATTATGAATGATTCATATTTCTGTGGTTTATCTTTGATTGGGACAAGCCGGGGGATAACAACTACCAATGTCTCGTATACTTCACATAACTCAACTGGTTCGCGATGCGTATTAAGAATAGAACGACTATAGTAGTTCTTCTTGCAGTTTTATTAAGTGCCTCCGCTCTGGCATTTATGACGACCGATGAGCGTTATGTGGCGGCGCCGGGATTTGCATGCATTATTATGGTGCTCTGGCTCTGGATGACGTTGTGGGATCGTGACAGGAAAATCCCTTTTTTTGATATAGGTGTTTTCTGCGCTCTGGCCACACTTGCCTATACAGTCTATCCCCTATTAAATTATTGGGTGGATGGATTGCAGTTTGGCTTCCTGAGCGATGCCCGGCTGCAGCGGTATCATATCCCGCCTGCTGAACTGGGTTTTTTTCATTTACGCCATGTGTTGTACCTGTTTTCTTTTGTGATTTTCTATTCGGTGTTTCGGGGTAGAGGAACTATAGAAGCAGGTAATGTCAGGAACCCGAGCCGTTCTACCCGGCGGGTAATTGTTCTTTTTTTCCTGCTATTGACAGGCTACTTCCTCCTCCTGAAACTGACAACAGGGGTTAATTATAATACCACCTATGAGCCGGAGGCATATGCCAAAAATGTGTCCGCTTTTGCGAACTTGCCTCTCCTTTTATTGCAGTTATCCGGCAAGTTTTGGGGTATCCTGTTCGTCTTCAAGCTGGCATTGCTTTTCATTGTAGTTAATCGATGCAGGCAAAAAAAATGGCTTATTATTTTGCTCTTATGGATTGCAGCGGAAATTATTCATACGTTTATTCTGAAGGGAGCCCGAACCAGTTTGGTATTGTTCCTCATGGCAACAGCACTGCTTTATCACCGGATGATTAAACCTTTCACTATGAAATTTCTGTTCGCATCAGGGGCATCGTTATTCATATTTTTCATTTTTATAGGTTTGTATCGTGGATATAAAGATTTTGGTTCTTTGCGGGCAGATTTATCGCTGGCTAAAGCTGGTATTTTATCCGGAGGTAACGAGTTCCAGGCATTGCTTGGAACGGCATACGATGTATTGCAGCGAAAGTCAGGGGGAGCACATTTGCCATGGTATTTATATATAAACGATTTTATTACGATCCTTCCGCCTCAGCAATTAATGCCCTTTGAGAAGGTGCCGGCATCGGAATGGTATTTGCGGGTGATTGGTATTAGTGGGACTGGCCAGGGATTTATGTGGGGTGTTATCAGTCAATCAATCGTGGGCTTAGACTGGATAGAACTTTATCTCAGGGGTGCATTATTGGGATATATTCTGGCACGATTCCATCGTTGGTACTTAAAACATCAATCAGGATTCCTGGCAACATTTTTATATATGTTTTTCTGTATCAAGGTGTATTACACGTTCAGGGATACGACGTTCAGCCTTCTGGCAAATCTTGTTTGGGAAATCATTCCTTTTTACATATTCTTAGGCGTAGTCGTGACTATTTTCTCACACATGGCGCGCCATGAGTCAAGGCAAAGAATCGCCATATCTGCCGAAAATATAATGTGAGTTATGTGCGGAATCTGCGGAAAACTGATCTTTCAAGATAGTATCCCTTCGCCTGAAACCGTCAGAGCGATGTGCAAAACCATTATGCACCGCGGCCCGGACGACGAAGATATATATACGGCGCCACACATTGGCCTGGGACAGCGCCGACTGTCCATTATTGACCTTGCACCGAGCGCTTGCCCGCCACTGGCCAATGAAGACCGCACTGTATGGCTTGTTTTCAATGGAGAAATATACAACTTTCAAGAGTTGCGCAAACAATTGCAGGATCGCAGGCATCGATTCGCAACGAATTCTGACACGGAAGTAATTATTCATCTATACGAAGATGAAGGAGTACTATGTTTACAGAAACTACGGGGAATGTTTGCTTTTGCTCTATGGGATAAGCGTCGTGAAATCCTGTTTTGCGCCCGGGACCGTATGGGAAAGAAGCCTTTCTGTTACACCGTAACTCCGCAATCGTTTGTGTTCGGTTCTGAGATCAAGGCAATCACCGCAGATCCGGATGTATCGGTATCTCCGGATTATCATGCTATTGACCGATATCTGACGTATCAATTCGTCCCCAGCCCTCTCACCGCATTTAAGGGGATCAAGCGATTGAGACCGGGGGAATATCTGACGTGTGACATTAAAGGTAACGTGAAGACGCAGCGCTACTGGGAGCCGCCCCTTTCAAAGAAAACCGGCGCTGCTCAGGAAGAAATTGAAGCGGAACTTCTGCATCGCCTGCGCGAGTCGGTCAGGTTGCGAATGATATCTGACGTTCCCCTTGGCGCATTTCTGAGCGGCGGCATCGATTCTGCTGCAATAGTTGCCCTTATGGCACAGGAGAGTGCTCGGCCTGTGAAAACTTTTTCCATTGGTTTTGAAGAAGATGCGTTTAACGAACTGCCGTATGCACGATTGCTGGCCGATCGTTATGGGACAGAGCACCATGAATTGATCGTCAAGCCCAATGCCGCCGAGGTCATACCGCTCCTGGTGCGGCATTACAATGAACCCTTTGCAGACTCTTCCGCTCTGCCCACTTATTATGTATCAAAGATGACGCGCAACCATGTGACGGTTGCTTTGAGCGGAGATGGTGGAGATGAGTCTTTTGCCGGGTATGACAACTATGCTATGATCATGAGCTGGAACAAATGGGATGCGTATTCTCTCTGGTTAAGAAAAATGATTGCAGAGAGCGGGCGAGGACTGCTCAATTCATTCCCTCACAGCAATACTGCGGCCCGGCTACGCCGCGGGCTCGCTATGTTTGGAGCGGCAAACGTAAAGGCTCGTCGCCTCCAGTTTGGAACCACACTAAAGCCTGAGGAGAAGCGGCTAGCCTATACATCTTTATTCAGGAACCTGATATTAACGCCGCCTGTCCCAACAGATCCTCTGGAGGCCTACCCATGGGAGGATGGCATGGATGCCCTGGACTGGCTGATGCGGCACGACCAGAACTTTTACCTTCCGGACTGTCTCATGGTGAAGACGGATATCGCCTCCATGGCCAACAGCCTGGAAGTGAGGTGTCCTTTTCTGGATCACGAGTTCGTGGAGTTTGCCGCAACGATTCCATCACAGGCCAAACGTAACGCAATGGGCGGGAAGATCATTCTCAAGAAGGCGGTTAAAAATATGTTGCCGGCAGAGATTCTGAACAAACACAAGACAGGATTCGGCCTTCCCATTGCCAGTTGGTTCCGAAGCGATCTTGCACCAATGCTGAAAGAAACACTTCTTGATGAAACATCTGCACGCAGAGGTTTATTTGAACAACGCCTGCTTCAAAAGATGGTGAACGAACACATTGAAGGTCGCCGTGATTGGTCTAACCGGCTATGGGCCTTCCTTTTTCTGGAGCTTTGGTTTCGGGAGTTTATTGATTGAGTATGCGTCTACTTCATCTCATACCGAACTTGAGCGGCGGCGGGACGGAGCGGCAGCTTAGTTATCTGGCGCCCGAGTTGGCTCGTATGGGCCATGATGTTCACATTGCCTATTCTAAGGAAAGGCTCAACAAGCTTGAACTGCCCGGCATTGTGCTTCACCAGCTTAAATCACGATCCAATTACGACCCATATTTGCTCTGGCAATTGATTCGAATTATTCGTCGTATCAAACCGGACATCATCCATACATGGATATTACAAATGGACATTCTGGGTGGAATGGCGGCAAGATTCAATGGAATCCCCTGGGTATTTCGGGAGCCGAGTTCGGCCATGGCTTATCCGCCAACATGGAAAAATCGTTGGCGAGTTCGTGTAGGTTCCGGCGTGAGTGCTATTGTATCCAATTCTTCCGGCGGGGACGAATATTGGAAAACCCAGCTACCAGACAGTCGCCGTTATATCGTACCAAACGGATTGCCGGTTCATGAAATCGATAGGGTAGCGGCGGCCCTTCCGCCCGGATTGGCGAAGCCGGATGCGCCCATTGTGCTTTACGTCGGTCGGTTAGCATCGGATGTTAGTGCCAATAAAAATCTGAAAGCCTTTTTAGAGGCGCTGGCATACGTCAGGCATCAGGAAAACGTGTTGGGTATTTTGTGCGGGGAAGGTCCCCTGCGAGCCGAATTGGAGGTATTGAGACACAAACTGGGATTAGACGAGTGTGTCCATTTTACGGAATATCTACCGGTCGCCTCGGTTTGGGCTCTGATGAAAAAGGCTTCGGTTTTTGTATCGCTCAGTGCGTATGAAGGATGTCCGAATGCGGTCATGGAAGCCATGGCGTGCGGCTGCCCGCTCGTACTCTCAGATATCCCCGCTCACCGCGAGATTCTCAATGAAAGTTGCGCGCTCTTTGTAGATACATCCAAAATTAAGCAGACCGCCGATACCATTGTTCAGGCATTACGTGATGCGAATGCTTCAAAAGGTCGTACTTTGATCGCAAAGCAGAAAACTCAGGAATGGTCCATAGCCGAAATGGCCTGTAATTATGAAAGAGTTTACATGGAACTTATATGAATATAAAGCAACTATTATATGGCATTTCGACATATCTTCCTGGCTTATCAAGATTTCACTCAAAAGGAACAGGCGGAACGAATTCAGCGAGATACTGCTATGCCGTCTGGCTGCGTCATTTAGTGATGGCCAACCAAAACGGATTACTCCTGACGCCGCCGAAAGTCGTCGGGGAACTGGGACCGGGTGATTCGGTCGGAATAGGACTGGCCGCTCTGCTCTCAGGAGCTAAGATGTATTATGGCATAGATGCGGTTAAGCATGCATCTTCGCGGCAAAATATCAGGATTCTCGATGAATTGGTGGATTTGTTTCGGAGAAAAGAGAATATTCCGGACGAACAGGAATTCATTAACATCAAACCGCATCTCGACTCTTATGAATTTCCATCTCATATATTGACGGACGAGCGATTGGTGCCCTATATATCTCAAGACCGCATAAAGCAAATAAGAAACTCGCTTGAAAATTGTAATACAAAAGAGTCTATGATTAGATATGCAGCGCCCTGGTATAGTGCAAATCTCATAGAAAAAGAATCAGTTGATATGATTTGCTCTCAAGCGGTACTCGAGCATGTCGATGACCTTCGTGGCATATATCAAACCATGTGTCTATGGCTGAAACCAAAAGGCTGTATTTCCCACCAAATAGATTTCAAATGTCATGGGTTAGCCGATTCGTGGAACGGTCACTGGGCTTTTTCTGATTTTACCTGGAAACTGATGCGAGGCAGGCGTGCTTATCTGTTGAACCGGGAACCACACTCTACACATATCAGATTGCTTGAAGAAGCTGGATTTGAGATAGTGTGTGACAAGAAGATAGAGATGCCGTCTAAAATACGCCCTGAGCAGCTCGCAGCGCGTTTCAAAAATATGTCAGCAGAAGATATAGTTATTAGTGGCACATTCGTCCAGGCTGTAAAAAAACCGTGATTCCCAATCACCGCTTTCAGAAACTCAGGGCCCAATTGTTATAAAGAGAAGCTACCGCTACTATGAATCGAGAATTGTTGAATATATTGTGCTGCCCGTTAACACATAAGAGATTCCGGCTTGAAAAGTCACTTGAGAAGAATGGGGGAATAGAAAGCGGTTTGCTGAAAACTGAAGATGGCAAACAGTACCCGATATCGCAAGGTATTCCCCGTTTTGTGCCAAAGGAAAACTACGCAACAAGTTTTGGTTTTCAGTGGAACAGATTTCGCGAAACACAATTGGATAGTCATACTGGTGTGCCTGTATCCAGGGATCGTTTTTGTAAATCCACGGAATGGTCGCCTGATGATTTGAAAGGCAAGACGGTTTTGGAGGTTGGCTGCGGCGCCGGGCGATTTACCGAAATCTTATTAACTGCGGGGGCGATTGTTGTTGCTCTCGATTATTCAAATGCGGTCGATGCATGTTGGAAAAACCATTATTTGCATCCGAATCTCAATGTTGTCCAAGGTGACATTTACAATCTGCCGTTCCAAGAGGGATCCTTTGATTTTGTGTTTTGTTTCGGCGTTCTTCAACATACTCCAAATGTCAAAAAGGCATTTATGTCTCTTCCTCCTCAATTAAAAAAAGGCGGGCACCTGGCTGTGGATGTGTATCGAAAGAGATTGAGGATGATTTTCTGGTCGAAATATTGGGTTAGACCTTTCACCTGCAGGATGGAACCGATCCGCTTATTTAAGATGGTTGAGAAATGGGTGCCAGTTTTACTGCCAATAAGCATATTTATTGGGCGTATTCCATTTGTCGGACGAAAATTGCGTTATCTCATTCCAGTTGCAAATTATGATGGCATTTTCCCGCTGACAAATAACCAGATTCTGGAATGGGCAATACTTGATACGTTTGACATGTTGTCTCCCGTGTATGACCAACCTCAGAGTGCGGCGACACTTTATTCCTGGTTGAAGGAAGCAGGGATGGTAGATATTAAGGTGTTTCATCCTGCTCATTTAGTAGGGCAAGGCAGGAAACCGTAGTTATGTGTGGAATTGTAGGCGTCTATTCCAAATACTCTGTTGTTGACAGGTCATTACTTGTCAGGATGCGTGATACGATGACGCATCGAGGACCTGACGATGCGGGTTTGTGGCAGTCGCCGAATGGACAATTGGGACTGGCGCATCGGCGTCTTTCCATTATCGACCTTTCGCCGGCGGGCCATCAGCCGATGGCGGATCAAACAAACCGCATCAATATTGTGTTCAACGGCGAGATATATAACTTTCAGGATCTGCGTCTTGAACTCGAAAGCCGCGGCCATATCTTCCGGTCCCACAGTGATACGGAGGTGCTTCTGGAAGCGTATAGGCAATGGGGGACAAATTGTCTCCAGCACCTTAACGGCGCGTTTGCCTTTTGTCTTTATGACCACGATGAGGAATGTCTGTTCCTTGCCCGGGATCGTGCAGGCGAAAAGCCGCTTTTTTATACCCATAACTCGGAACACTTCATGTTCGCTTCAGAGTTGAAGGCCTTGATGGCAAACACGATGTTTCCAAAGAAAGTGGATTTGGATGCTTTAGAGTTCTATCTGGCCTATGGCTATGTGCCCGGCGAATGTTGTTTGCTGGCCGGGGTGCACAAACTGCCGCCGGGCCACGCGATGAAATTCTCACTTGGAACCCATGAGTTGCAGGTATGGCAATATTGGCAATTGCCGCTTCCTCTTGATGGCGTTCCGGCGACGACCGAGGAATTGACGGACGAACTCCAGCATCTCCTAAAGGATGCCGTGCGTCGGCAGATTGTGGCAGATGTTCCGGTGGGCATCCTGTTAAGCGGTGGCGTTGACTCCAGCCTGGTGACGGGCATGGCCGCTTCCGTCTCGCCGCAAAAAGTACGGACCTTTACCATAACATTTCCTGATTACGCCAGATATGACGAAGGACCGTCGGCAAGAATGGTAGCCAAACATTTCAGTACTGAACATACTGAATTGGTTGCTGAGCCGGCAACCGTCGAGTTATTGCCCCTGCTGGCCCGGCAGTACGACGAACCTATGGCGGATTCCTCGATGGTGCCGACCTACCTGGTTTCAAAGCTCATTCGTGAGCATTGCACTGTGGCTCTCGGCGGGGACGGAGGAGACGAATTGTTCGGCGGATATCCGACATATAACTGGATTTTCAAACAGGCATTTATCAGGAACTGTTTTCCCTCGCCAATTCGAAACCTGCTCTCGATTATTGGTGGAAATGTTTTGCCCGTTGGATTCAAAGGCCGAACCAATTTAATGGGCTTTAGAGGCAGGCTACCGCAGGCTATGGCGCATTTCAATCTATTCTACGACGTTGCCGCACGAAAGAGGCTTGTCCCCGCCTTGCGTGATCGGCCGCGGGATTCCACAGGTCTCCCTGAACAATATAAAATTGATCGGTGCCGGAGTGAACGCGGACTGCCCGGGACAGTCATGTCATTGGATTTCCAGACCTATTTGCCTGATGATATATTGGTAAAAACAGATCGAGCCAGTATGTTAAACTCTCTGGAAATTCGGGCGCCTTTTCTTGACTATCGAATCATCGAGTTCGCATTCAGCAAAGTACCTAACGCATTACGCGCCAATCGCAGCCAACGGAAAATATTGTTACGGCATTTGGGCTCACGCTTACTGCCTTCCCGACTGGATTTGCGCCGCAAGAAGGGATTTGTGTTGCCTATGAATGATTGGTTAAAAGGTGATTGGGGGCAGTATATGCGGGATGTGTTGTATGCCACCGATGATTCTATGTTCGATAATAAAATGGTCGACCGGTTATGGAAGGGACAGAGCCGTGGATTACGAAATACACATCGCCTGTTTGCCCTGGTAATGTTGGAATTATGGCGGCGGAATTATAATGTTTCGATGCCTTAATTTCGAAGGCGCCCAAATGTTAATAATCAGCAAGAGCAAGTATATTAAAACGTTATAAACGATATGAATTCATCCTTACGAATCCTCTTTAGCGTACATGGGTATAAACCGGCCTACCAGTTCGGCGGTCCGATCCTCTCGGTTTCCGCTCTGGCCGAAGCGCTCGTTCGGAAAGGACACAGGGTCTCAGTTTTCACCACTAACAGCAATCTTACTGAGGATCTGGATGTACCGACAGACAGGCCTATTGACGTTGACGGGGTTGAGGTGTGGTACTTCAAGCATGAAGAACCATTGAAGAAATGGCTTCCATTCGTTACGTATCTATCCAGGTCCATGGGTTACCTGTACGCTCCCAAGATGCGTTCTGCCCTGGAAGAAGTCGTTCCGACAGTGGACGTGGTTCATACGCATCTGCCTTTTATCTATCCCACATACGTTGCTGGCCGGGTTGCCTACAATTGTGGCAAACCGCTTTTCTATCATCAGCGAGGTGTATTTGATCCGGAGCGTTTGAAGTTCAGGAGTCTTAAAAAACGCCTTTATCTCAATCTGATTGAGATACCGAGGGTACTCCGACATGCCTCGATACTTATCAGTCTGACCGAGTATGAAACCGAGAGTTACCGGTTGTTGGGACTTGATACGCCTTGTGAGGTTATCCCCAACGGTATAGATTCTGGGACTTATTGGCAGAACTTGCCGCCTGAATGGCACGCCAAACTCGGGATCAAACCCGAATCAACCGTCATTCTCTTTCTCGGTCGGCTTCATCCGATTAAAGGAGCCCAGCGTCTTCTTCAGGCCTTTCTGCAAGTTCAGGGTCAATTCCCGAATGCAGTTCTCGTAATGGCCGGACCGGATGAGTTTGGGATTCAGGAATCTCTTAAGTTACAGGTTACAGATTCAACGATCAAAGGCAAGATTCTTTTTCCTGGAATGGTTTCAGGAGACCACAAGAAAGCCCTGCTTGCCAGGGCGGATGTTTTCTGTTTGCCGTCCGACGGCGAGGGTTTTTCCATCGCCGTACTTGAAGCAATGGCCAGCAGGACGGCTGTTCTTCTCTCCCCGGGCTGTCATTTTGATGTGGTTGAATCTGAGGGAGCCGGAAAAGTCGTACCCAAGGATTCGGAGTCTGTCGCTGAGGCTTTGTCTGATCTTCTGTCTGACAATGACCGCCTGAAAAAGATGGGGATGGCCGGATTCGAGCTTGTGAAGATGAAATACGGCTGGGATCACCTGGTTGAAAGATTGATTTGCGTTTACGAGCGAGGAATCAGAGAAAGGAAAACGCAGTGAGAATATTGGTTACAGGCAGTTCCGGATTTATCGGGCGGTGGGTTGTGGATCGACTGACAAAAGAAAGACATCAGACGATTGGCCTGGATAAAACTACGCCGTCATTGCCGACAAGTATGGATGAGCACATTGTTTGTGATATACTTGATCGGTCGGCGTTAATATCAGAAGTGCGCCGGATTTCTCCGGATGCGCTTATTCACCTGGCAGCACGAATAGACCTTAATGAAACCAGAAATCTCAACGGATATGCCGCGAACATCGATGGGGTGCGTAATGTTATTGAAGCAGTAAGGCAGACGCCGACCATTCGACGCGTTATCTATACTTCATCGCAACTTGTTTGTCGCATCGGGTATGTTCCGGCCTCTGATACGGAGTATTGCCCCAATACACTTTATGGTCAGAGCAAGGTTCTCACCGAAAAGATCGTGCGAGAGGAGAATGGCGGTGGCGTTGAGTGGTGCCTGGCCCGGCCGACAACGGTATGGGGGCCGTATATGAGCCCGCACTATCAAAATATGCTGCGACTCATCAAGAAAGGACTCTATTTTCATTGTGGTAAAGGGAAACTGTATAAGTCATATGCTTACGCCGAAAACATTGCCCATCAATACATGCGCCTGCTTACGACCGAAGTGGCGAAAATGCACCGCAGGACTTTCTATCTTGCCGACTATCAGCCTTTGTCATTGAGAGATTATGCAGATAGTCTTGCCCGTGAAATGGAGGCGCCCAGGATACCCACTGTTCCTCTTGCAGCAGCTCGACTTCTGGCCCTTATCGGTGGTGTGCTCAACGCCTGTGGATTTAGACGTTTCCCCTTCAACTCGTTTCGTCTTAACAATATCCTCACAGAGTATGTATTTGACTTGTCAAGCACTGAAGCCGCGTGCGGCCCTGTGCCTTTTACCCGGGAGCAAGGTATCAAAGAAACGGCAAAATGGTTTCTGTCGCTCAATAAAGCGTAGCAGTAAACACTTCCGAACTGCCCGCAGGTATACGTTTATGAAGACAAATATTGATTGTTTGGCGCTTGAGAATTATATATTGTCTATAGGTAAAAATTAGATAATCATGCTGGTTTCTATAATAACTGTTTGCTTCAATATCGCCGAGACGATCGAAGACACTATCAAAAGTGTTCTTAGCCAGGACTACAAGAATATCGAATATATTATCGTCGACGGTGGCTCCACGGACGGTACACTTGATATTATAAACAGGTACAAAAATAAGATAGCCAAAGTCATATCCGAGCCGGACAATGGTATTTATGATGCGATGAACAAGGGGCTCAGGTCGTCAACAGGCGATATTATTGCGACTCTAAACGGCGATGACATGTACGCCGAGAAGACAACTGTCAGCCAGATGGCGGAATTCATACAAAACAATGCCCTGGATGCAGCTTACGGAGATTTGGTTTATATCGACCGCCGTGATACCGGGCATGTTAAACGGTTCTGGCAGCCCGGCCGGTACAAAAAGGGCGCCTTTTGCCACGGCTGGGTAATTCCGCATCCGACATTTTTTTGCCGGAAAGAAATTTTCGAGAAATTCGGCTACTTTAACGACAATCTGCAAATCGCAGCGGACTTCGAGTTGATGCTCCGTTTTATTGAAAAACATCAAATTACGGCGGATTATCTGCCAAAAGTAATCGTAAAAATGCGCACCGGCGGCAAAGCAAATGTCTTGCGAGGCATGATTCGCGGCAACTGTGAAATCATAAGATCTTTTCGACTAAATAATCTTCACCTGTCTCCCTGGTTCTTGATAGCCAAACCAATCACTAAAATATCTCAGCTCTTCAGAGTACCAAAAGACCGAACACTATGAAGATACGAATTTATTCATACTCAGGGAATATCTGTCCGGCATTCATCAATTTGCCGTTGGTGGATACTAACATCAATGGAAAAATATCGTGTGACGTATTGACCGAGACTGTCAACACTACCGGGAATAAAAGGATTAAACCAATGGAAAAGTTGAGCGGGCCTGCCCGGAATTAGGAGGATACATGATTTTAAAAGGTAAAAAAGTACTAGTCACAGGAGCAGGAGGCTTTATCGGCTCCCATCTTGTTGAAGCCCTGCTGGAAAAAGGGGCAAACGTTCGCGCTTTTGTCAAATATAACAGTCGCAGTGATTGGGGCATGCTCTCGGATCTGCCTGTCGAATCCCAGAAAAGTCTTGATGTGATTACCGGTGACATCCGAGATGCATTCCTCGTCAGGAAGTCAGTAAAAGACTGTGACTATGTATTTCATCTGGCAGCACTTATCGGAATACCTTACAGCTATGTGGCGCCCAGCGATTATGTTATGGTCAATGTGATGGGAACCGTAAACGTCCTGCAAGCGTGCCGGGATGAGCGAACAGCCCGTCTCGTGCACACTTCGACAAGCGAGACTTACGGAACGGCTCTCTATGTTCCGATCGATGAGAAACATCCAATGCAGGGACAATCGCCCTATTCCGCCAGTAAAATAGGGGCTGATAAAATGGCAGAATCATATTATAACAGTTTTGGACTACCCGTCGTGATCGCGCGACCATTCAATACATATGGACCACGGCAATCATCCAGAGCATTCATCCCCACGGTGATAAGCCAGGCGTTGAGTCTTAAGAAAATTGTCATGGGATCATTAGAGCCTGTTCGAGACATGAGCTTCGTGAAAGACACTGTAGAAGGGCTCATCAAAGTTGGATTGTGTGATCAGGTTGTGGGGCAAACTGTAAACCTCGGAACAGGTCAAGGTGAAACTATTGGTACAATGGTGGACATGATATTACGCCTTTTGGGCAAAGAAAGTATATCGGTCGAGCAAGACCCGGCG
>Ga0315288_10002262_pt1 | contig 24917 bp, 27 predicted proteins | sample YL17G11_20_MG_FD_203454 | JGI IMG/M metagenome (GOLD analysis project Ga0315288, IMG submission 203454) | Sediment microbial communities from Yellowstone Lake, YNP, Wyoming, USA - YL17G11_20 | ecosystem: Environmental > Aquatic > Freshwater > Lake > Sediment | place: USA: Wyoming | collected... | reverse complement strand
ACTAAGTTCTCCAAAAGACAGGCAATGGTCACTGGGCCAACTCCGCCGGGAACAGGGGTAACAAACGATACTTTTTTGACTACTTCATTGAGTTGAACATCTCCTCTTGGAGAGCCAACGTCTATTATTACCGCCCCATCCTTAACCATTTCCCCCTTTAGCAAATCTGCTTTTCCTATCGCACTGACTAAAACATCAGCTTCTCGCGTCTTATCGGCAAGGTTTTTAGTTTCGCTGCTACATTCAATAACCTTGTACTTTTTTTTCTTCAACTCTTTAACCAGAGGTCTTCCTACCATCCCGGTCGCCCCGATAACACAAACAGTCTCGGGATTCTTCCCAAGCATTAATTTCGCCCGGTCTAGAATTTCGACAACTGCTTTGGAAGTGGGGTGCAAAAACGGACTATCGACTCTTAAACCATCAACGTCTTTCCTATTATCGATGGCACTAATAATCCGTCCCTTATCTTTTGACAAACCTTCGGGAAGTGGCAGTTGTATCATAATGCCATCAACTCCCTGATCCTCATTCAAAGAGCCTATTAACTTCAATATTTCGTCGGTCTTTTTATTGTGACTCAAATAGTAGACAGCTAACTCCACACCAATTTGTTCTGCCGCTTTTTTCTTTAAATCGACGTAAAGCTTGTTGGCTGAATTATCGCCAACTAGAATAGAAGCCAAACGGGGTATCTTTCCTTTTTTCTTAAGTTTTTCTACCCTCAGCTTCAACAAACTTTCTTTTTGGGAAGCAAAAGCCCGACCGTCAAAAATTATTGCCATCAAGAGTATTTTAAGGCATGGGGAATTTTTTACAAAGCGCTTTAACTTCTAAAACAATCCTTTTTAAGAATTTATCTTTACGGATTCTCTTCCTAAAATCTTTCATAAACGCACCTCTTTTTTCTTTGTCTTTAGGAAGCTTTTCCTCTTTTACATGGTCAACAACCGAAAGTATCCATTTACCAATTAACCTGATTTCTTTTTCTTTCATTCCGCGAGTGGTTACCCCCGGAGTTCCCAGACGTATGCCGGAAGGATAAAACGGCGGAGCGGGGTCGTTTGGAACAGAATTCCTATTTAAAACTATGCCTGCTTCTTCAAGCGCTTCCGCCACAATATTCCCGGATAAACCCAAAGGCCTAAGGTCGACCACGATCAAATGGCAATCGGTTTTGCCGCCAACGATCGAAAGCCCGCCATTTTTAAGTTCTTGCGCCAAAAGTTGAGCGTTTTTAACTATTTGCTTACCGTAATTCTTAAAACTTTCCGAATCTGCTTCAACCAAGGCTTGGGCAATGCCGGCGGTGGTGTTGTTGTGTGGACCTCCTTGAAGTCCCGGGAAGACGGCTCGGTCAATTTTGTTCGGAGTTTCAGGGTCCTTTTTAATCCCCTTTTTGGTCACCATGATGATGGCCCCTCTTGGACCACGAAGAGTCTTGTGCGTTGTCGTCGTGACCACGTGGACATAGGGAACCGGCGTGGGATAACTTTCAGCAATTATTAATCCCGAAACATGGGAAACATCCGCAACCAGCCAAGCATCAATCGAGTCAGCTATCTCTCCAAGTCTCTTCCAATCTAAAACCAAAGGATAAGCCGTCGTTCCTATAATCATCAACTTCGGTTTTTCTTTTTTAGCAAGCTTTTCAACAACGTCATAATCAATAATTCCAATATCGTCGGTGCCGAACTGCACCGACTGATAGAATCTTCCCGAAAAAGTGATATCGGGATGCCCGTGAGTCAGGTGCCCGCCGGAGGAAAGTTTCAGCCCCATGATCTTTGAACCGGGTTCAATTAAAGCAAATAAAACGGCGGAATTTGCCGGGGAACCGGAGTAAGGTTGAACATTAACGTGTTCAACTCCAAAGAGCTTCTTGGCTTTTTCGATGGCAAAAAGTTCGACTTGGTCGGCAATTTTATTTCCTTGATAATAGCGCCTGCCTGGGTAACCCTCTGAATACTTATTCATTAAAACGCTGCCAACCGCTTCGCGAACTTGCCTCGAAGCATAGTTTTCCGAAGGAATCATCATTAAGGTTTCCCTTTGTCTCTTTTCTTCTTCTTTAACGAATCCAAAAACTTTGTTCATTTGACTATTTTATATTTTTTCAACAACTTTTGCGTCTCGGCATGAACTTCATCGATTGATTTTGATGCATCGATGGTTTTCCAAATCCTGCCTACTTTTTTCGCCAGTTCATGATAACTTCTTCGAACTTTATTGTGGAACTTTAACTCTTTAATGTCGTATCGGTCAGAATCTTGATGGCCGGATTTCCTTTTTATTCCGACTTTTGGGTCAAGGTCGTAAAAAATAACCAAATTCGGTTTTAGGCCGTCGGTGGCAATTTTACTCATCTTTTCGATTGTTTTTTTGGACGCTCCATTAGAGCCCTGATACGCGTAGGTGGAATACCAATACCGATCAAGAACAATATTCTGTCCTTTTTTCAGTTTGGGGATAACCAGACCTCTTATTAAATTGGCGCGGGCGGCACTGTAGCCAAACATGGCCGCATGCTCCTCAACATCATATTCGTAAAGACCTTGAACTGCGTCTCGAACTTTTTCACCAAATTGAGTACTCCCCGGCTCTCGGTAAAACTCCCAACCCTTAAGGTCCTTTTTTAGAAACTTGATTTGGGTGGTCTTACCGCAACCGACCCCTCCCTCAATAACTAGCAGTTTTCCTCTTTTCATAAAGTAAATTGTATTCTAAAATCTTCGAAAGACATTCTCATTAATAAAACATCTTTGGAAAAAATGCAAAGGTCAAAATCGAGAAGGTCCGTCGGCATAGACCAGCAATATCTAGAAATTCTGGCCGATATCCTCAAAAATGGCGTCGTTAGCGACGATAGGACCAAAACAGGAACCAAAAAGATTTTTGGCAGAATGCTTAAGTTTGACCTTTCTAAGGGCTTTCCACTTCTAACCACAAAAGAAGTTTGGTTTCGAGGAGTCAAAGAAGAACTTTTGTGGTTTATCAACGGCGAAAGAAATTTAAGACGCTTGGTTCTAAAAAACGTCAATATTTGGAATGAATGGCCGTTTCAGAAATATCTGGAAAAAAATAGGCTTGATAAAAAATACCCTAAGTATTCTCTGGATTGGAAAAATCAGCTAGACATTTTTGTTGGCAAGATTAAGAAAAGTAAAAATTTTGCCAAAAGATGGGGCGACCTCGGTCCTATCTATGGCTACCAGTGGCGACACTGGAAAGGATTAAATGGAAAAGAGGTCGACCAACTGAGAAATGCAATTGATTTAATCAAAAATCACCCAGAGTCGCGAAGAATTATTGTTAATGCCTGGGACGCAGCCGAAGTTGATAATGTCGCTCTCCCCCCTTGTCACGTTCTTTTTCAATTCCAAGTTGCTGGAGATAAACTCAACTGTACGATGTATCAGCGTTCGGTTGATACCTTTTTGGGCTTACCATTTAACATTGCCTCCTACGCACTCTTAACCGAAATCATTGCAAAGCTTACCCTTAAAAAGGCTGGCGAAGTGACCATGTTTTTGGCAGACACGCATCTTTATTTAAACCACTTTAACCAGGCGCGTCTTCAGATTAAGAGAAAGCCAAGAAGATTACCGAAATTGGTACTGGGAAATTCTATTAAAAACATCAACAAAATTGATGGAGAGGCAATAAAAATAGAGGGCTACAAACCGCATCCGCCAATAAAAGCTGAAATATCTGTATGAAAATTTCAATAATTGTTGCAATTGCCGAAGATAATGTTATCGGAGGAAAGGGAAAACTTCTTTGGCATCTAGCTGATGACTTGAAAAGATTTAAGGCAATAACAATGGGTCATCATCTTTTGATGGGGAGGTCAACCTATGAATCTATTGGCAGAGCTTTACCGGGAAGAACCAGCCTCGTCCTATCTAATAATAAGAACTTCAAAGCCGAAGGATGTTTCACATTCCAAAGTTTTGGGGAAGCAGTAGAATTTGCCAAACAAAGAAAAGAAGAAGAATTAATGATTGTTGGCGGCGGGCAAATTTATAGACTTGCCTTACCCATCGCTGCAAGAATTTATCTGACCAGGGTTTTTCGAAAATATGAAGGCGACGTCACTTTCCCTGAAATCAACGAGGATGAGTGGAAAGAGACATTAAAAGAATCATACCTAGAGTCTGACCCACCATTTGAATTTAGAATCTTGGAAAGAAGGTTATAACCCTTTCTTTTTAACCATAATAATCAATTCGCCCGGGGTAAGTATTTTAAAGCCCTTCGTTTTACCTCTCAACACCAGTAAATGTTTCTTATCTAATGTCACTAAATAGTCGGTCTTTTCTTGCTCACACGAAGCCAAAATGTGCGCATCGCCTTCGTCGATAACAGTTTTGTAATATTTCTTTACAATATCTTCATTTGGGACAGATGAAATTTCTGGAAAAACTTTCAAACAAAAATCTGCTATCTTCTTTCCGGTAAAATTAAACTTGGCGGCATGTCTTAAAACTTCATCCAATATTATTTCGCTGATAACACCTGTTATTTTGCCCTGCCTTGCCAGCTTAAGTACCTTTGCCGAACCTCCTCTGGGTGAATTTATTCCGGAAAGAACGACCGAGGCATTAAATAAGACCTTTATCTTTAAGATTTTTTGTTTCTTTTTCATCCAAATCAAAAAAATCATTTATTTCGGCATTTGTATAAGAACGAACTGGATAAGATATCGTTCTAATCGGTTCTATCACTAATTTTCTTCCGACCCTTCTTATTCTAGCTAGACTATCTTCATCAAAAAGACCCGATCTAAGTCTCTTGGGGATAGTAAACACACCCCTTGGTCGAAGTTTTATTATTTCTCCATGTGTTGCTGTTTGCATATTTTCTATATTACATGAATTCCGTATTTCCGTCAATACCCGAAAAATTCCTTTCGGAAAAAATTAGGTGGATGGTATAAGAGAGTCGGGCCAAACAAGAGCCATCCCGTCGCGGCCGGTTGAATTTAGTTGATTGGGGCTTATCAAATAATAATGGGTCAACGTCTGAATATGCCTAATTATCTGGGCCCTTGCTTCAGAATCACCAATAAAATTTAGTCCGTCTGTGGGAATTTCAACAACGGGATCCTTTTGTTTAAGCCGCCACTCGTTAAAAGCCCTCACAATATTCGGAAAATAGTCAGGGTATTTTTCCATAAAGATAAGTTCCATTTCTCTCCCTCTTGTTTCAATTCTTTGCATAACAACCTCTTCGCTCGCGGTAACGGCATAAAAAATGTCCGGTTTGGGAAGAAGCGATTCGTCAATAAGAGCTTTTTTGGCAGTCAAATAGGTTCTATGTTCGTCATCGCTAATAAATCCCATTCTCCATTGGACCTCTTCGATTATTTCATCAACCGGATCTGCTGGGTCATGGGCAACTACGTTGACAGGCAACAACTTTGAAATTTGCGCCATCTGCTCGGCCTTAACTGTGATGAAAAAAATTTGCGATTTAAAAGCGTAATCCTTCTCGTCCCCTTTTTTACAGGTATAAAAAAGTGGAAGGTTTTTATTGGCCGGATATTGTTCCCGAAAACAGTGCATCCCCAAATCTCCCACTAGAAGGTCGGCAATTTCCGTTTTTCCCACCCCGACTGCACCGACGACGCCTATATAAGGATTTCTTGTCTGGGGTTCCTGTTCTTTCCCTATTTCGGCGGTCATTTTCTAAAATCCTTCCAAATCTTACTTGCTGTCGGGCCTTTTTGGTTTTGGTATTTACTCCCGAGTTTTAAACTTCCGTAAGGGTTCATGACAGGAGAAGACATCATAATAAATGCCAGCTGACCTATTCTCATTCCTGCATATAGTTTTATGGGAAGACGGCTTATATTAGAAATCTCTAGGGTAAGGTATCCGGAAAAACCAGGGTCTACGTACCCGGCAGTCGCATGAATAATAAGCCCCAGTCTCCCCAAGGAACTTCTTCCTTCGACCTTTGCCGCCAGGTCGTTTGGAAGAGTTACTCTTTCGATGGTGGAGCCCAAAATAAATTCTCCGGGATGGATGATAAAGGAACCCTTCTTTCCTATATCAATAACTCTTGAGACGTCCTGCTTTTTGGCAAGGTCAATCATTCCAGTCTGCCAGTTGTCAAAAACGGAAATTTTACTGTCGAGGTGAAAGTCTATAGTTGAGGGTTGAAGCGTTTTTACGTCGAAAGGTTCTATTTTAAGGCTTTTGTCTTTAACTCTTTTAAGAATATCTCTGTCCGATAAAATCATCCCAATAGTTCTTGTGAAGTTTTATCAAGTAGCTAGTGGGGCTGTCAATATGCAAACTTCTAGGAAGATGTCTCTATATTTTGTGTTTTGACTTCGGCTTTGGGATTTCGCCAGCTGGCAAAGTCGCACTTGGGGTATCTGGAACAACCAAAAAACTTTTTTCCTTTGCCGGTTTTCTTGACAATAACATCTCCTTTTTTGCACTTGGGGCACTTCATTCCAATTTTCTCTATGTATTTTTCGGTGAAGTCGCAGTCCGGGAAACGGGAACAGGAAACAAATTTGCCGAATCTCCCGATTCTTACAACCAATTCTCCTTTTTTACATTTAGAACACTTTAGTCCAAGTTTCTCTACCTCGATTTTTACCCTTTTGGAATGGTCCTCGGTTGCCGTAAGTTTCTTGGCAAATGGGTTCCAAAATTTCTTGATGATTTCTTCCCATTTATTTTTTCCGTCTGCAACCTTATCCAAATCACTTTCCATCTCGGCCGTAAATTGGTAATCGAAAACTTCAGGAAAATGTTCCATTAAAAAATCATTAACCGCAACCCCCACCGGTGTAGGAATAAACTTTCCTTCTTCTTTCTCGACATAATTTCTGATCTGGATGGTCGTAATAATAGGCGCATAGGTAGAAGGTCTTCCTATTCCCAACTGCTCTAATGTTTTTATTAAGGAAGCTTCGTTAAATCTTGCCGGGGGTTCTGTAAATTTCTGTTCGGAATTTACTTTTATTAGAGAAAGTGCCTGTCCTTTTACCACTTCCGGAAGTACGCAAGCCCCCTCCGCATCTTTTTTGGCAGGAATTACTTTTCTCCAGCCGTCAAATTTAATAACCTGGCCGCTGGCCCGAAGTACATAAGTCTCAGCGTCTTTAGCATAAACGTCTATGGTTGTTTCATCGTATACACTCGCCGTCATTTGGGAGGCAACAAACCTTCTCCAGATAAGGTCGTATAAAATCTTTGCGTCGTTTCCGTATTTTTTACTTTTTATATTGTCTGATTTTTTCGAAAGATTCGTTGGTCGGATTGCCTCGTGTGCTTCCTGGGCAACTTTGGATGTTACTTTATAAAATCTGGGTGAGGGCGGCAGATATTCTTTTCCGAAATCGGTTCCTATTAGTTCTCTCACTTTTTTAAGAGCGCTATCGGAGACATAAGCGGAGTCTGTTCTGTGGTAGGTAATAAAACCTTTCTCGTAAAGCCTCTGGGCAATCGACATTGTTCTTTTTACAGACCAGCCAAAAATTCGTGCTCCCGCTTGCGACATGGTTGATGTTGTAAAGGGTGGATATGGATTTTTTCTTAGTTCCCTTTTTCTGACGTCAAATACCTCGTAGCTAGATTTTTTTAAGTGGGAAACTATCCTCTCGGCGTCACTTTTGTTTTTAACCTCGAGCTTAGCCTCAGGGGTTCCGATAAAACTAATCAAAAATACCTTGTCTTTAGCACCTTTGGGACTAACCTCACAGAAGATTTCCCAATACTCAACCGGCTTAAACTTCTCAATCTCTCGTTCCCGTTCAACTATAAGCCTAACCGTAACGGTCTGGACGCGTCCTGCAGAAAGCCCCCTCCTTACTTTTTTCCAGAGAAGAGGAGAGAGCTTATAACCCACCAGTCTATCCAAAACCCTTCTTCCAATTTGGGCATCGACCAAGTTTTTGTCGATGTCCCGTGGCTTTTCTATCGCTTCTTCGACAGCCTCTTTTGTAATTTCGTGGAAAACTATTCTCGTGGTTTTTGAGGTCCCCAGAATTTCTTTAACGTGGTAAGAAATTGCCTCTCCCTCACGGTCTGGGTCGGTAGCTAGATAAATCTTACTTGCTTTTTTGGCAGCCTTTTTTATTTTTTCGACTGCGTCTTTTCTCTTCTCTATAAAAGCGTATTCGGGCTTAAAATTCTTTTTAATATCAATCCCCAACTGGCTTTTAGGAAGGTCTTTGACATGTCCCATTGTGGCTTCTATTGAATAGTCTCCCCCTAGAAAACGAGAGAGTGTTTTTGCTTTTGTTGGTGACTCAACGATTATTAACTGCATTTAAATACTCTATTATGTCAGCTGGGTCATTTGCAACATTAGCTCCTTCTTTAATTAGCCAATCGGTTGCTTCCGAGCCTGGAACTACGAAAACTTCTTTCCCGTCGTTGGCAGCCCAGGAAGCGGTTGATAGTGTACCACTTCTTCTTGCCCCCTCAATAACCAAAACAGCCTGCGAAAGATTTACTATAATTCTATTTCTTGCCAAAAAATTTCTCCCCAATGGTTTAGTACCTTTGGCAAAGGAGGAAACGACGGCGCCACTACCAACAATTGCCTCGGCAAGGAGCTTATTCTGATAGGGATAGATAATGTCTATCCCCGATCCCAAAACTGCAATCGTTCTTCCGCCGGCCGCTAGAGCCGTTTCGTGGGCAACGGTATCGATACCTCTTGCCAGACCGGAAACTATCGTAAAACCCGCTCTGACCAATTCTTCCACAAAGTGGACGGTCAATCTCCTGCCGCGCTCAGTCATATTCCTTGCTCCGACAACCGCAATTGCCTTTGAGTCGGATTTTAATATTTTTCCTAAAACAAAAAGCTTTTTCATGGATGAAACCAGTAATCAAAAATTTCTCTGGCCAAGGGTCCAGATACCTTCGAACCTTCTCCCGACCTTTCGACCAAAACTGTGGCCATTATCTCTGGAGACTCACTTGGTGCAAATACGCTAAACCAGGCGTGTGTTTTTCCGTCTTCATTGGTTTCTGCGGTTCCTGTCTTGCACCCTGCCTGGGGAGTAAAATCAAAAAAGGTAAAGCCCGTTCCGCCTGTACTGCAGGCCCCTATCATACCCTCCTTTACAAGCTCTATGTTGCCCTTCTTTAGTTTTAGGTTTGTACACCTGGGGTCTTTCGCAATTCCCAATTCGCAAAGCTCTCCACCGTTGGCAATTGCCAGAAGAGACCTATGAAGCCCGACTACAGTAAGGGCCAAGTCTCCTTGGCCGATAGACAAATGGTAAGTATTGCCCAAAAACCAGGGTTCACCTTTCACTCTTTCCTTCCACTCGGGAGATGGAATTAAACTTAATATCTCTCCGGGAATGTCTATTCCCACCCGAGTTGTCAGTCCCATCTTTTCCATCCAAGAACCTAATTTATCAATTCCGACAATTTCCCCGAGTTTATAGAAAAATGTATCCGTGGAGCGGGCAATTGCCCTTACCAGATTGATCTTTCCTTCTTCCCTCCCGTATTGGTTGAAGTACCAGTTGGAATATGAGAAGCTGCCGTAGGGAGTATCTATCGTAATTTTACCTGTATCTTCGAATAAATAATTTTTGTCTATCTTTCCCTCTTCAAGGGAAGCAATTGCAACGATGGGTTTGAAAACCGAACCGGGGTGATACTGCCCCCCTATCGCTCTGTTAAAAAGAGGAAGATTGGGATCTGTCAGTACTTCTGCCGGATTTTCCGGATTAAAAGAGGGGGAAGAATAAAGAGCTAGGACCTCTCCCGCCCCGTCCGTGACAACTGCGGCTCCGGGCTTTCCCGCAAGGACATTTGCGACCTTTCTCTGAAGCCCTAGGTTAATAGAGGTTTTTACGTCGCTCCCAGGAATGGGGTCCCTTTTTCCGAGTGTTCTTATTTTTTTCCCAGCCGTATCTACTTCGACCAATTCCTCCCCGTTATTTCCTGATAAAATGCAGTCGTAGCCTTCCTCTAATCCGGTCCTGCCTACAAGGATACCTCCCTTTCTGGGACCTTTCTCTGGGCATTCGGGATTTATCTTGCCAACTTCCTCCGGGTTAACTTCCCCCAAATAACCGCTTAAGTGGGCAAATTTTTCGCCTTCCGGATATTCCCTTATATATTCTGTTATAATCTCGTCTTCCTTTGCCCCTTGCAAATCCTCCACTTTGTTAAATCCCGAATTTTTATCGAAGATAATTCTTTTCTTGACTTCGTAATTTCCCACCAAAATTTCCCCGCCCCTTGCCAAAATTTTTCCCCTGGCGGCAACTATTGGAACCCTTCTAATTCTATTTCCCTCGGCCAGGGTGCGAAAATAATTTCCTTTGATTATTTGAAGTTCGCTTAAGCGCCCGGCCAGAATAAGAAAACCCAAAATGAGGGTTCCTCGAAAGAACCATGACAGCCAGCTTTGTCTGACGGAAGTGGCAAGTGTCTCCATATTAAAGACCTCTTGAAACCCTTATTCGTCTAAGAAGTCCGGGATTTTCCAGCAATTTCCCGCAGCCCCTTACAACAGAGGTTAGAGGATCTTCCGCTACCCAAACCGACATCTTTGTAACCTCGGCCACCATTTTATCGATTCCTGGAAGAAGCGATCCTCCTCCTACCATCACTATTCCTCTTTCCATTATATCCGAAACAAGCTCCGGAGGGGTTTCTTCCAGAGTATCGGCGATTGCGGCGATTATTTCCTGATTGACCGGAGCAAGTGCCTCCCTTATTTCGCTACTTGCAAGCTTGACCGATTTGGGAAGACCGGACTCAAGGTCCCTACCTCTTACAACCTCGTACCTTTCTTTCCCGGGAACTATCCCTCCGATATTTATTTTTACCTCTTCTGCCGTCGGCTGGCCCAAAAGTAAAGAGTATTTTAATCTTACGTAACTGACGATTGCCTCATCCATCTCATCCCCGGCAACTCTTATTGAGCGCCCCAGTACCACGCCCCCTAAGGAAATTACCGCAATCTCGGAAGTGCCCCCCCCTATATCAACAATAAAAATTCCCTCCAGTCCTTCAATGGGAAGATTTACCCCGATTGCAGCGGCCATGGGTTCTTCTATTAAATGGACTTCCCTGGCCCCAGCATCCAAAGAAGCATCCGCCACGGCTCTTCTTTCAACTTCCGTTACTCCCGAAGGAATTCCTATAACAACCCTGGGCCTTGGAATTTTGGGCATTACGGTTCCGGACTCGTGTACTTTTCTTATATAAAAAGAGAGCATGGCGGCCGTTGCGTCAAAATCGGCGATTACTCCGTCCCTTAAAGGTCTAATCGTTTCAATGGTGGAAGGAACTCTCCCCATCATTTTTTTTGCGGAAGTTCCAATTGCTAAAATCTCTTTTGTCTTTTTGTTTCTTGCTACCGCCGAGGGCTCTCTAATCACTATACCTTTTCCTCTTACCCAAACGAGGGTATTGGCCGTTCCTAAATCAATGCCAATGTCGTGGGAGAATAAACCCAAAAAAGAGTTTAACGGAATAAACCTCATGTTAGCCTAAGTTGGCAGTATACCGTTGAGTAAGAACAAATTCTAGTGTAAATTAATAAAATGCCTTTACTTTTCAACCTTCTTTTCTTTTTTGTTCCACTGGTGCTTTATCCCTTCTCGTACGAGCTTTTTGAGTTTAACAAAATGGTTTTTGTGTATGCCCTCACGGCACTGATTTCCGCCTCCTGGGTAATAAGAATGATTTTGGCAAAAAGAATAATTTTCCGCCATACCTTTCTTGACATTCCGCTTCTTCTTTTTCTTTTCTCCCAACTTCTTTCGACGGCCTTTTCTATAGACGTCAGGACTTCTCTTTTGGGGTATTATTCCCGCTTCCATGGAGGGTTTTTCTCGACTCTCTCTTATTCCCTCCTTTTCTGGGCATTCGTCTCGAATATGGACAGGGCAAAAACCCTAAAGGCTATACGCTTCCTTCTTTTTTCCGGGATAATTGTTTCTGTCTACGGGGTTTTGCAGCATTTCGGTATAGACAAAGACGTCTGGGTCCAGGATGTACAAAACAGGGTATTTTCAACCCTCGGGCAGCCCAACTGGCTTGCTGCCTGGCTTCTCGCCCTTCTTCCCATAGCTTGGGCTTTTTACCTTAGCTCCAGGCAAAAGAGCAAAAACTTTTGGCAGTGGCTGGGATTCTCGGCTCTTTATATTCTGACTCTTTCTTACACAAAATCCCGCTCCGGTCTTTTGGGCTTAGTAACAGTTTCAGGTATTTTCTGGGGAATTAACTTCTTTATCTATATAGTTAAGGAAAAATCAAAATCGTTTATTAAAAATTCTTTTCTTCTTCTTACCCTCTCGCTGTTTTTAATTTTTGCCGGCGGAACCCCTTGGACACCGAGCCTGGAACAATTCTTAACAAAGGGCATAGAAGGCAAAACTCCCGAAACCACGGGCCCTGCTCTTGAAACCGGAGGTACTGAATCGGGGCAAATTAGAAAAATCGTCTGGAAAGGGGCAATTGACGTCTGGAAGAATTATCCTTTAACCGGCTCTGGTGTTGAAACCTTCGCATTCTCCTACTATCAGTTTCGCCCGGTTGAACATAATCTAGTTTCCGAATGGGATTTTCTATATAACAAGGCCCACAACGAACTACTAAATATCTTGGCAACGACGGGGATTTTGGGTCTTGGAGCGTATTTATATTTCTCGGGAGTAGTCGTTTTCTATTTTGTTAAAAAAATTAAAAGTTCCCCAGACATTCTTGACTCTTCCTTTTTGGCAGGATTTTGCGGTATTTTTGTAACCAATTTCTTCGGCTTTTCGGTGGTTGCCGTTTCCCTTCTCTACTTTCTTCTTCCCGCTTTTGCCGTCTGCCTGGAGGGGGGCGAGAAGGTAAGATTGGCCAGTTATAAGAGCTTGGACTTTCGGCAAAAGGCAGGAGTATTTTTGGCTCTTTTTATCGCCTCCTACTTACTTTTGGGAATCGGCAGATATTGGTATGCGGACCTACTTTTCGCCAAGGGAAAGACCCTTAACGACTCCGAAGACCCTGTTAAGGCAAGGGGTGAGCTAACTCACGCAATAGAACTCTCTAAAAAAGAAGCGATATTCTGGGATGAGCTTTCCCAATCCGACACCTTAATTGCAATTGCTCTTAACGAGGCCGGGGAGGGTGCTAAAGCGAGAGAGTTTGCGGATGTTGCCATAAACGAATCGTCAAACGCGACTATCCTTTCTCCAAGAAATCTTAATCTCAAAAGAAACAGGGCAAATCTTTTTATAAAGCTCTCCGCCCTTGACCCGAATTACCTTGCGGATGCCCGCGATATTTTAATCGATGCAATAACCTATGCCCCCACCGAGGCCAAACTTTACTATAACTTAGGACTAACCTATGCCCGACTTGGGGACCTAGAAAACGCCGAAAAAGTCTTTGAAAAAACAATAAGCCTGAAGGCCAATTATAGGGATGCAAGGCTTGCTTATGCTCTTATTCTCATTGATAAAGGTAGTCGGGAAAAAGCCAAAGAACATCTAAACTATATACTCGAGAGTATTGACCCCAACGATGCCCTAAGCCGGCAGACCCTTGAGGAAATAAAATAAGGCCATAGAGATGGTATAATTCGGGTATGGTCAGAAAAATTTTGCCGGTAGCCAACCCGAAATTAAGAGAGAGTTCCAAGTCGGTTGGAAAAATCGACAAAAAGGTCCTTTCGGTCGTCAAAGACCTAAAAGATACTCTTTCTATCCAAAAAGATCCCGAGGGCGTGGGCCTGGCGGCTCCTCAGATAGGAAAACACCTAAGGATTTTCGTAATGCTAGATGCGGGAGAGCTAAAGGCCGTGATTAACCCGGAAATTATAAACGTTTCCCAAGAAAAATCCGGAAAACTAAAAAAGGGGAAAATTATGGAAGGATGTCTATCCCTCCCTTACTATTACGGCCACTTAAAAAGACCCAAAAAAATAACAATCAAATATACCGACGAGGAAGGGAGTGAGAAGATTGAAGATTTTGTCGGATTTACCGCCCAAATAGTCCAGCACGAGATAGACCATCTAAACGGGGTACTATTTATAGATAGGCTTCTTGAGAACAAAAAACCACTCTATAAACTGGTCGGAGATGAGTGGGAAGAAGTGGAGCTAACCTAAATGAAAATAGTTTTTTTTGGAACCCCAGAGTATGTTTTGCCTGTTTTAATTTCTATACACAAGAAGTTTGCAGCTGGTCCCGGAAAGTCTCCGATTGTGGCAGTGGTAACCCAATCTCCAAAACCGACAGGGAGGAAGCAAATTCTTACTTATTCGGCTATCGATAAATGGGCACACGAGCACAAGATCGCTACATACTACAACCCCGAGGATTTGCTGAAAGAGAAGGTTAAGTTCGACCTTGGCGTAATCGCTGATTATGGAAAAATTATTTCAAAAGAAGTAATTGGTCTTTTTGCAAATGGAATTCTAAATATACATTTCTCGCAACTTCCAAAATATCGGGGCGCGTCGCCGGTCCAAGCGGCAATTTTATCTGGCGATAAGGAGATAGGGGTTACGATATTTAAAATCGATGAACGGCTTGACCACGGACCAATAATTTCTCAGTTCAAGGAGGAGATGGGTACAACTGATACCTGGGGATTGCTAAAAGTTAGGTTATTTGAGAGGACTAAAGACGTCCTCATAGAACTCATTCCTCATTACTTAGAGGGGAAAATCAAAACCAGAAAGCAAGACGAAAAGGATGTCAGTTATACCATTTTGGTTAAAAAAGAGCACGGCTTTGTTCCCCCGAAATATTTGGAAGCCGCATTGAAAGGAAAATCCCTCAAAGAGGCCTGGCCTATCCCTTTCATCAAAGACTATTCCCTACACCCTAGCTCCTACACCCTTGATTGTTTTATTCGCGCTATGGACCCCTGGCCACAGGCTTGGACCAATATCACTATCGGGAAAGAGACAAGAAGACTAAAGATAATAAAATCCCATCTAGAGGAAGAAAAATTGGTTCTAGATGAGGTCCAATTGGAAGGTAAAAATCCTGTTTCCTGGAAGGAATTTAAGATGGGTTATCCTAAGGTAGCGTTGGAGTAAGACCCTAGTTTTCCCTCTTTTTTGAATTTACTTAGACAGTCGGAACACAAAAGCAGGCTTGTCTTTTTACCAGATAGCATTACCGCCACTTTCTGCAAGTTGGGCTTAAAAACTCTAGGAGTGACCTGAGCCCTTTTCTTCCATCTTTTTCCAGCCACGCCCCGACCGTGGCGCTGTGAACGCCCCATAACTCTTCTTTTTCCACAATTGTCGCAAACGTAAGCCATATCTTTAACTATTTCCCTTCGCAGGTGATTATACTATGATAGTTTTGATATAGTAAAGGATATGCTAAACATTCCCCTTCCCTTGATAATAGCCGCGTTTTTGGTAGCAATAGTAATTCACGAAGCTGCTCACGCTTGGATGGCCTATCGGCTGGGTGACCCTACCGCAAAAATAATGGGTAGGTTAACTCTAAATCCAATTGCCCATATCGACCCTGTAGGAACAATTCTTCTACCTCTCCTCCTGATATTGCTGAGGTTTCCGATTGTTTTTGGCTGGGCCAAGCCGGTTAGATTCGACCCTTATAATCTAGCAAACCCGAGACGCGATTCTGCCCTTATCTCTCTTGCAGGCCCTTTTTCCAATCTGGCTTTGGCGACGTTTCTTTCTCTAGTTCTTAGGCTGACTTTTATACCCTTCTCGCCCATTTCTTTCCTGTCGGGAATTCTCTATCCATTCATTGTTTTGAATGTGACCTTGGCCATTTTTAACCTAATTCCCATTCACCCCTTAGACGGCGGAAAAGTGCTCGTTGGGCTACTTCCCACAAAAGAAGCTCATGAAGTAGATATTTTCTTGAATCGCTTTGGAATTTTGCTTCTATTTTTTCTAATTTTTCCTACGCTGGGAGGAGCCTCAATTTTGAACATAATAATCTTTCCCATTATCAGCTTCGTTCTTAATCTTCTTATTCCCGGAAGCCCAGTTATTTAGTCTTGATTTCTGTTGTATAATATATATGACCCTGTTGACGGGAATCGAGGTGGAACTCTCCTGACCGAGAGTAACTTAGGGAGGGCGGAGTCCACTAAGCCTTTGGGCTTGGCGGCAGCCCACCCACCTGGAATTTTTTCAGGAAAGTTTAACCCGATCCCTGACGCAGGGTCATCCTTTTAGCTTCAAACTTATCCCCTTTTCTGGTATAATTGGCTCTTAAGCCGAGGTAGCTCAGAAGCAGAGCAGCTGTTTTGTAAACAGCAGGCCGAGATTGCAAAACTCTCCCTCGGCTCCCCTTATAGTATAAAGGGGCGCACCTTAAAAATTGTTATGGCGGAGTGGTAAATTAAAATTTTGATTCGTTATTAAATTCGTGATAATGTTTAAATATGCCAAGAAGATGGACAAAAAGTGAAGAACGCCTAAGGCGGAAAGAGCTTAAAAAGCTTTACATAGAAAATAACATGAGTATTGGAGAAATTGCGAAAATCATGAGCCTTGGTCAAAGTACCGTCTATGATAGGCTATTAAGATTAGATATTACGCCGATACGTTCTAAAAAACTAAGATTTAATAACAAAAGAAACGATATATCAATTCCAAAAGATTATTCTGAAAAATTATCAGAGTTCATAGGAATAATGTTGGGTGACGGACATCTTACCCCTACCCAAGTCACAGTGACACTTGGCAATAAGGAGGAAAGCTACGTTCGCTATGTAACAAGGCTCATAAACAAACTCTTTAACATAGAGCCAAAAGTTATCACACGTAAAGGTGGATATCACATCGTTTACTTCGGTTCAACAGTAGTAGTTCGTTGGTTGCTTTCAATGGGATTGGTTTTTAATAAAGTCAAAAATCAAGTAAACGTACCCTCTTGGGTATTCGCCAATAATGATTACATAAAAGGTTTCTTAAAAGGCTTTTTTGATACCGATGGTTCTATATATAAATTAAAATTCGGTGTACAATTAGCCTTCACAAATAGATCGCTACCAATTTTAGGGTCGCTGCACCGATGCCTTTCATTGTTGGGTTATAATCCATCTAACATTAGTCAATTTCGCACATATTTGACAAAGAAAAAAGATGTCATTAGTTTTTTTAAAACAGTTAATCCAGCAAATGCGAAGCATCAGAAAAGATTTCAAATGTTATTATCTTAAAATAATAACCTACACATAATTGCTGAGGTGGCGGAGCGGCTAACGCACGAGACTGTAAATCTCGCGTCCGAAAGGACTTCATAGGTTCGAGTCCTATCCTCAGCACTTAGTTTTTAAACTCCGGTTGGGCCCAAGAAGACATATAGACAGGCAGTTTTTCCTCGCTTATGAGTCTTCCGTCTCTAAACGTCAGTTTAATAACCAAGCCTTCTCTGGTTTTCTCCGACCACATCTGGTCAAATACAAAATTCCCAAGAGAATAATAGACCGGCTTTCCCTCGATTGACTCGGAATCTTGAACCCAGTGGGAGTGGTGTCCAACTATCACATCGGCTCCGGCCCCAATTAGCCTTTCGGCCCACTCTCTCTGGAATTTATTGGCCTTATCCTTATACTCTTCTCCCCAATGCACACCAACTATCAAAACTTCTACTTTCTTGTCCGAATCAGAAACCAATTTGAAATCTTCATCTTTCGGGCTTTTACTTACGAAATCAAATCCCAAGAAACCGAATTTTATTCCCTTCTTTTCTTTAATAACCAAGTTCCCGAGTCCAACAGCTTCAATTCCTGCTTCTTTGAGAAATTCGACCGTCTTTTCTATTCCCCCTTTTCCATAATCTCCGGCATGATTGTTTGCAAGAGTAACTACGTCAACTCCAGCTAATTTAAGTCCGGAAGTGAGTTTTGGGTCGGCACAGAATTTGAGTCCGGTAGATGTCCTGGGACAATTTTCTATAATGGGATTTTCAAGATTAACGAAAACGAAATCCGCTTCGGCTAATTTACTGGCTACCTTCTTAAAAGGATATGTCGGGTCGCCCGAATCAAGGCTTTTGGTCATTACGGTTCTGCCAAGCATTACATCTCCCGTTATGATAATCTCAACATCCCTAGCAAATGCTTTTAGGGGAAATTCCCCATTTGAAGTTTTTTTAGGAATCGCAGTTATATAAATAAGAAGGACCAAAAACGAAGCCGCCAAAACCATCAAAAACGCCTGCCTTCTTTCCATAACTAAAGTATATCAACTATTTCTGATATAATTTCCCTTGAAGCCGAGGTGGCTCAGTGGTAAACAGAGCTTGGCCACTGACACCTGGCTCATTGCATTCGCCGAGGTGGCTCAGTGGTAGAGCAAGTCATTGGTAATGACTAGGTCGTGGGTCCGATTCCCACCCTCGGCTCCCTTGCTTTCGCCCTCCTGTTGACAAATATAAATTCCGAATATAACATCGGCTGGGATGTTGGCTGAATTCCGCGAGCAACGAGATTTTCTTAAAAAAGGTTTTCCAAGACTTAGAGCTGATTTTGAAGGATTTTTGGATCCCTGCGGTCGAAGCGAATCCAGCCCTTTTTTGGGACTAAAAAGGTATACCTGGCAACGAGAAGCACAACTTTCCTGCCGAGGAGAAACTATTTCTCTTGAAGTTTTTGTCTTAAATGCCGTCCCTTCAATCCGAGATGCTGAAATTGATATTAGAGTATCGACACCCGACGGACTTGAAATTTCCGCTTGCCTCCCATCCATGAGAACTATTCAAAAAGAGGGGCCAGCCAGCTTTGTTCATCTAGGAGAGAAATTAGCAGAAATTGCCTGGATGATAGAACATTGCCATAACTCCCCCAACTCTTAAGAGCTTCTTGCTTGAAAAGCCCCAATCTAATAAAATACCTCTCGTATGGCAAAAAAGGGTGCACGGGAACTGGTTGCTTTAATTTGTTCCGTCTGTAAAAGTCAAAACTACATCACAGAGCGGAATAAGATTAATATGGAAGGAAAACTGGAGATTAAAAAGTACTGCAAAACCTGCAGGAAGTACCAGCTCCATAAAGAAACTTCTAAGCTCAAATAACTTCGGTTTTTATCTTTTTTGGGGTATAATATCGCTTGTCTAGGGGCGTCGTTTAATGGCAGGACAGAGCTCTCCAAAAGCTCTAATGGGAGTTCGATTCTCTCCGCCCCTGCCCAAGCAGAAATCCGTTCAGGTTTGGTGGCCGAGTGGGTTCGGCCACAAGCAGAAAACACCGTGTTGAAGGGCTTTTTTAACTCTGGTTTTAGTTGCCGATTATCCAAAAAGAAGTTCGATCCGGCGTTTTTTGCATGATTGGCCAAATCATGCATATTATTTTTTGCGCGCGCGATTTTGTCCCCTATTTTCGCCATATTCATAAATTCCAAAAGAGGTTCGAGTCTCCCACCACCCTCTCGACCAATTTTGCCTTTTTGTTCAGTAATTTCTAACTTTTTAGCAAAAATTTCGTTCTTCTTTTTCTTATAAACTTCAGGCTCAATGATGTGTTGCAAATATCCATTAAGTAATGTTTCTTCTTGACCATCTAAGTTTGAAATTTTTGCTTCAATTTCCTTTGATCTTTGAGAAGCAAACAACTCCTCATTCCTTTTGTCTTCTTCAAACATTCTCTCCCACACTCCCCAGTCTTCTTCGTTCACCGATGACTTGGAAACAATACTTCTAATCTGCTTCTCAATCTCTTCTTCTCTAATGTATTTCTGGCCACATGATCCCAAACTTTTTGTGCATCGGTAGTAGTTGTAAACAACTTTCCTGTTTGTCCTCTTATAATCCTTTAAGTGGGTTTCAGCGGTGATTGCAGAACCGCACTCGGCACACTTAATAAAACCAGTAAAAGGAAAGTTGTGTCCTTTAAGTCTAGGTTTTGACAATCTCTCCATTTGCTTTTGGACACTTTTAAAAAGGTCTTTTGAAATGTAGGTTTTGTGACTACCTTTGTAAATCTCGCCAGAATATAAAAAGAAGCCAGTATAAAACTGGTTTGATAGCATATTCTTAATTTGATCGACTTTTAGAACACTACCGCCTTTTCGAATAATTCCTCCTCTAAACATCATTCTGGCGATTTCGGAGAAAGAAACATTTCCTTCAGCAAATTTTTCAAAAGCCTTTTTAACAATCTTGGACTTTCCAGGGTCAACCTCGATAGTTTTAATCTTTAGGTCATTGTAATAGCCAAGAGGAGCTTGCTTAGGCCAAATACCGCGTCTTAACTTTTCTCGGATGCCGCGCTTAACATTTTCGGACAGATTATCTACATAATATTTAGATTGTCCAAAAGCAATATTGAGCATAAACTTTCCTTGAGGAGTATTGTCAAACCAAAAAGTTGGGAACTTCAAATCAGAAAGTTTGCCGATATCAAGCAAATAAATAACTCTTCCTCCATCAATTGAATTTCTAGCAAGTCTGTCAGGGTGCCAAGATAAAATACCATTAGCTTCACCCTTTTCAATTCTTTTTAAAACATCGGCAAACTTTTCCCGACCAGGTTCTTTGGCTGTTTTACTCTCAACTACAAAATCAATGATTTGAAGTTTCTCTCTTGAAGCGAATTCTTTTAATTCAGTGGTCTGAGCATCGAGAGACAGAACTTGTCTGTCTTTTTCATCTGTAGACTTTCGGCAGTAGCAAATGTATTTAATCATGTGGACAGAAATGTTCTTTCTTTAAAATTTTAGCATTTTGTTTTTCTTCTTTTTTGTTTGGCAACTAAAACCAGAGTTAAAAAAGCCCTTCAACACGGTGTTTTCTGCTTGTGGCCGAACCCACTCGGCCACCAAACCTGAACGGATTTCTGCTTGGGCAGACGTATATCGAAAAATCCGAACTCAAATAGTCTTACCGCTCCAATGACTTAGCTCCGGCTCGGCCTTTGGCCTCGCCTCCGCAAACGCCGGATCGAATTGTTCCTTTGTTTTCAAAAACAAAACGAGAAAATTTTCGACAGCGATCAGCTGTCGCGCGCTATATTTTTAATGTAGCTCGTGAAGTAAATTCATCAAGAGGATTATATTTATATCAATACTAAAAGTGTTAAAATCGTTCTGCTACTATGGAAAACAACACGTTTCTTCAAGCAAACCTTTGGGGAATAATTGGAACCGTCAGCGGATTAACCGGAGTAATAATAAGCTGGCTTACCTTTAAATACAACACACCAGGTATTGAAATAGAGAAAATGCGTCTCATCATCCCAGATTGGGCAGGTAGAGACTGGAAAGGCAAATCTATAAAAGATCTCGAAAGCAACGTATTGGAATTCAAAATGGAAATAATAGTCAGGAATAAAAGTGGGGGCGCAGGCTCAATTGATAAACCAACACTCCTGCTAAATATTCCTGACGGAAAAAAGCTTCTTCTTATTCCTAAATTCAGGACTATACGTATTTCCCCCGTTACTCAACACCAGGAATACCAAAAAGAAAGTGATAATATCACAAAATTCTGGACAGTAAGACATGGTAAAGCTTTTAATCTCGGGGCCGGTGAAAAATCAGATGAAGAACTTGAATACGAGATATATCGCAATCCTCAACTCATTCACGAAATTGTAGAAAACCTTGAAAATATTAAATATCTAGTTGAGTTTCGGGATAACAAAGGGAAAAGACACGAAAGACAAATAGAGCAGGTTTCTAAAGAAAGCGAAGTGGAACGATAAGTATTTATTATTTCTGTTCCAGTAAGGAAAGAGAGCAATCTTCATCAGTCACACAATCATAGAAAATAGAAACATCTTGGATGACTGCAGGCTTTAGAGACGATATAAAAGTGTCAATCCTTATACGAGAATTTGGAACAAACATAAACAAATAATTTGCGGTTAATTGTAGGCTTCCTTCTGTATACGGTAATCGTGAATAAAAGAACACGCTGTCTAAAGGAAACAATAATTCTGTTACACTGCTATTAGGAACTGGAAAACTTTTACTCTTTACTAAATGACCCCCAACATTGTTCATCTTTAAATAAACACTCTCCGACCTTGTTAATGGATTATTATCCAAACTTGCTTTTATGTAAACATATCCTTTTGAAAGATGACCCTTATCAACGACAATTATAATTTTTGTTTTGTCCTCTTCTAGTTTTGAATTTGGAGTCCAACTTGTAAAATTAGTTATTATATTTAAACGTTTTAAGTTGCCTAGGGAACTATAATCAGGATACTCAGAAGATGTTTCTTTCTTGATAGTCTCCTCAACTTTTTTCGCAACACTATCTGATATCTCTTCTTTGAATTTTTTGTCCTGCAAAGATGTAACTACCTGAAACGTAGTTATTATTACGGCAATTAAAAGAAATGTTATTGAATAAATAAGATTAGAAAGTCGGTTTTTATCAACCTCTCCCTTCTTGTTTTTATTTATTTTCTTTGCCATTTGTAATTTACAAAATAATTATAACCCAATATTAAACCCGCATTCGCAACAATAAGATAAATAATGCACTTTGTCAAAAGTTTGTCACCAAATTCTATAAAAAAGCTACCATTAAAAAAGTTAGACAAGGGCGAAACAATACTTTTTAATCTATCAATTACTGAAAGTGCAAAAAAGAAAGCACCACTAAGCCAAGGATTGTCGGGATTGAAAATTATCAAATATAAAGCATATAAAGCCGATGTCCAAAGTAATCTTATTGCAACAATTTTAATTTGGCGATTTGTTTCATCTGGATCAAGTTTCCTAATTAATAACTTATATTTCTCAGATAGATCTTTAAAACTATCTATTTTCTTATTTAATGCCACGGGCTATTTATTTATGGAATCCATTCTCAATCAGGTTTCTTTTTTTAATTATATAAAATTGACCTGTTTTGTTTGATTGAATAAGATTTAAAACTTCTTTCGCTATATCTTCTGGAGTATTTGCATCTTTAGCATCCTCTGGAAAGTATTTAATGTATTCTTCTGTTGCTGTATCGGAAGGGGAAACACAATTTACGTTTATTTTCTTTTCTTTTAATTCCTCTGAAAGACCAATTGTCAGATCTTCTATTCCTCTTTTAGAAACATAATAAGGAAGCCAGCCTTTTGCTCCATTTTCAAATGTTCCTGAAATGTTAATAATACTTGATCCTTTTGGCATTAGGGAAACTAGACCATGAACAAGAAGTGTCGGAGTAATTAGTCCTACTGAAAAAGTATCTAAAACAACTTTCTGATCAAAAGTTTCGAAATCTTTTCCTGCATACACTTCCCCCTCTCCATGCCAAATTCCTGCAACATTAACCAATATATCTACCTGTCTTGTGGATTGTTTAATTGATTGAATTAGCAAGTTTATAGAATTTACATTACTTAAATCTGTTTCAAGAACGATTCCTTTACCACCATCTTCTTCAACTAACTTTTTTGTTTCTTCTAACTTGTCTTTGCTCCTTGCTACTAATACGGTAGTCACTCCCTGTTTTCCTAACTCAACTGCTATGGCTCTACCAATCCCAGTAGAAGCTCCTGTTACAACTGCAAACTTATCATTCATTTTGTTGGGGTCCAATTTTTAATATACTTCATTAACTCTTTACATTCTTCCCTTAATACTCCTCCAACTATTTCTATTTTTCCTCCGGCGGGTGGGGTTAATTTTTTAGCGTGTTCTTCTGCATGATAATCAGATATTTCGTATGGATTTGGTTGGACATCTTCTTTGTATGCTCCAAAAACTATCTTTGAGACTCCTGTCCAAGAAGCACAAGCAAGACACATAGAACAGGATTCAAGAGTTGAGTAAAGTGTACAACCAGATAAATCTAATGTTTGAAGTTTTTGACAAGCATTTCTCAAACACCCTATTTCTCCATGAGCGGATGGGTCTTTCTTTGGCCAGACTAAACTCCACCCTGTTGCAACAACTTTTCCATCTTTAACCAAAACCGCACCTATTGGAGCACCCCCTGCTTTTTCTGATTTCTTTGCTTCTTCTATTGCCAATTTCACAAAATCTTCGTCTATCATGATTTTTTCTTGCTTTCTAGTTTACTTACTTTTTCTTCAAGTTCTTCTATCTTCGATTCCAGTTCTTCAAGATCGGAGCCATGCGCCTCTCTAATAAAGTTAATTTCTTTAACAAGCCAATCTATAAGGAAAGTAATACCAATGGCGATAATAGCTGAGGCCTTGACAGAAAAACCTGCTAGTGCTGACAAAACTCCTATAACAAAGGCCAACAACAAGCTCTTATAAATATTCCAATTCCACATATCAATATTATACTCCCGACATTATGAAATTCTATCTAAAAGAGGGCTATAATAATTTGAATGAAAAATAAATTGTTAAAGGTATGGAGGTTTTTACTCCCCTTCTTCTTTGTTTTCTTTTTAATTCACCTTCTTAAAGATATTACTCAAGATATTTTGATGATTAAGACTCCGCTTGATATTTTCGGCGATGCAAAAGAAGATCTTTCATTTCTCTCGCCGGCCTTTCAAAAAATCTATTTGTACGGTTTGGGTAGTCTATCTTTCATTACAGAGGTTTTTATTCTCTACGCTATACCAACAGTTTTAAGAAAGAAGGAAAATAAAATATCAGAGCTTGAGAAATGGTTAATAGCATCTATTGTGTTTTTAGCTATATTCTTCATCATTGCCACACTCCTTGATCCTAGATTTTAGATAAAGGGAGGAGTACCTTCAACCTTTTCAAATTTATTGTTCGCGCTGGGTTGGGAGGGCAAGAACAATGTCCTGCGTCAGCAGGACCTAAATCGCGCGCAAAAAATGCGGAGGCGAGGCCGAAGGCCGAGCCGGAGCTAAGTCATTGGAGCGGTAAGACTATTTGAGTTCGGATTTTTCGATATACGTCTGCAAAGTTAGCCTCAAGTGATATACTTTAATTAGATGAGAAAGATTAAGGTTCATCTTCTTTTTGTTACATTTTTTATTACATGGATAGTATCTATCTCTTATCTTTGGAGGTACCCTCTTCATC
>Ga0315288_10002261_pt1 | contig 24920 bp, 44 predicted proteins | sample YL17G11_20_MG_FD_203454 | JGI IMG/M metagenome (GOLD analysis project Ga0315288, IMG submission 203454) | Sediment microbial communities from Yellowstone Lake, YNP, Wyoming, USA - YL17G11_20 | ecosystem: Environmental > Aquatic > Freshwater > Lake > Sediment | place: USA: Wyoming | collected... | reverse complement strand
GTTCCCGAAAAACGTCCTCCTCTCATTACAGCAGAACCATATCGTCCAGTGCAGATACAAGGACCACGAATACGAGATAAAATACGTGCCGCACAAGCTCCTTAAAATCAAGCAACTGCACGGGAAGATGGTGCGCTTTTGGGATATGTCGCCGTTCTATGGCCGCATTAAGCTCGAAACGGCAGCCTCGGAATATCTGAAAGAGCATAAAATCGACATGAATCCGGAACTCTTTACAATAGAATATGTTTCCGGGTATTTCGATAAAATCGCCGGGTATTGCGTGCAGGATGCGTGCCTGACTGAACGGCTCGCAACCTTATGGATTGGCAAGTTCGAGCAGACGGGGATTCAGGTAACTTCGCTTTATTCTGAAGCGTCAATTTCGTGGACCTATATCTCGCGGAAAACAGACATCGTGACTCCTTGGGAGTATTGGAACACCAATAAAAAGCTCATCCGGCTCGCGTTCGAGTCGTACGAGGGCGGCAAGTTCGAGATAACGGCTCGCGGGAAATTCACCGGGTACGAGTTCGACATCTCCTCGGCCTATCCGTACGAAATCTCCCGTCTTATCGACATCAGGGACGCTCATATCGTCCACGGGAAGCAGTACGTTCCCGAAGCCACGTACGGGTTCCTGCGGGTCCGCATAGAGGTCTTGGACCCTGCGGTGCATCTTCCCTGCGGCATCTTCCGCAAGCTGCGCCTGTACCCTGTCGGTGTGTATTATCTGACTATAACGAAGCAGGAGTATGATTACATCGTCACGGAACTTGCCAATCCGAAGGTTTCGGTCGAAATTCTCGATGCGGAATGGCTGGTGAAGTTCCGCATCTCCTATCCGTACAAAGACATCATGCACGAGATTTACAAACAGAAAACATACTGGAAACCAAGGGACCGCTTCCGGTCGAACAACTACAAGATAATCGCCAACGGCTTCTACGGTAAAATGGCGCAGTGCATCGCGGACGGCGAGGGTAACTATATCGCCGGGATAGGATGGAATCCTATTTACGCATCGGTCATTACCGCGAACACGCGCATCGCGGTTACGCGCCTGCAAAACCTTCTCGGTCCCGATTGTTATGCGGTCCACACGGATTCGGTCATATCCTGCAAACCGATACCGGAAAAATTTATCGGAAAAAACCTCGGTGATTTTGAGGAGGTTGAAAAAGGTGACGGGATACTTGTGGCGTGTGGTATCTACGAAATTAACGGACAGTTTTCACTCAAGGGTTTTAAAAAGAAATCAATAAAGAAAATCCTTGAAGAAAATCGGGGGAAGAAAAAAATTACTCTCGTGATGAAGTACGTGGAGTCGTGGCTTCAGGCTATGGCGCAAAATCATCTGACCGATCAAATAAATCTATTTTCGGACCGCCCGAAAATCCTTAAATTAAATTGCGATACAAAAAGGATATGGCTGAACGAGGTCGTTTCCGATGACTTATTAAATAGCCTGCAATTTTCCGAGCCTTTAATTGAGAATCAGATACGACCCCCGGATTATTGGTCGTGAAAAGATAGTTAAAAAAGTTCTTGACATTTTTATGGCAAAAATTATATTATCATTATTGAAGGTCCGGCAGGTCCGTATTAAAGATTGATAGAAAAAACCCTTAATCTTTGGAGGTCTGTATGAAAGACCCTGATTGCCCGTCGTGTCCCCTCTATGAACAATGCAAGGAAAAATTAGGCGAGCGTTCCGCTCCGGGATGCGCCAGCGAGTTAAAGGCCCGTGTTGCCGAACGTGAAATGGAAGAACGGGTAAGTGCCGACGAAAACCGCAAGAAAGAAATTGCTATTCTCGAATACGATAAGGTCAGGATGAAAATAGTGTCCTTCCTTATCGTTTCCGGTATTCTTCTTCTGCTCTCCCTGATAGCCGCAGGTATGATCGGCTGTCCCCGGTACAATGTTTACAGTCAGAAAATGGAAGGCCGGGCCATCCTCGCGCACGCGCAGTCGTCGCGGGAAGTCGCGGTCGCCGAGGCCAAGGCCAAGATGGAATCCGCCGCGCTTCTGGCCGCAGCGGACACCTTACGGGCGCAGGGCGTGGCCCGGTCTAATATTATTATCGGTCAATCACTGACCGACTCGTATCTGCGATGGTTCTGGATTTCAGAACTCAAGCCGGGCGGTCAGGTCATCTATGTCCCGACAGAGGCGAATCTGCCCATACTTGAGGCGGCGAAACGAGGCGTTAAGTGAATATTCTTAACGCAAAAATTTCCGGGACCACGCTCGGCTTCGAGGACCACGGTATTTTCACCTGCACGATACGCCTCGATTACGACGGGTCGGTACAGTCTTTCGGCGGTTACTTTTTCGATACCTATGATGAAAAACTTAAGCGACGGGTCGGGCATCGTTTTGGCGTGGATTTTATGATGGAATTGCTTAATACTGTCGGCGTATCGACATGGGAGCAATTAGAGGGCCGGTACGTCAGGGTCAAACAGGAAATAAATCACGTTTCAGCTATAGGTCATATAACAAGAGACAAGTGGTTTGACCCTGAAGAACTTTTACTACAAATAAACAAGTGTCAGGAGTAAAAATTTTATGAAAAGAGCTTTAAAGAAGGATGTTATTAAAGGTCCTGAAAATTGTTGGTATTTTGTCGAGGGGAAAAGAATTTTTGGTATTCCTCCCTGCCTGCGCGGCGACGTGACCGGCCTGCGCGGCAACGTGACCGGCCTGAGCGGCAACGTGACCGGCCTGCGCGGCAACGTGACCGGCCTGAGCGGCAACGTGACCGGCCTGCGCGGCGACGTGACCGGCCTGAGCGGCGACGTGACCGGCCTGCGCGGCGACGCGACCGGCCTGAGCGGCAACGTGACCGGCCTGAGCGGCGACGTGACCGGCCTGCGCGGCAACGTGGATGACTGTGAAATTTCAAACGATGAAAGAGAAAAAAGTATTGACGTGAAAGATTTGGTCATATAAAAAATAACGACGGTGAAGGTCCGTCACTTCAATAAAACCCTTAACAAAGGAGTAGTTGTATGAGTATTTCTCTGTTCCTGAAGAAGGTCACGACCGCGACGATGGGTTTCACGACCCACGCCCTTGAGGAAATCGCGGCGGCGAACCAGCCCAAGGCCATCTCGGTCCTGCGGGTGTGGGGCATCGTGTCCAACCGCGAGGTCGGACAGTCGCAGTACGGGCAGTACATGAAGTTCAAGGGAGAAATCGCGGCCCTGAATCTCGTGTCCGGCGAGGAAGCCCGTTCGCAGGCTGTTCTCCTTCCGCAGGTCGCGGAAACGGTCGTCAATTCGCTGTTCGAGAAAGCCGCCAAGGAGGGCGGGAGCGCGCAGATAGCCCTCGAAATCACCGTCGAGTATAACGCTTCGACCAAGGGCGGAACGAAATTCCGCTATGGCGTGAAGCCGCTCATCGAGTTCAAGGGCGAGGACGCGCTTTCCGTGATGGCGAAGCAGCTTGCTGCCCCCGTCATGCTGAATGACAAGCGGAAAAAGTAATCTGCGCGCAGATTATGATTTCCGTCCACTATGATGCAGAGAGTTACCGTATCACCGGGCTACCTGTGGGTAACGGATGCCGTCTAATTGACGCATAAGAATCCCGGTGTGACATCATAAAGGGGGAGGCTTGGGGGAATAACTCCAAGCCTCCTTTGTTTTACTTGCGGACTTTTGCGAACATACCGGCAAGGTTTTTAAGCGCGCTTATTCCCATGTTTATGGTTTCGGGGTGGGTCTTTATGTACTCGCGGGACTTCCTGATAAACCGCTCAGTATCGCTCTCCTCGTTGTCATTCCCGTCGCCGTACAGCGCGTCTAAGAGTAAATCTTTCATACCTTGACCGTCCGGGGTATAACCGAGCAGATCGAGGGCTTTCCGCACGTCGTCCAGTTCCTCTTCGGAGAAGGTGATAAAAAACCCCTGTATCTGCTTAGGGTCTGTCGGCATCGTTGGCCCCCTCGTCAAGGTCCTCGTCGGTAATCAGCCCTTCCGCTTTTCCTTTTTTCTCATAGTACAGAGCTATGACCGACAGTTCCCCCAGAATAGCGTTTAAAATTTCGGGGATGGCGAGCATGGCCTTGGCCTGCGCCTCCATGATGTCCATAACCGCTCCCTGTGCCGTGACCCCTGCCGGAACGCGCAGTTCATTCTTCTTCGGGTCGTTCATAAGGGTTCCTCCTTGATTTTAAAAGTTTTTTGGTGTATATTGATTGCAGGAGGACCTTTTCAACGTGCCGCTGGCACGTTAAAAAAGCCTTACGGTGAAAATATATCATATAAAGACTGATGGCAAGGCTTCTTCGACCGGCGCGGTCATGCGTGCGATGGTCAAAAAATATTACCTTGATATGGTCGAATACGCTTCCCTGTCCGCTATACAGATGTTTACCCTGATAAAAAATCTTCCGTACCGCCCCGACCCGCCGAATGTCGAGACTCTTATGCGCCCCTCTTATACCATGACCATGAGAGGGTATGGAGGAGATTGCCTTTCGGAGGACACGAGAGTTTTGACTTTTGACGGGTACAGACGTATTTCCGAGATCAAGGTTGGCGATGGCATAATGGGAAAGAAGGGTTGGACAAAAGTAATTTCCGTTTTTGACAAGGGTATACTACAGGTGCGTAAATTTTCTTTAAGTAACGGAGGGGATTTTACCGCTACCGATAATCACCGCTGTATTCTTGCCGACGAAAATGAAGTTCTTGCCGGAAATCTCATGGAAGGCGACAGCCTTTTTCAATGCCCGTATATACCGGGGCATGGAAGCATAAAATTGACAAATGACGATTGTTTGTTCATAGGTTATTATCTTTCTGATGGATGGATTGACGGGTACAGGGTCTGTATTTCCGGTAAGGATGGTTTTCCCAAAGAAGAACAGAAACGGTGGGTACAAAAATACGCTGAAGGGAAGGGGTGGAAAACATCGTGGCATCCCCGGTATATCCGGGTATATATTCCCGGTAATGATTACGTAAGGTCTTTTATCGTCAAAAAAACTGCCGTTGATAAATATATCGACGCAGGTTCTATTTTAAAAATGAACAGCGAGCAGGCCCACAATTTACTTTCAGGTCTTATGGCCGACAGTCATCAACCTTCCGATCACCGGAGCGGAAAATGCTTCGGTAGTATCAGCAGAGGTCTTGTGGAGGCTGTCGTTCTGCTTTATAGAAAATTGGGCATCGGGTGTACCTCAAGATATATCGTCAATCATGGCGGACTTGGGAAGAACCCTATCTGGCGTGTATACCCCCGATTATACCGGAAACAGAATGTCAAGGTCATTAAAATTGAAAATTCCGGTGTAAAGCATGTTTATGATATTGAAACCGGAGATCACGGTATATATCTTCCTGACGCAGACATTGTGGTCCATAACTGTGACTGTAAGGCCCTCGCGCTCGCGGCGTGGGCTTACCTGCAAAAAATTCCGTACCGTTTTATCGCTATCCGCAGGCCGGGAAGGACCGTCCTGCACCATGTGGCGATTGAATTATATATGGAAAAACAATGGATTTTTTTCGACCCGACATACCGCTTCAATTCCTTCGGAGAAAAACGCGAGGAAGCGGAACGGGTCATTATTTAATATTTTTATTTGACTATTGCCGGAAAGTACCGTATATTCAGTTATAGAGTAATACTGCTCGATACGTTTGGCCGAAAACGTCGAGTCAGAGGTCCTTTACACGGAACCCTTGACTTTAACGAAAGGCCAGCGTATGTCCTCCTTCACCGCGTCCTCGGATGTTCAGGTCGGCAGATTTCTCCCCGGTTTCAGAAAGTTCGCAAGGAAAGCCGTCAGACTTTCCCCGGCGTATTGGGCGTTAAGGGGTGTTAAAAAAGTCGCCCATCTTCGCGGTGACGATGAAGACATCAACGTCGCTTACGGCGGATGCGGCGAAGATGACCTCATGGGCAAGACCCTGTTCCAGAAATTCCTTTCAAAAACCGTCGTCGGCAAACTCCTGACCAAGACTATCGGGAAAATTCCGGTAGTCGGCGGCGCGGCAAGCGCGGCTGTTTCCATGTACGCAAACGCCAACATTCAGCAGCCGTCCGTTTCGCTGCCTGCCGCAGCCCCGGTGACGGTCGCCGATGTCACTCCTTTAAAAGCAGGTTCGGAGAAAAGAGCCTTTCCGATAGTTCCGGTCGCAATCGGCGCAGGCGCCCTCGTGCTTGTTGCCGCAATCGTCATGCTTAAAAAGAAATAAGAGGACCATAATGATCGTTCATGCGTTAGGCGGCGATCTGGACGTGGACAGTTACCTTCGCGGTGACGAACCCGGCCCTGTGAAGGCAACGGTCGAGAAGTACATGCCGCAGATTATCATAGCCGCTGCGGTGATGATTGCCGTTTTTATCATGGCCGGGACAGTCAGGAGAAGGACCTGATGCCATTTCGTACCGTACCATTCGCTGAACTGAAGCGCAGGGTCACGTTTCTTTATAATAAAGCGCAGAGCGACGGCCTGACCGAGAGCGAATACAACGTCCTTGAAGCTATGGAGAATGAACTGAACAGGCGGGGATTTGAGCTTGTCGAGAAGGTCATCATAAGGAGAAATCCGGGTGGACGCAGAAAAAAGGTATGCTGAATTTCAGGGTAAGGAGTCGAGGCGGACAACGGGGGTAAATTTTCACGTACCGAAACGGCTGATATTTTTAGGTCGGGCTACGGCGATAGAATACCGATGCAGCAAGTATAACGGAGGCGGGGACGGAAAATCAGCAATATACCGGCATGAGTTTGAGACTCCTTCGGTCGTGTGCATGGATGAGACGGGAAGAAAACAGCTTTACATCATCGGGCCGCAGATTATGGTCGATGGGGAAGGGATAAAAAAATGAGCGGTCAAAGACGAGTTATTCTTGAGGCTGTTGTATTTGAAGAATATCACGAGTTCAAAAACGATTTCAAGTGGTCGGTAAAAATGAAAAAGGTAAAAGGTTATTTATATTTTTCGGGACCTCGTGTATATAAATCGGCTGAAGAGGCGTACGAGGCTCTTACTCGTTTTTTAGAAACGGGCAGTAAAAGATGAGCAGCGCGCATGACTTTACCGCCGCGACACGCAATATGAATCCGAGCGTGATGGCGTACTACATAGCCCACGCTTACATGCAGAGGGCCGAAAGAATCGCGCAGGGGTATTCGAGGACTGGAAATGAAAAACTGAAAAAGCATTACCGGATTTCATTTTTAAACGAGGTCGCAAAAAGATACATCAGGACATCGGACGATCTGGACCGGCTTGAAAAAGAGTTCATGCGAAAAGGGATATAACGATGGGAACGAACGGAAAAATACTTGCGGCTGCCGCCATCAACGAACTTCGACCGGGCGCGGACGCCGGGAAGAAGGCAGGGCGCATAGTCCTCGGTTTTCTTCCGTTCACGCCGGTCGCCTTTGTCGGCGAGGATGCGTGGATTGCATACACGAGGGTCACGCTGTACGGATTTCTGGCGTTCAAGACTTTCAACGGGATGCGTCCGATTTCATACGGACTTATGACCGCTGCCGGGGTGTCGATAGCGACATCGCTGACGGCGGGGGCGTGGGGGAAGAAAAATGCGTAAATGGTCATCTACGCCAGAGTATGAGATGGCAAAAGGAAAATATCTCGGTCCTGTCGAGTTCAAAGATCGGCATGGCGAATGGCATGTTTTTGAAATAGTCGCTACGCCTCGCCGGATAGTATTCGGCGGAGCTACGAATACGGGATTTCTGGAATCAGGTTATCTGCCGAGGGACAATCATTTTTCTCTTGATGTTCTTTTGCAGGGGATGTTGGAGGACCTTGAAGTTTACTATAATTACGGAAAACAGTACGTTTCAACTATTGTGACAAATGCGAGGATGTAATGGCTGACATCACCGACTACCTCGAAGCTCTGACTATGGGGTCCAATGCCACGACCATCACCGGCAAACCTGCCGATGGTTTCGTCGCCGGAGGATTCGCGGCTTTCGTGCAGGCTCTTACCGGCAAGCTCCCGACGCTCGTGACGCTGCCGAATAAAAAGGCGAAAATCATCCTTGACGAAAAGCAAACCGTTATCATGCGCAAATGGCTCGATACGCAGATGTGGACCGCGATAAAAAGACCGGAGCAGTCGCTCACTCTTGAGATGAATCCTGTTGTGGTCCCGTGGGCCTTGAAATACATCGTACCGGCCGCGCTCTTGTGCGTGGTGGCCGGATGGCTTGGACACTATTACCTTGCGAGGTGATTTATGACGAAAAGAGATTACGAGCTTATCGCGGAGACCATTGCAAGAGCTTATATCCATCTTTACAATCAGGGAAAAAATCCCGCTATCGCCATAAGTGCTGTTGTCGATAGTTTTATGATTACTTTAACAGCCGAAAATCCGAGGTTTTTACCGGGTAAATTCCGGCAATACGTCGAAAAATTAATCGGAGAAGCGTCTTGCATCTCGTATCCGAAAAACCGGACCCTATGATTATACCTTTAATCAATCCGCACCGCTCCCGCAATAAAGTCATTGCCGGAAAAGTGCTGCGTCATCTGAAGAAAGATATTAACGAAATGCGTCACGAAATGCAGACGCACCGGGTTCTTATCCGTAAATTACGCAAGGTCAATCCTTGCGGTTCAAATCCGAAATTCAAACGCCCTGCCTTATTAAGCAGGGGTTTTATCAACCCTCTTTCAAAGGAGAGCAGTATGAGATTCTCACTGTTGGGTCGCAGGAAGACCCACAAGCGCAGGGCGCGCCGGAAACACAATCCGTCGTTCGGTATTCATCGCCCCACGTTGCTTTTCGGTCCCGGAGGCTGGCACAGGCGTCCCCGTTCGCGGCTCATGCGCCGTGGCACACGGGTCAATCCGCGCCATACCCGGCGTTTCCGGCATTACCGGCACAATCCCGTGGTCCTGCCGTTCAACATCGGCACGGTCGCTATCGGCGGTCTCAAGGTCGCGGCAGGCATCGGGGGAGGTTTTCTTCTGAAACCTTTTATTGCGGGTTTCTTGCCGAAAGACAAGATAACCGGCAAGCCCATGTTCATCAATTTCTTCGGCTTTATCTATGTCGTGGTCGGCGCGGTTGCCGCCTCCATGATAAAGCAGAAGGACGTGAAGGACGTGGCCCTCGTTCTCGCAGGGGTCGGCGTGTACGATCTCATCGCATCGAACCTGAAGATGCTCGGATTGCCGCAGTTGCCTTACGCGAAGGCCCCGGCAGGAGTGACAGCGGGTGACGAGCCGGGAGTCATCGGGTCCTCGTATCAGCAGGCGGGAGCGGACTATGCCCCTGCGCTCGGAAGCTCTTATCAGGAGGCCGGTGGGGACGACATCTCGTACGGCGGGGACAGCGTCGAAATCGAGTAGTAAAGACAGCCGGTATTTTTCAGGCACTGATAGTAAAAAAGGTTTACGGAGGTGAACCTTAAATCACCTCCAACCTCCACAATTAAAAGGAGAAGGTTTTTATGAGTATCACCAAAACCGCGAAGAATATGATTCAGCTTGGAGCAGGCGGGTCGTATTCGACAGCGAGGGATGCCGTACGGCATCAGGTGTGGGACACTCGTTATTTCGCCGCGACCCCCTCCGACTCGACGTACTTCGTGCAGCCCATCGGGGCCACGTGGCGTGTCGGCAGCAAGACGAAGAACGAAACGAACATGATTGATTCGGGCAAGCTGCCGAACGGTCAGACGTTCCTCGTGACCCGCATCGGCGTCGCGCTCATCAGCGCGTATGACACGGGGTTGACGACCGCGACGACGTGGCCGAACGCTTCGCTCATCGCGCAGGCGTACGTCAACATCATGCAGTCGTCCATATTCGAGGTCCGGGTTGCCGGGCGCGAGTATGATTTTCAGGTTCACGGCAGGCAGTTCCTCCCGTCGCTCTGCATCAACGGCTACAACGCCGGGACCGCAGGGAGTGTCGCCAGAGTCGGCGATACCATCGTCTCCGGGTGGATAAAGCTCGACCCGTCGCCCATCTTCCTCGATGAACTCGTGTCGTTCAACGTGACGCAGGTTTGCGACAACGCCGACACCACGAACATCAAGGCAGCCGGAAAGCCGCTGAACAACGCTTTCCTGTGGCTGAACAACTATTACTGCACCATGCAGGTCGTCCTTGAGGGCTTCCTGACAAGGGCGAAGTAGTTTTTCGGTCAAAGGGATTTTCTTTGCAGTGCGAAATCGGGGGGAGTCGGCCCTCCTCCCGGTTTCTTCCCGTAAGAGGCCGGAAAACGATTTTGACACCTTTACTTAAGGAGAAATCAGTATGCCGATACAGAGACCTCAAGCACAACTTCAGGGTTATCAGGACCAACCCGAACTCGCCGCCACCATCGCGGCGGACCCGACGTTCGCCGCGCTTGCCGAAGAGGTAAGGCACGAACGCAAGGTTCAGGCGATGAAATGGTGGTATACCTATGTTCTGTCGGACAGCCTCGACGGACAGGACAGCAAGCCCTTCGTCATCACCATCGAGCAGGGAACGGACTTCAAGTGCTGTTACCTGACCGCGAGCGCGTTCTCCTATGATGCCAACGGAGGAGAAGTTTCGTCGTTCCCGATTCCGAACTCCGGGGGTTTGGGGTATTGGGCCGGTCGCGGACTCACTCTCCGCATCACCGATACCCGCGCCGGACGCGATCTGACGAGCGGCGACGTGCCGTTCGAGCTTTTCGCGACGCCCGGTTACGGCCTGAATTTCGTCAAGCCGTTCCCGTTCCACTATTTCTTCCTGCGGAACAGCAAGGTGCGGCTCGACATCCGCAACCTCGATAACGTGAACAGGAAGGCGGCCAACGGAACGACATCGGCGCATCTTTTCAGCGTTGCGATGCACGGCTACAAGTACCTGACACCGGGGTCGTAGAATTTCATAGAATGACAGCCTGCCGTATTAAACAGTCGTCAGGCTGAACAATCAACTATATTCTATGAAAGGACCGATCTTATGCAGCCGCATATTCAGCAAACCGAAGATTATGCAGTAAAATTCGGGAGAGACCCTTCACTCGGCCTTGAAGGTCAGAGGGCTTTTCCGTTCATGTATACCTTTGTCAATCATTCCGACGACAAGTGGATACCGGGTCAGGGCAGCCTTGCCAACCTCGACAGCATCGGTCCCGTCGTTCCGGCAGGTTCCAAACGGCAGGTAAACGTCCTGCTCGACGCCGACTACAACTTCAAGCTGCTCGCCATCAGATACTCCGTCTATGCCTATGACGGCGAGACAGGTATTTATTACTGGAAAAACGTTCCGCCTTATAATTTCATTCCAATCAGCGGGGGCATGGCGGACGAAGTGGATTGGATGGGCGACGACCTTGTTAAATATGTCGGCGTGACCCTTTCATTCCAAGGCAGCGGGTCCAATATTCTTTACGGCGGCCCGAATGTCGGCGCGCTCGGAGGGCAGCGCGTTCCGCTGCCGCTCGACGTTATACAGGGATTCGAGTACGGGTTCCTGACAACACGGACCCCGTATCTTCTGCCGAGACAGGGAATCATGGTGTTTGAATTGACAAATAAATTCAGCGACGATGTCGTGGTCGCCGCCGCGATATACGGCATGAAAATACGCATATAGGAGATACTTATTATGGATTCAATTCCTGTCATTCCGCGCATCGAGGACCTGCCGTATAACACGGCCCCGCCCATCGAGTTCGTGTACCGTTCGTCGGCAGCTTTTGTCGCGGGATTTTATACGTGGGCCGACGCGCCGTCAGCCCTTACCCCGAACCGGCCTCTCATGGAGAACGTGCTGTATTATTTCCGGAGCATTACCTTCACGGCGGACATCGAGGAACTTGATTTCACGGCCTGTATCGTGACCTTGCCGGAATTTCAGATGTATCTCAAATCGAACGCCAACGCCATCCTGTTCAGGGAGCCGGTCCGCATGGTCAAGTTTTTGCAGAACTTCGACTATCGCTTCGCATGGTTTACGTCCCGGAAGGACGACCGGCTGCTTGCCGGGTTTCGTGGCGTTTTAAATCAGAACGCAAATCTTGTCGGAAAAACGCCCATTACTCTGACGGCGGTGATTTCCGCGCAGGAGGTCGTGGACGAGCATTTCATAAGGAAATTCAAGCTGGCGTACCTTTCATAAGGGAGTTTTACCATGAGCGAAAGAATTGACGTACTTATACCTGTGGCTGCGAAACTTCCCTATTTTACCGTCAATACGGGAGCAGCCGACGTTGATATTGTCGGCTCATACGACGCTGCGGATGTCCGCTTATTTAATGCCGAGGGAGCATCAATATTTTCAAAGGGAGATAACTTTGTCGTAGCGACAATGGGTCTTGTCATGCCCCTGTCATTCCAGATTGACCGGAAAAGTACCGTCGTTAATCCTTTCATACAATTTATTGTCGCCGCGCAGGGGGTTACTACGGGTAAAATATATTCTTTCCGGGAAATAGGTGCGGAAGATGCGGACTCATTCATGTATCATGTCATGGAAAACTATGACATGCCGGTTGATATTTTTATAGACCTTCAGAATCAGGCAGCCGTTACAGGTTCTTATATAAAAAATGAAAGGTTCAGGATGCTTCTTGCCCTCAAGTATGCAGGTATGAAAGTATCCATGGTCGGCGTTCCGGATGACTTGCACGGAACTATACAATGTATAACTCCCTACATAAAGGTGTATCATAACTTTGCTCTTTCATCATCGTAAAAAGAAGGGTTCCTATGCCTCGTAAAAGAACTGTCGGTGGCGGAGCGTTAAAGGGAGGGTTTGGTTTTTCAGCTTCCGGAGGTCACGGCAGATTTACCGATCTTACCGATGCCCCGCACTCCTATGTCGATCAGAGCGGCAAGGTCGTCGTTGTCAAAGTTGACGAGTCCGGTCTTGAGTTCAGCACCGAGGCAGCAATCGACCGTCACGACGTAAAGGTCAGTTCCTCCGACGTGAATCCGCAGTTTCTTGAGGATAAGCTTGCTATGGGCGTCGGTATGGCCCCGACCCAAAAGTCTATTTTTGACAATACCCTTATAATCGGGACCATCGTGGACCCGTACCTCGTATGGGGAAATCCCCTTCTCTCTTTCTACGACCCCACGCCGGGACTTCCGGTGCTGCCGTCTGTCGGAGACCGCTATCTGGCGACCGCAACGGCGAACGGATGGGACACGGATCATATCTACGAGTTCGACGGCCTCGTGTGGGTCGATATACCACCTGTCAATGGGCTTGTCGTTTACGACAAGACCACGCACAGGAAATACGCCTACGACGGGGCTTTCTGGCGGTTCGACATTTCGTCGGGACCCGCTGAAATCTTCGCGCTGCCCGTCAAATCTTCGCCGACCGGGGCCGATCTTTTTATCATCGAAGATTCGGCTGACTCGGACAGCAAGAAAAAGACCACCATCAGCGACGTCGCCGGTCTTATCGTCGCCGAAGCATCCGACGCAATGGCAGAAGCGGCGGCTTTCGCGGCAGGGGCGAAAATAGTCATAAGGACGGACCTTATATGATAGTACCCACGGACAAGGGAAACGTCGATCATAAAACCCTGAAATCCGGAAGTATGCTCAGGACCATTCACGGATTTACTGATTTTTCGCTCCTTGCCGTCAAGGAGGGAAGCTTTGAAAACGATAATGAAAAAACCGCATGGTTCGAGGCTTATCTGAACGGAGAACTGGTACACAGGTCCGCGCACGTCCATCTGAAGAGTGCGCTTCCGGCAGGCACGGCACAGGGAAATCTTTAACTTTTTGAAAGGGGATTTATATGGCAGCAAACGCACAGGCAGTCTGCAATAGTTTCAAAGTGGAACTGCTGGACGCCAAACACGCCTTCGGCGCGACCGTTGTGAGAGGGGCGACCACGAAAGACACGTTCAACGGTGCCCTGTATCTTGTCAATCAGTCATACGGCGCGGGTACGACTGCGTACAGCGCGTCCGGCGAGGTTTCGAGCGTGAACTACACGGCAGGCGGTCAGGCGATCACCAACGCCACCGCCCCGACACTCGACGGTTCCGTGGCGATCTGGACGCCTTCGGCAAACCTGTCATGGACCCTCGTGACCTTCGCGTCGTTCGACACGCTCCTTGTATACAACGCCACGCAGTCGAATACTGCCGTGGCAGTCTATACTTTCGGCGCGCAGACGATAACGGCGGGTAATTTCACGATGACCATGCCTGCCAACGCAGCGGCGACCGCTCTCCTGCAACTGGCGTAAGGTTTTTTATGGGAAACGGGACTCTTCTCGGCGGAGGGGGCAAACCTCTCCCTATCGAACCGCTCCCCGGCTCGGACAACACCTTTGTCGATGAGCCGGACATCACCACCGTATTGTCCGTCGAGGTGGGTGACGCGCAGAGCGCGGACTTTGTCCCGAAAATAGACGTCAAGGCGTGGGAAAACGAGTGTTCCGTCTCCCTGAAACTCTCCCCTCCCGAAGGCAGGGAACTCGAAAAGGGTGAGATTGACATTCAGGAGTCACGCATCGTATGGAACGGCACGGAGAAAAAGGCCGGGTTCTCGAAAATTTCACCTTCGGATGAAATGCCCGAAGGCGGGATGGAGTTCGACGTCACGCTCGATAAAAGGCCTGACAGGGACCGGGTGTCGTTCGACCTCGATTTTCATAACGCCGTATTTTACCGGCAGCCATACATGCAGGAGCGCATCGGTCAGGAAGGCGTCGTCACCGCCACGGATACCGAAGGATATGACGGTAACGGGAACGTCATCATACAATGTCCTGAAAATATATGCGGGAGCATTGCCGTGTATCACGCAAGCCCTCCCGTCAATATAGCCGGGGACAAGGTTTACAAATCCGGAAAGATAGGCCATATATACAGGCCCAAGATATTCGACGCCGAAGGGAATTGGGCGTGGGGCGCCCTTTCCGTTTCGATAGATTTTGAAAAAGGCAATAACCTTTATGTCGATATTCCTTCTGATTTTCTCGACAAGGCGGTGTTCCCGATAGTCGTGGACCCCACGTTCGGTTATACCACGGCAGGGGCCACGCAGACCGCGCTTCTTGGTTTTCCGATATGTCATGTCGGGGCCGCGCTCATTTATACGGCGTCCGGGTTCCAGCGCATCGTGAAATTCTCCGCCTATGCGGTCGGGACCTCCCTTGACATGGCCGTCTATACGGTGCCGTCCGGGACCCCGGTAACAAGGCTTGCGGCAGGCGTTTCGATAACGCTTAACGGCACTCCGGGATGGCGGGACAGCGCGGCACTATCGCAGAACATGACCGCCTCGACCATTTACGGGTGCGCTGCCGGAAATTTCAGTTCCGCGCGGATGTATTTAGATACAGGGACCGGCAATCAGCGCAGCGCGGAGACACGCTCCGGCGCTTTGCAGACCCCGTGGTCGAGCGCAGGGTTTTCGACCGCGCTCTATTCGATGTATGCGACTTATGAAAACTACGGGACACTCAGCGGGTCCCGGATAACGGAAAGCAGCGGAACGGTCAAGGCATCCCTGTCTATAAGGACAACAGGTTCAAGGGCGACGGGCGGCACCGGGGCACCCAAAGCCTCGATCTCGAAAGCCGTATCGGGTTCCCGCGCTTCAGGAGCTTCGGGGACTGTTTCTCCCGCAGCTTCAAAAAGTCTTGCCGGTTCACGCAAAACATCGGCATCCGGGTCTGCAAAAGTTTCGGTCTCCATATCGCTGACGGGGAAACGCGCGGCAACCGCTCCGGGGACTGCAATTCCCTCAATGTCGAAAAACGTTTCAGGGGAATCCGGAACATTGTCAGAAGGTAATGTATCGGCTGAATTTGAAAGTCCTTTGACAGGCGAAAACATGACCGCTGCCGGAGGGATTCTTGACAAGTCCGGAGAAGTTCCGCTTTCAGGGGACGGCGCGGCCATAGCCCAAGGGATAGAATGTCCCTGTATCAATGTCAGGCTGACAGGAGAGAGAAAAATAACATCTACGGGAAATTTACAGGGATTGAAGGGAGCGGTTTCATTATATAACGGTCTGAATTTTTATTATCAGGTCGCCACGGGGACCGACCCCGTGAGGTTCAAGGCCGGCGCGACGACGTACGCGATACCGCTCATCGCCGCAAGTAACGACCATGCGGGATGCGTAAGGATAAAAGAGTCGGGCACCGTATATGCTTTGAAACTGGAAAAATAGCGGGTTATTCCACTTTAACAGGAGGATTATATGATTGACAGTGCAGCAGTGACAAAAGCGGCAGGCGAAGCCCATATCCTTATCAATGCGGCGACCGTGGCTTTTCTCGCGGTCATCGGTGTGGTAACATACATCATCGGTCTTATCAAAGGGAAGAAGGCTGCCCTGAAGATCGCCGAAACAAAGAAATAACGGGCGGACAATACGAGCGGAAGGGACCATTGTGGGCGAGTCGATAAAGGAGGAGTGCCTGAAATACTTTATCACAAAAGAGACATTTTACGCGCTCCTCAAGTATCTTATCCCGGTACTCGCGTTCTTTATGACGGGCGCGTGCGCGTTCGCAATCAACGAACTCAAGGACCGCAGTGAAATCAAGGGTACTATCAGCGCGATACAGCGGAAGCAGGATTTTATGGGCGATACGGTCATCGCAAAGCTGTCGCAGCAGGGACAGATATACGGCAGGCTCGAAACAAAACTCGACAGTCTTTTGAAAAAATAATATATGTTAAAAATGTTGAAAAAAATCCTCTCTTTTTTCGAGGAGAAACTTCCTGACGGGATAAAGTGCCCAAACTGTTTCGGCAAGGGTTCTGTCGTCATTTACCGAAGGCCCGACCGCACGCCCGACCCTATGGACACGACCGTGCAGTGCCCGATATGCCACGGGACAAAGTACGTTCCTGAATACATAAGAAAGAGGGATGAGTTATGAGTATCGCAAGTCTTTTGAAAGACGGGGTGTCAGCGGTCGTGGGGACCATAGGGACGGCGGCGCGGGACATCCGGGCAGCCATCACCGGCAAGGAAATCGAGACCGAGGCTGGCCGTATCAAGGTCATGGACCTTGCGCACGAAATAGAGATGGCAGCCCTCGAAGCCGACAAGCAGATGAACGTCGCGCAGATAGAGCTTAACAAAATAGAAGCTGCGGACCCGAATATTTTTAAGAGCGGATGGAGGCCAGCGGTCGGATGGGTGTGTGTGTTCGCGCTTGCGTATCAGTTTCTTATCCGGCCTCTCGTACCGTGGTGCGTGGGGCTGTTTCATTCGACGGTCGCGGCAATGCCAATACTCGATATGAACTCTCTTATGACTATACTCCTTGGGATACTCGGCATCGGGGGATTACGGACGTTCGAGAAAGTGAAGGGAATAAAATGAACTATATTGTCCCGTCTAAATATCTAATATCGCCTTCGGATGAAAAGGCTGTTCTTGCGGCAAGCACGTTTAATATCTATTCATACAAGACGAAGCAGGAAGCCAAATCCGCCGTTATGCGGCTTGTCAATCTTGAATTTAAAAAACCCTTGAAAGTCCTCGGAGTATTTACAAAATGAACATTCATTTCGCAGCCTTCTTCGGCGTCGAGTTCGACCTCGATATAATGCCTTTCTGGATTGAGCATTATAAAAAGGCTTCTTTCGACTCATACCATATTTTCCTGCACAAAGAATCCGGCGAAATCGGCAGCAACATAAAGACCGAATTTAAGCATCATGGTTTTTCCGTCTCGACTATAGACGGTCCTTACGGACACGGTATTTTACAGAAGCTCGTTCTTGGTCAGTATGCCGACACTCTTCCTCCTGAAGATTTCTTAGTCATCGCCGACGCCGACGAATTTCAGTCAGGACCGGGCGCAGGTCCGATTCCAGCCGGAGGAGACCTTTTTATCGGTCCTCCGGCCCCGGAATTGATACACTACCGGGAATTGCTGAAACATGTTGATATAGTGACCGGATTCATGGTGGACCGCTACACGCACCGGCTTGAGACCTGTTTTATGAACCCGTTTCGTCAGTACCCGTACGAAGAGCCGTTCACGAAAGAAATACTGAAAGCGTACACACCGCCGCAGCTTCGCAAGACCGAATGGCCACAGACACGGAGGACCAAAATCCTTGCTGCGCGTGCAGGGTATGAAGTCGGATACGAAGGAAGTCATTGTCTTTTACAGGTCCTCGAAGGCGTGCGGATTGCCGGGGACTACAAGGTATATCATTTCGCGTGGCGGGATTCAACAAGGAACAAGCTGGTCAAGAAAGCGTATTATTCGCAGGAAAATTGCCGGGAAATTTTCAACGATGAAATAGAGCAGGAAATTCTCGACGAGCGGATGACTCCGGAAAACGTGTTTCAGATGTAAGGAGATTTTATGAATAAAATCCTCGATGACCTTCTCAAAACTTATAAGGTCGAAGAACACGGCGTAATCATCTCTCCGGGAAAATTCGAGGGAGAGATGATTTATGTTCCATATTATTGGGAGCTTTCTCTGCACGGGTTTGCAGACTACGACGACGGTAAAATTCTTGGTTTCAATATTTCCAGTAAAGACAGGGCCATATTCGGCCCGATGCTCAAGGGAAAGCGGACCGTAAGGTTTTATGAACGCAATGACGGATTGGTCTTTGAAATATGAATAATTGAAATGGAACTGTTCAAAAACTTATTTTTAAAATATCTTGCGAAGCAGCCGGTCGAAACACTGAAACAGGCAGAACAGAAAGAAATCATCATGGGAACACCCGCCGACACTCTTGTCACGCAGCACCCTGACCGGGTATCGCAGCTTCTCGGTCCCGTTTATGATTATTTAAAACCCATGATGCCTTATTCGTCCGTCCCGCAGAATCTCCACATGGCGGTATTCTTTCCTGCTGCGCGCAACTGGCCGCCGAACGCCGTGTTCGCCGACGAAATCGCCAAGAACCCCAAGCTCGGCGGACCCAAACAGGCCGCCTTGTTCACAAAACAGAACCCCGGCATCCGGATTGTACAGGATTACGTGAACAAGGTCGAGGCTATTTCGAGACGCAGCCGCCCGGTCCTGTCAGCAGCCGAGGATGCCGCGCTCGCATCGACCGCCGCGAAGCTCGGCGTGGAGAAGGACTCTCTTTACAAAGAGATAAATTTCGAGTCAGGATGGGACCCCAAGGCGACGAACCCCTATTCCGGCGCGCGGGGACTCGTACAGTTCATGCCCAAAACAGCCGCGAGGATGGGATATGCCGCAGCTTTCGCCATTTTACCCTTACTCGTCGTCGGCGGAATAGTATATTTCCTGCTGAAGCGTTACGGGTATTTATAGGAGACCTCTATGGCATCGTACACCCAGAGAAACGAACTCCTCGGAACCAATGTCTTTCAGTTGTGGTGGATGGGAGCGCAGGATGTTCCGAAAGCGACCGTCGAGACCATTCAGAAGGCCGGGGCTGTGGTAAAAGCGGGGGTCAAGACCGTTACCAAGACCACCCAAGCTATTCTTGATGCCGCAGGCGAAACCGCCAAGGGCGCCGCTTCGACCGTCAAGGCACTCCCTCTCATTCTTGGTATCCTCGCGGTCGGCATTACGGGATACCTGATTTTTGCCGGAAAGAAAGGGACCGACCTGACGAAGTTCATTCCGATACCGAGAAAATAGGAGGCACCAGATGTATTTTCTTGTCGTGTACACTATTTACAGCGGGGAACAGGATTTTTCCGGTCAGACCATCATCGGAGTCTCGAATCCCGCGGCGTTGAAAGCCAAGATTCACCGATATTTCATGTCCTTTTACGAAGGGGAACGTCCCACGTACGATAAAAAGGGCGGGTCATACGATTATGCGTACGTTGGCGTGATAGTCGGCGACATCCGGGCGAAACAGATTACCGTCGAGGAAGCCCGTACCATTGAAAAATTAAGAGTAGCTTTTATACAGTAAAAACCTCTTCAAAGGAACCCTTATGTCAGAACCTTCCAGAAAAGGTATGTCGGTAGAAATTCCCGTACCGAACCCCGACCTCCTCCGTAAGGACCCGATGTCCGAACTGTTCGGACCCGGTTCTAACCTCAAGCTCATCGGCGACCCCGGCGATGAAATCCCGGAAGAAGTCCGCGCATTGCTTGACCAGTACGGTCTCGCAAAGCACGGTTTTCAATGCGTGCTGAAAGAGCTTCCCGAAGGCTCGCGCATCGGCGACGGCGTTGAATCGGGCGCGCAAAGCACCTCGTATATCAAGGGATGGACCCGCTCGATACCCTCGTTCGAGTACATCAAAAACAACCATGGCCCCGGCGTTTACATTCTCGCGTTCTCGTGGCGCGGCCAGAAAGAGGACGGGACCGGGAGCGAAGCCAAGCACGAGGAAGTCACCATCGAGATAAGCCAGAAGGCTATGGAGGACTACAAAAAAGCACGGCTTCAGAGCAAGATACGGAACGCGAGCGAAGTCTCGACGCAGGTGAAGGACGAGCTTATCGAAAAGAACCTTGAAGGCCAGATAGTGCGGTCGCTGGTCGGCGAGGGCGACAGGGACAGGACCCCGCCTGCCGAGGCAGCAAAGCAGTATATCACCTCGGCGATGGAAACGGTCAAGATGCTCGGTATTCCTGTCGGTCAGCAGCAGTCCAAGACCATCGAATGGGACAAACTCCTTCCGGCTGTCGCTCCGCTCGTTCTCGCGTGGCTTCAGCATCAGAGAGACCAAGAGGTACGCCGTGCCGACGATTTCAACAAGATGCTCATGCTCATGGTCACGCAGGGACAGCAGTCAAGCCATCAGATGATCGAGATGTTCACACGGGTCCAGAGCGGCGGCGGAGCGGGAAACCAGTTCATCAAGGAATTTACCGACATGATAAAAGGAGCGGTTGACGTGAAAGCATTACTCTCTCCCCCTGTCGAGACCCTTGGGGATAAAATATTCAGGGTCGTGGAGTCGGTCGCGCCGCAGATTCTCACCATAGCGACGATGGCCGCGCAGAATCAGGCAGCCGCGAAGGACAGCCCTATGGCCGGGTTTGCGCGGAACTATGTCAACAAAGACCCGGATTTTCAGGCCCTCCGCAACAACCCGGACGAGATGAAAAAGACCGTTGACAGGATGGACAATTATTTCGGGCAGCGGCAGACCGATATGATAATGGAGGTCATCGGATGGGACCGGCCCCCATTGTGTCCGCGAGACCCGTCGAAAACGGAACCCCCGGAGCTTCCTGAAGAAGCGGAAGAGGCCCCGCGGGATGATAGTCAGCCCTGCTTCAAAAGCCCGGCAGCGTAAGCGGCGATGAAAACAATATTCTGGCGCGGAGGTCCCGAAAGTTCCATATAGCGGTCAGATAATCCCGGCCAGAAAGAGAACGCAGGGCCGGGTCCTGTCGCGGGGGAAGGTTCATAAGGGTTCCATCCCCTGTTCAGGATTTCGGTCCCTGCGTTCCGTTCACTCGACCTTGAAATCGTCGGACACGAGCGGAAGGTTTTTTCTGAACATTCTTTTCATGCTCTTTTTGTCCCTCGCTTCCTGCGCCCGCCGCTTCTTCACGATTACCTTCGTCACCTCGGCATAGAACTCCATAACGTCGGTAAACAGGTTTTCAGAATTGCCAAGAATGACCGCCGCTTTCACAAGTTCCCTTTTCATAACTATCCTTTCTATCTATCGATGGCAACAAGACTTATCTGATGGTCTATCACATATTACCCCGTCTGTGTTAAGACCCTCTCCCGAAATCTCTTACCTTGATATACCATATAGTTCCCGCCGTCACTGAGGGCCGCGCTGCGGCGGAATAAATTTTTGCGAAAGCCCTGCGGACCGGGTTCCGGTCCCAATCGTGGCCTGCCACGACCCCTCCGGGCTTCATTTTCGGAAGCCACGTTATCATGTCGGCGTACACGCTCTCCTCGGAATGGTCCGCATCTATGAAAAGAAAATCGACCGATGCGGGAGCAAATCTGTCCGCAGCGTCCCTCGTGTCCATATCGTAAATTGCCGGAACGAAACCGGCAAAGTTCTTCATGTTGCTTATGAAAATCCTGCGAGCGGCGTTTCTTTCGGCAGAAGGAATTTCCGGCCCATCGGGTCCGCGCCACGTATCGACGACCGAAATGTCCCGTGTTTTGGCCTTGGCTCCCTGAATGATGGCGCATGTCGAGCGGCCAAGCCAACAGCCAAGCTCGACGATGGTCCCGTTCTCCGGGACGGAGGCGGACGTTTCGTACAGAAAGTCAAGGTCAGCCTCCGACATCCATCCGGAAATATCGGGAAAATCCTTCATTTTAAAACCCGCTTTTCAACAAGTATGTCAATAAAACCGTACCGATAATTTTCGTTGAAATTTACCCTCGGATTTTTATGGGAGGGCCAATAATAACTGAACGCCATCCGCGCCATCGTCCGGGCCTTTATTTTTGATTCTGCCGCGACGTTTATAACCATTTTCCGCTCTTTTTTCTGTTCGTCCTTCCCGATCACCACCACCCGCCACCGGCGAAGCCACATGATTTCCATTATCGCCCTCCCTGAAAAGTATGAAATCTTTTTCTTCCTGTTCGGTAATCACCACGCCGTCGAATATCCGCTTGACAAGATGAATAGCACGCAAATCATCGTCATTCGGTTTCCCCTTGGCAATAATGGCGGCCTCGCGCAGCGTATACTCGGTCCCATCGTCGAACTCAAGGATTTTCCTGTTGTCCTGATAGCGGTAATTCTGATCGAGCGCAGGGACAAACTGTTTCGCCAGAGTGTCCAGAGCCATCCATAACCCCCTTCTTGGACCACAGAAGAACGAGCGTGTATTCCTCTTTCATGTCACCTTTGTAAAGATAATCCTTCCGGTAATGGTAGTGCGTTCCGGCATCGTCCGCCTGCACCTGAAGTTCCTCATCTTCGCGCACTATCGTTCTCATCGTACTCCCGGCCATTTTATTATGATGTAATGTTTTGCCTCAATATCTTTGATGCCCACGTATGATCTGAACGATTCACCTTTTACCGAGGATTCGACGCGCCGCAGAATAAGACTGTATTCGGTCCGCTTGTCCCCGGTCGGAATGTACTGCTTGTCGAAATGATATTCCAAGTCGTTTTCGTCAAGCTGTACCTGAATGTTCTTATCGTCTTTTATGACGGTCCGCATCAGCCCGTTTTCCAAGCTATGATGACCACGACCACGCACACCGCACCGAAAATCAAGGCGCCGATAATCATTATGCCCTCCCCTCATCAGGCGTTTCATCTTTTTTCTTCGGCAAATCGGGAAAATTCAGGATTTTTCCTTTATCGGGTTCAGGCTGCTGTGAGTCCGCAGGTTTCTGCGGGTCCGCAGGCGACTGCGGGGTCGCAATAGCAGGGAGTACGGATTCCCCTGAAGAAGCCGCTTTTTCTATCGCCTCCATATTGAAAACAGGCGGTATCGATCTCTTATCGCCATCATGCCATCTGTTCGCTATGACGACGAATCCCGGAAATATCTGTTTCTGCGGGGTCATTATGGACGACTTCTGAACATTGCCGCAGTACGCGACGTGCGCGACGTTCCATCCCTGCCGCTCGATGGTCTCAAGAACGAGGTGCAGGATGGAGATGGGGACCGGGGCGACGGAAAAATACGTGTTGTGCTTCATGGTTTTTCCTTTCTTTTTAAGAATTTTTTGACACCGGGAGCACTTTTCCGCAGATCGTACAGGAGCTGTACCTCGCGGGACGATTGGTCCCACTTGCCGAAGAGTATCATTTCGCCGGTCGAGCCGGTGACTGAATCGACCCATTGACCGTTCTCGAAATCCCTGACCGGCGCGTTCTGAAATCCGCAGAGGATTCCCTCGCGGTTGAACGCGATGAATTTGTACTCTTCCGGGACGTCGTATACGTCGTGAAGGTCAACGAGCTTCATTCGCATTATAAATCCTTCTTACCTCTTTTGCATCCTGCCAGAAACGCATTGAACATTCATGGTAGACTCAAGCCACCGGCCTTGTGCCGGTGGTAGTTGACTCACCCTTTTCCTCCCAATCTGAACAGGTCCGGCTCCATGAGGTCCCCGTCATTCAGGGCCATGATGTTATCGAGCTTCCGGTTCACGGTCTCGGCGACCTTCTCCTCGACCGTACCTCCCGCATACACAAGTTTCATAATGGGAATAGACTTCGAGCCTGCGCGATATGTACGGCCCAACACCTGCTGAAGCGCGACCGGATTATAAGTTGGACAGATGAGTGAAATTCTCCGATGTCCTCCCTCAAGGTCATGCAGATCGAGTGACTGACCGCCTGCGTCAACCATGCACAAGATCATCTGCTCCCTGTTTGCCTGAAAATCCTCCATGACCTCCTCGCGGGAGATGCCGAACCGTTCTTGGTCCCCGAAAATGAGCGATTTTGTATTGAGTATTTCGGCGAGGTAGCGCAGAGTCTCGCGGAAATTGACGAACACAACGACCGACATTCTTTCGTATAAATATTCCTGCACCATTTCGACGAGTGCTTTGACCTTCAGGAGTTCGGCCTGCTGCCGGTAGCGCAGATCGGCCACGAGGAGTTCGGCCTGTTTGCCAAGCTCTTTCAGCTTTATGGCCTTTGCTATCATCTCGGCGTACGCTTGGTTGTGTTCGGCTGACAATTTCGCGCCTAAATTCACGATTTCGGTCTGAATGACCCTCTCCGGGAAGTATGCCTTGACCGCAGGGTCCTCGTACGATACCCGGTAGCCGTATTTCGGATACAGGACCTTATTAATAGCTTTCATATCGTCCAGAGCGGTCAACGACTCAAGATCATTGTACTGGTTCGTGAAATGACCCCTTTCCATAAGCCATTTATCGAAGGCTTCGGCATCCATGACCCTCAAAACCTGAAACAAACCCTTTAGACGGGCAGGGCGGTCGGCAAAGGTCGCGGACAGTGAAAGGGAAGCCCTGCCCGTCGAAGAGGTCCACAGGGCGTAATTCTGGCTGTCCTGATTAAATCCGAGGTGCGCTTCATCGAAGATGAGAAG
>Ga0315288_10002259_pt1 | contig 24924 bp, 17 predicted proteins | sample YL17G11_20_MG_FD_203454 | JGI IMG/M metagenome (GOLD analysis project Ga0315288, IMG submission 203454) | Sediment microbial communities from Yellowstone Lake, YNP, Wyoming, USA - YL17G11_20 | ecosystem: Environmental > Aquatic > Freshwater > Lake > Sediment | place: USA: Wyoming | collected... | reverse complement strand
GGCGAGACGACTTTGGCCCCGGTCGTCGTTCCAATCCCCGGCATGTATTCCTTGGCGATGCCAAAATCCACCAACACAATCGCGCCCTCGGACGTGATGCGCACATTCGCCGGCTTGATGTCGCGGTGAACGATGGGCGGCTTGCGCCCGTGCAGGTAAGCCAGCGCATCCAACAACTGGTCGCCCCACGTCACCGCTTGCCGCTCCGAGATCGGACCGCAGCGTTGCACCCACTCTTGGCCGTTCAGCCCGTCCACGTAATCCATCACCAGGTAATAGCAGCCGCCCTCGTCAAAGTAATCCGTCACGCGCGGCAGGCGCGGATGCTTGAGCGACGCCAAGAGTTGCGCCTCGCGCTGGAATTGGGCGAGCGCATAAGCATCAGTAAAGAACGTCTCCTTGACCGCGCACTGGACACTCAAGCGTTGATCGGTGGCCTGGTACACCGCGCCCATGCCGCCCCGACCCAACATCCGGGCGATAAAGTAGCGATATTGCAGGATTTGGCCGATGGCAAGGGGCATATTGTCAAATGCGCTCTACGGCGTCAAGGTGATGTCGTCCACGTAGGTCCAGGTGTTTGCGGTCGGGTCCTCGCGATTCCAGTTTGCAAAGTACACGGTAATGTTCTGCCCCCGGAAATTGCCCAAGTCCAGCGTAACCGTCTTCCAACCCAGGTCAATCAGCGAATTATTGTGCCAAACGCCGGTATAACCGTCGCACATCACCAGCCCTCCGGTCAGCGTAACCGGGAGCGTCGCGCCGGAAGTTGCACCGTTTCCACAGCTGATATTGTTCCGCATGGCATCTGTGACGGCTGTTGGAGCAGTGTTCACCGAGATCTCAAAATCATCCCAATACTTGCCGGTCACGCTGCCCCGAAGAATGTCATGCGTCAAGATTCGATAGTGGGTCGTCAGCTTGGGCGCACTAGTGTCTGGAACCGTGAACCTCTGCCACAATCGGGCCGACCCGACCGGGACACCACCCTCCGCATAACACGGCCCGGTATCAGCGCGGCACTCGTCACTATCCACTCCACCCAATAGCGCGGCTGTGCCGGTGATGGGCTGGGCGTTTTTGTAAAACCGGGTGACCGGCGTCACCGTATAGCCATTGTCTCCGCCATAGTTCCATCCCGACAAACCTGCGCTGAAATCGCCGTTGCCGAAAGAGTTGTAATCTCTCAATACCACCGGGAGATAGATTTTGAACTTGCCCACGTACACCGGCCATGTCGCCCCGGCCGCATTGCCAACTCGGTCATAAGCGGTGACGACGAACGTGTAGCTCATTTCGTATTCGGGCGCATGGAATAACAGACTGGTAGTCAAACCGCCAGATTGCAGGACATGCCAGCCTGCCGAGCCTGTCGCGGTATAGTAGCTCACCACATAGTCTCTGATCCCCGAAATAGCATCTTGGGCAAACCAATAGAGTGGAAAAGTCGTCGTGCCCACATGAGAAGCGGTCATGGAGATAGTCACTACTGGCTCGGTGATGTCTTGGACAAATGTGATTGGAACGCAAGTAACCGAAATCGCGCTGGTCGCCGTGAACAATACGCCCGGCTGCGCGCCGTGGCTCGTCTCAACGGCATAGGTGATCACGCCTTCAAACGGCGCTTCGGTCGAGATGACCTTGGTCTCGGTCGCATTGTCGAACGCAATTCCTCCCGTCAAAGTGAGTGGAGGCGTCCCCGTGACGGCCACTCTCACAGTGATCGTCCCGGCGCTCTTGTTGTTAAAGTACACCGTCCTGGCGAGACCTCCCGGCGCGGTGTCAGATAGCGCAATGTTCGCAGTCAGTGTAATAACGCCGATCTCGGGGTCGCCCGGCGGATCGCGCCAATCCAAAGGGCGCAGGCCGGGCGCGGCGACGGCTGGCAAAGACACTTGCGCGCCAACCAGGATCGCCGACAAAAGCACGAGCGCCGCAGTCATCGAAGGCAGCAGACGCAAGACACGAAAACGCAACACTGTTTTCATGGCAATTCACCTCTTTCCGAAAAAGCCAGGCTTGTTGTTTGTCCTGGCATTATTGGTGTCCGCCACCGCCGCCGCCACCTCCTGGCTCCTTGTCCGGCTTTGGTGTCTCTGTGGCGGGTGGTGTCAGCACCACCTCTACCGTGGGCGTCTCACCCGGCGCCACCGTCGGCGGGCGGATGATAGGCTTGGTGGCTGAAGGCACCGGCGTGTGAGTGTTGGTCGGTATGAATGTAGACGTAGCTACTACCGTACCAGGCGCGGATGGTGGCGGTGCGGGCGTTCCCACCGCAGTAACGATGGGAACAACTTGCGACGAAGTCGGCATCACGCGCGGGGTCGCTGTCGGCGTGGGTTCCAGCAGACCAAACGCGACCACTCCCACGCCCACCACGACAATCAATCCCAGCGCGAGCGCCACCCCGCCAATGATCCACACCAAGTGCGAGTCGCTCTTTTGCGCTGACCTGGCTTTCGCCGCCGGTTTGGGTTGAGCGCCTGCCGCAGGCGCAAGAGACACCACCGTAGAAACTTCGGAAGATGCAACGGCTTTCTTGCCCGCCGCCGGCGGCCCGACGCGCAGCACGATCGCAGTAATATTGTCGCTCCCGCCGTCGTCCTTCGCCATCTGGATCAACTGAGGGACAACCTGCTCGGGTGGCAGGGAAAGCACCGTGTCGCGGAGCTTGTCATCCGGCACGTGACCCGTCAGGCCATCGGTGCACATGACCAGCACGTCGCCATCCGATAGCTCGCCGCTAAAGGTATCCACCTGGACCATCGGCTGGGAGCCGAGCGCGCGCGTAATGACGTTGCGCTGCGGATGCGTCCGGGCCTGCTCTTTGGTCAGGATGCCGGCACGCACCTGCTCGCCCACAAACGAATGGTCATGAGTGATCTGATTCAGCTCGCCCTTGTGGGCGACATAGGCGCGACTATCGCCCACGCTGGCGACATACGCCGTGCGCCCGACCAAGGCGACCGCTACCATGGTCGTGCCCATCCCGGCGCGGGCCGTGTTGCTTTGCGCCTGCTGGTGCACCTCGGCGTTGGCCGCTTGCACTGCGTTGCTCAGCCGCGTCGTCGCATCTTCTGACGGGTCCTCATAGTACACGCGCGCCACCGTCCGGGCTGCCATCTCGCTGGCGACTTCGCCGGCCTGATAGCCGCCCATGCCGTCCGCCACGATGAACAACCGTCCCTTACGCTTTTGGTCGGCCTCGCTCACCTTGGGGACCAGGACACAATCCTCGTTGTGATCGCGCACCTTGCCGACGTCGGTGCCTTCCTTGAAGCTGATCTGCAATTCTTCTGCCATTGCGCTCTCCTCTCAAATTGGCCCGTCAGTAGACGAGAGTGTAATAGTTGCCATTCCATTTGCCCAGGTGAATCATCTTTGAAATCTTGGTCCGGCCCGCCTCCCACGTGGCGTACACGAGCGCCGGGTCGCCATTTTGGAGGCCATCCTTCGCGCCATCTCCAATCGTATCGGGGCCGGACACGGTGTAAACCCACAACGAGCGATCCACGCCGGGGTCCTTGTACCAATTCACCCAATCCTCCACCAACCCCAGCAGTTGCGGCTGGCGGGCATCTACCATAATCGCTCGCAACTCGCTACCCGATTCGCTCATTCCCAACACGCTGACCAGAGTGCCATCGCCCATGCGAACGCTGTTATTGAACATTCCGCCGGGTGGGCATGTGGTGCGGTATGACTTGTCACCCATCGCCACTTTGAACTCGCACGTTTGGTTTATAGATTTGACCTCACTGGCATACCCCACCACCAGCAACGCCTTGCGGCGGATCGTCACCTTGAGCAGCTTGCCCTCGAGAAGGTTTTGGCTCTTCATATCCAAAGTGTCGCGATACCCCAGTTGACGCGCCAACTCGTCAAGCTGAAAGACATTCGCCGTCACGTCTATTCTGAGCGGGCCGACGACCGGCGCTGAGGGAATCAAGACCGACGGCGGCACGCCCGACGCCGGCGTGCGCACTACCGGCAGAGGCGCGCCGGGCATCGCCGTCTTTAGAGGTAGCAAAGGTGTTACCCCAGGCGCCGCCGCTCGATTCATCGCACTCAACACGGCGACCGCCACCAGCACGAGAAACAATACAGCGGCCAGCGCGACGAGCGCAAACGGCCAGAAACGCAAGTATTTTTTCCAGATCGGCCCCGCAACTGCGCCGGAGGCGGGCAGCGTATCCGGCGCGACTCGCACGACGATCACGCTAATGTTATCCGGGCCGCCGCGCTGATTCGCCAGATCCACCAGGCGTGCAGCCGCTTCGTCGGGCGAGCGCCGCGACACGGCAGCGGCAATCTCGGCATCCTCCACCGGGCCGCTCAGCCCGTCGGTGCAAAGAACAATCACGTCGCCGACTTGCAGTGTGTGCTGGAAACGGTCCACCTCGACGGCAGGCTTTTGGCCCAGCGCGCGGGTGATCGTGCTGCGATACGCCAAGCGCCGAGCCTGTTCGGCGTCAATCAGCCCCTTTTCCACTTCCATCGCCACCAGCGAGTGGTCGCGCGAAAGCTGCTCGATCCGCCCCTGGCGCACGCGATAGGCGCGGCTATCTCCCACGTTGATCACGCGCAGATCGCTGCCGCGCACCCACGCGCCGACGCACGTCGTGCCCATCCGCGCCAGGCCGTCCTGCCCGCCGCCACGCGCATAGATTTCGGCGTTGGCCTGTTGCACGGCGGCCACCAACGCCGCCTCCATGTCGTCGCCGGTCCACGCGCCAAAAGAGTGCAGCACACTCTCCACCGCCAATCGGCTGGCGACCTCGCCGCTCACGTGACCGCCCATTCCATCGGCCACCAGGAACAGCTCGCCCTTGCGCGCGCGCTCCTGCGCGTCGGCGGGACGATACACGCCCAGCGAGTCTTCATTAAACTCGCGGACGCGCCCCTTGTCGGATCGAGAACCAACCTCTAGCTTCATTTCGGATTTGCGATTGCGGTGAATTGGCTTATCCAATCCGCAATCAAATCATTGCCACTTGATTTGCCACGAGTCGCTAGGACGGCTCAATACCTGGATCACCCGTCCGGAAGAATCTACGCGCACCACGTCCACCGTCCACTGGCAGGTTTTTGACTCGCCCGATGGCTGCCCCATCGAAAGGAACGTGCCTTCGGTCAATTTTTCCAGCGCGCCGCCCTGCCACGTGATCCGCACACGGAATCGCTCGCCCGGGTCAAGTGTGCCATTCCACGCCCACACCAAATCTACTCCACGCGCAGGCACGGTCTCGCCATTGCGCGGCGACATGAGAGTGGGCGCGGGATACGTCGCGGCTGCCGGCGGCGGTGTCGGCGTGGGCGTGCGCGTGCGCGGCAGAGATGTCGGCGTGGGCGTGGGTGTGTGACGCGGCGTCGAAGTGAGCGCCGCCGGGACCTCGGTCGGCGCAGTGGGCGACGCAGGCGGAACAGCCGTCACGGCTATGGCCGACGCAGTGGCCGTAATCGGCATCGGAGCCGGCTTGGGGCGCATCAAGCCGGAGGCCAGCGCCACCACGACCGGCGCAGCCACAATCAGCGCCACCAGTCCCAACACCCACGGCTGCTGCTTGACCATTTGCGGCGTCCGCATCAAAATCGTGGTCGTGCGACGGACCGCATCCGAGATGGGCGTCTCGCGCTGCCGAACCGCTTCGATAAACGCCGTCGCCGAGGGGAAACGCTGCACGGGGTCTTTGCTCAACGCCCGCATCACCGTCCGCTCCAGATCAGCCGAAATATCGCGGCGGTGCTTGCGCAGCGGCGGCGGCTTTTCTTCCAGGTGAAGGCGCAGCAGCGCCATGTCCACGTTGCTCTGGAACGGCGGGCGACCGGTCAACATCTCGTAAACGAGCGCACCCAGAGAATACACGTCACACCACGGGCCGATGAGGCGATCCCCGGCGGCTTGCTCCGGCGAAGTGTAAAGCGGCGTTCCGGCGCGCGTCTTGGTTCCCTGCTGCTGCGCGATCCCCAAATCAGCCAGGACAGCGCGATTCGTGCCTTTGAAAACCAAAATATTTTCCGGCTTGATGTCCAGGTGAACCATCCGTCGCCGATGCAAGTTATCCAGCGCGCTGGCGATGGGCGCGAGCAAGTCCGCCACCTCGTCGCGCGTGAACGGCTTGCGCGCGGCAAACCGCTGCCGCATCAAATCCTTGAGCGAGCCATCCACGAACTGGAGCGCCACGTACACCTGGCCGTCGGGCGTCTGCCCGGCTTCGTACACCTGGCGGATGTTGGGGTCGGAAAGGCCCGCTGCCAATTGTGATTCGGCCTGGAGACGGCACAGTGCGCTCGCGTCAGGCCGGGCGACGACCTTGAGCGTCACCGGGCGGCCAACGCTATCTTGCCAGGCCTTGTAGACGGTCGTGGTGGGGCCGTGACCGAGAACCGAGAGCAATCGGTACGGCCCGATAAATCGCTCACCCATTAGCATCTACCTGGGACGTGAGGCGACGTTGGCCGGCCCGCAAAGATCGTCTCCCCCGGGCCAGAAGGCGGCCGGGTGGGGCAAGCCATCACCTGGAACGTAATATTCTGGCCAAAGCGCACCACGTCACCCGGCTGCAAGCGGCGGGGCTGCCCCGGCCAGATGCGCTGCTCGTTGACGAACGTGCCATTCGTGCTTTGCAAATCCAACAGGTTCCACGACGCGCCGTCGAATTGGATCTCGGCGTGGTGGCGGCTGACCTGCGAGTCGTTGGCGACCAGGATGTTGTCGGCGTCGCGGCCTACAGTGGTCGTTCCCCGGCGCAGCCGGAACTCGTGGCCCAGCCGGTCCACCAGCTCAAGCTCCTCGCCCGAAAGCGCACGATAAAGCGCGGCGGCAAACTCGCCCGCGCTGCGAAAGCGATCCGCGGGCGATTTGGCAAGCGCCTGCGCCACCACGCGCCCCACGCCCGAAGGCAATGTTTGGACGACGGCTTCCAACGGCGGCGGCGGCTCGTACATCACCTTTTGCATCACCGAGAAGGGCGTATCGCCCGTGAAGGGGACGCACCCGACCAGCAGCTCGTAAACGACCGCGCCCAAACTATAAACATCCGAGCGCCAGTCAATCTCTTCGCCGCCCAGTTGCTCGGGCGCCATGTACTCGAGCGTGCCGACCGTCGCGCCGGCTTCCGTCAACCGGACGCTGTGCGCCGCGCGCACCAGCCCAAAGTCGGTCAGCGTGGTGTGATCGTTGACACCCAGCATAATGTTGCTCGGCTTGACGTCGCGGTGGATCAGGCTCTGCTGGTGAGCATAGTCCAGCGCGCTGGCGACCTGGGAGACGATGTAGGCCGCGCGCGCGGATGGCATGGCCCCCTTGGCGCGAATCTCTTCGCGCAGCGTAAGGCCCTCCAACAGCTCCATCACCAAAAAGTGATAGCCGTCCGCGCTGCCCACATCGTGGATGATGACAATGTTGGCATGTTTGAGATTCGCGGCGGTCGTGGCTTCGCGCTCAAAGCGGCGCAAGACCTGCTCGTCCGACGCCAGGCGCGGCGAGAGGACTTTGAGCGCCACGTAGCGCTGCAGGCTGGCATCGAACGCCTTGTAGACGGTCGCCATCCCGCCGCGTCCAATCTCGCCCAGGATTTGGTATTTGCCCAATTGTTGGCCGATTGTTATTTCTGGCATCATCCCACCGCCTTCTGAATCGTGAAACGTCAAACGTCAGAGGAGCGCGTTTACACAGCTTACACCATTTATTCTGGTTCCGCAATCAGCGCAAGCCGGGCGCTCGCCGCTCGAATCAGGTCTTGCGGGTCAAGCTCTAGCCCGGCCATCAGGTCGCCGCTGCTGATGCTCACCTTGGAACACTTGGCAATCGCTTCGTCAAAGATCACCGGCACATGCTCCGGCAGTCCCAAGGGGGCCACAGCGCCTTGAACACAACCCGTCACCACCAAGATTTCTTCCGCTGTCGCAAAGCGCAGCCGCTTCCATTCCGGCGGCAAACAGGCGCGCACTGCTTGGGGGGCCACCCTGGCATCGCCCCGGACGCAGGCCATCACGTAATGCCCATCCTTATCCCGCAACAAAATGGACTTGACCATTTCATCCTTGACTACACCTCGCTGTTGCGCGGCAGTCTCGATGGTGAAAACCGGCTCGGTGTGCCGCAAAACGCGATAAGCAATGTGGTGCGAATCCAGTATCTCGATGATCTTGGTTTTGAGAAGGTTCACTCTCTCCATGTTCTATCAACTGAATGTTGAAGTCGAGGCCATGGCCGGAAGCGGTATAGTCACAGCCCCAACCGACCAAGGCCTCGACGGAAAAGGTGTGTTACTGCGTTACAGACACGTCGTCCACATAGGTCCATGTATTGTACCAATCGTTCGACGTGTGGTTCACCAGCCTGAGTTGTACGGTTTGTCCGGCGTATGCACTCAAATCATAGACGAACTGCTGCCAGCCGGTGTCGGCAGGGGTCGGCGCACAGCTTGCGACAGGCGTCGAACTGATGCGCCCGGTATACCAGACCAGCGCCCCGTTGATGTAAACGCCGAACCAGTCGTACTTGTCACCTACCAGGCGGTCGTAGCTCAAGATCCGGTACCACAGGGAGAGCGTAGGTGCACCAGAGCTGGGCACCGGGACGTCCTGGGAGAGAGACGAATCGCCATGCGGATCGCTCCGGCACGGGGCAGTCATCCAGCCTAACACGGCCGCGCCACCACCAAGGTGCACCGGCGAACCAATCGGAGCCGGCGCCAACTGGTCAGAGCCAGCTAGAGTCCAGTGTGTCAGGCCCGACTCAAAACCGGGGTTGAGTACAATATTTTCAGGCGGCGGCGGATAGTCCTTGAGCACAACAGGCAGGTAAACTTTTTGTGGCCCCTGGGTGGCAGGCGGCGGCATGTAAGCATTCCCGTAACCATTCCAGCTTGACCAGAGAAAAGAACGGCGCGTGCGTTGCAGGATGGTGGCGGGCGTCAGAGTAGCACCGGTTTTATCCGCCAACGCGTAGAACAGACGGTAAGCGTAGGCATTATCCAGCCACGTCATGATCAGGCGATCATTCTGATCCACCACCAGTGAGACATTGTTGTTAAAGTTGCTCAACGCGTTGGGAATTGTATAGATGGCCTGCGGCGCAGCGGGACTCTGGACTGCATCAACGGCGGGCCTGCGCGTCTTGTGTGTCTCTTCCAGGCCATCAAGAGCTAGCATGTTCACTGGCTGGTCTTGGCTGACCACACTCTCCACACTATTGATACCTGCGGTGAATGTTATCGTGCGGTAGTAGTATGAGGCGCCAAAAGAGTCCATGGTCGTTCCTGTGACGACATAGACAAACCAGCCATACCGTGTACCGTAGGAGAGGCCACAGTTCGAAAAACCTGTGCTGTCCAGTGTGAAATCGCCGGTTACCTGATATGGCCCCAAACACTGGGCCGAGGTGCTCAGGTCCATCACCGCCCAACGATAATTATCTCCTGCAATACCCCGTGGCGTCCATGCAAAGTCTGTGGGTAAAGTCCGACTACTGTTATTGGGCGGCGAGACCAGGGAGACGTTCACAATATCAAAGTCTCCACCGGACGCGTTCGTACCGGCCGTGTAAGAGCTGATCGTCGGGCCAAACCAATAAGCAACGCAGCTAGGATTGGGCGTATTACCACCGCTGGCGCTGTTCAGATAGCGGACATAATAGTACTGGCCTGATGTCAAGCTAGCGGCGCCGGTGAACAAATACGAACCGTTGGCCTGGGTCGTCGTCGTCATATAGCGGCTCTCACTCGCGCCATCGCCTTTTATCAGATTCAGCGTCAAGCCACCGACGCCGGAACCGTTGGAGGTGACCCAACCCGATATACCTGAACTTGCAGGATTGCCAGTCACGACGGTATATTGGATCTGCATTGCCGTGGCGGTGACCTGCGTCCAGGCGACTGCCAGTTGCCCATCGGACAAGGCGGCCGCATCCGCATTGATGCCGCTGGCGCCGCTGCCATTTAAAGTGATCGGCGTGAGCGCGCTGGGGGATGACCCGTCGGCATTCACCACCGCATAGTAAATCTCGCCATTCCCGGAAGCATTGTAAGAGGTCCACACGATAGCGCCTTTGCCGTTGGGTAACGCAGCCACGCGCGGCACCCCATTCACACCGGCGCCGCCTGTCAGCCGGGTTGCGCTCCTGACGACGTTGCCGTTGCTATCCAATACCGCATAGTATACATCCACCGCGCTAGGCTCGGCGTGCTCCCAGGCCAACAGGAAATTGGTGGTGCCGGTCAATGCAACAACTGAAGGTGGATAGTCTTTCGGGCCATTGGTCGGATTGTTCGTCAGCGCAGTGGGTGGCTTGACGACGCCACCGCTGCTGTTCACAATCGTGTACCTGGCATTGTAGCGATCTAGCGAGCCGCCGGGAATGGTATCTTCCTGAAGCGCCCAGTCAATGAGGATATTGCCGTTCGGCGCGACGGCGACAGAGGGGGCAAAGTCAAAGGTATTGTACGTCGCAGCCGAGTTGTTCGTCAGGCGAGTGATCGCCCGGACAAAGCTTCCGCTGCTGTTGACGAAGGCGTACTCGATCTCGCTCACCGAAGCCGTGCCGTTAAAATAGTTAGTGTTCCACGCGACGACGGCATTACCATCCGGCATAGCGGCCATAGCCGGGTTGTCGGATTTGTTCTGGTCGGTCGTCAGGCGGCGCGTGTAACTTTGGCCGTTCACCACCGGATCCACATAGGTCTCCCAATCCTCCGTGCCGTCGCCGCTGTCATTATCCGTGTAGATCTGATAAAACGACGGCGCGAACGTCACGTCCACCGTCGCCGTATCTTGCACGGCCCCATTCGCCTGCGAAGTCGCTCGCACGGTCGCGCGGGTCCAATTGCCGACACTCGCCCCGCCGGGCACAGCGACTTTGACCACGACCTCTTCCTGAGAGCCGGTGGCGATGGGACCGACCGAGTTGCCCGGCAGCGGGGTGACGCCGTCGCTCCTATAAAAGCTGACCGCCCAATCCGAACCGGTATAGGCAGAGCGGCTCATCGTGTACGAGTCTAGGCTGGCGCCCAGGTTCTTGACGAACACGCGTAAGGTGACAGACGTGCCGGCTGTCCCCGAATTGCCCTGTTGGTCAGGCGTTAGAAAAACGTTACAAGTGGGCTGGACAAGAGTGAACTCGACGGTCTTGGCCACATTGACCGTAATGGTGAACGGGTAAAGAAGGCCGATGCTGCCGTCGTCGTTTTCGATCCCGACGGTGGAATAACCCAAGTCGCCCCGCGTCCCGGCGCGGGTGTTGGGATAGTTGAACTGGATCTTGTTGCTGGTCTCGTACAACACCACCTGAACATTTTGCCCGGTGGTCTCGCCATACAGCGGCACATTCTGCCACTCGACGACCAGCAAGCGATTGGGCGCAGTTCCCATGGCCTGGTAGCGAATCGTCCCGCCGCCGCCCTGCGTGGAATCCGGGTTAAAGTCTTCCCAAAACGGCGCGACAATGTTGTTGGGACGTGATGGAATGGGCAGGCTGAACTTGCTGTAGGTGTAGTATGACCTGCCATTGTCGGCGAAACTCAGAAAACCGTTCGAGTCAATGTAGAACTGGGTATAGCTCTTGCCGTAGAACTTGAACGTAAAGCCGATGCCGAGCGGCCCAACGTAATCATCGTCACGCTGCGAGACGTTGGTCGGCGAGTCGAGAGTCACCCAGTTATTGGCAACCGCGTCATTCCAGGTATAACCAAAGGCATCCGGGCCGCCGGTCGCCTGGACGAACGACGGAATGTCGGCAGGCTCCCTGTCCAGAGGCAGGCCGGCCACCTCCGTCAGGGTCGGGCCGGCCGGATCCAATCGGTATACGGCGCGTGGCACGCCGATCGCTTCGGCCCCCGTCAGGTGAACATCCAGGTAGCCGGGACCGGACAGATTGCCCAGTGGAATGATCAACTGAAACTCGCCGGGGGCTAGTGGCTGCAGCGGGATAGTGGCCAGGCGCTGCCCGGACGAATCCAGCAGGTAGGCCAGGCCGTGCCCATCCGTCCACGGCTGTCCGTCCTTGCTGGATACGGTCAACTTGCCGATCAACTCGTGTTGCAACGCGGTAACCTCCAGATGGAGCCGTCCATGCTGCGCCGGTTCCTGGGTTGCAACGAAACGCGAGGACGGTCGGGGGGCCGTGCTCGCCCACGCTGTGGCGGCAAAGATCGAGACGATCGCCACCATGCAGCCAACGAAAACGGTCCGATTCACAGACATTTTGGCTGACATTGCTGACCTCCCTATGAAGCTGGCAGCCCAACCCGCATACCCCTGACCTTGCACATGCTACTGCCGGTCATTGCAAGTCAGATACGCTCAAAAGCTAATGAACTTCGCCCTCCTTCTCCGGCTTTTCTGTCGGCGTGGGCAGAGGCGTATTCGTCGGTCGGGGTGGCGTGTTGGTCGGCGGCCTGCGAGTGGGTGTGAGCGTAAGCGTGGGCGCGGGCGTCAAAGTCGTCGCGAGCGTGGCCGTCGGCTGCTGGACGAGCGTTGCGGCGGCCTGTTGCCACGAAAACTGCCATGTGCTGCTGGGCGCGCTGCGTGCGACGCCGGTTCGCGCCCCGTTCGCATCCGTCCCCGTCTGCCGCATCACCGTCACATGCCAACTGCACTGGGAAGGCGCGCCGAGCGAGCTGTATAACGACGGTGGAAGCGTGTAGCTGGTCTCCTTGCCCCACTCGGGCGGGAGGCTCGGCCCCGACACGCATTCTAGAAAGACGACGTACGAGTCGTCAGATTCCAGTCCAGAGACTGCTTCCCATGCCAATGTTATAGTGTCCTTGGGCGAAAACGTCGCACCGTTCGCCGGCCCTTTCAAGCTGGGCGCAGCCAGCAGCGCCCCGCTCGGCGAAGGGCTTGCCGACGGCGTGGTATTGGGTTGCAACACCAGCGCATAGATGAGAACGCCGCCCGCCACGGCGAACACTGCCAGCAGCGCCAAGAGCAGACCCGCAATGGCCAGCGGGGACACCCTGCCTACCTTGCGGGGCACAATGGGTGCAGCCGGGGCAGAAACCAGCACCGTTGAAGCTACAGAAGGTGATGTTTTCGGAGCAGGGGGCGGGGTCTTGGGCGCCCGCGCCACTGCTGACACTGGCTTGGTTCCACGTGCTGGAGAAGGTGCCTTCAGGCCAGCCGGCATCTGCCCGGTGATCGCCACTCGCAGGTCGCGCGCCAATTGGCCGGCCGACTGGTAACGTTGGTCGCAATCCTTGCTCATTGCTTTGAGGACAACCGCTTCTACCGATCTGGGTACAGTGGGGCTGATTTGAGAAGTGCGAGGCGGCTCGTATGCTACGTGCGCCAGCAGTACCGCCGCCGGCGTGGAGCGCACGAACGGCGCCGTCCCGGTCAACATCCTGTAGAGGACGACGCCCAGCGAATAAATGTCTGTGCGATAGTCCACCTCCTCGCCTTGCGCTTGCTCTGGCGACATGTACTCGGGCGTGCCGACGATGATGCCCGCCTTCGTCAGCTTGCTGTCTTGCCCGGCTCGTACGAGGCCAAAGTCCATCAGCACGGCGTGATCATTCCGGTTTTCGTCCACGATAATGTTGCTAGGCTTGACGTCACGATGGATCAGGCTTTGCGAGTGCGCGTGGTCCAGTGCGTCAGCCACCTGGTCAATGATGCGCGAGATGCGCTGCAAGGGCATAGGCTTGTCGCCCAACACAGCGTCAAGCGTCTTGCCGGTGAGGTATTCCATCACAAAGTAATGGATGCCGTCTTGCTCGCTCACGTCGTGGATCGTGATGATGTTGGGATGGTGAAGCACCGCTGCGCCACGCGCCTCGCGCACAAACCGCTCAACAAACTCGTGATCGAAGCTGAATTGCTGCGGCAGCACCTTGATCGCCACATGGCGGGTCAGCGAAGGCTGATAGGCTTTGTACACAATGGCCATCCCGCCCCGGCCGATCTCCTCGATGATTTGATACTGCCCTAGCGTCTTGCCAATCAGAGTGTCCACGCGACCTCCTTGTCTCACCTGTGTTCAGCTTGCGAGACAAATCCAAAGATACTACACAGCACCCGAAACTACAAATGCGAGCGGACCAAAGTCACCCCGAGCCTGTGTCAACCTCAATCGCTGGATGGCAGAATGTTCACTCGCCCAGCCCAGGTCGCATACAGGAATGCCATAGACAGTTTTTCGAGATACTGGCAGGCGACCAGTGCCGCTTTCAGATCCTTGCCGACAGTCAATACACCGTGATTGGCGAGTAGGCAAGCGTTGCGCCCATCCAGCGCCTCGACCGCGCAACTGGCCTGTTCCCCGCTGCTGGCTACAGCATGTGGAGCCACTTTGATCTGGCCGCCGAGGAAGATCAACTGATCTTCCAGGATCGGCGGGATAGGCCGGCCCACAACGGCCATCGCGCTGCCCATCGGCGGATGTGTGTGAATGACGGCGTTCACGTCGGATCTCGCGCGATAGACCGCAACGTGCAACCGCCATTCGGCGGGAGGAAGGCCCTTGCCCTCTATCGGCACACCTGCTTCATCCACTACAATGATGTCATAGGGCGTCAGTTCATCATAGTAGCGACCGTGCGGCGTGATCGCCAGTATCACATGCCCACCGGTTTCACCAACACGCGCGCTGACGCTGCCGCTATTGCCTATGGTCAGGCCAGCCGCCAACAGAACTCGAGCTACGCCCAATACTTCGGTGCGCAAGAGTTCGTGCGTCATGGTGTCACTTCCACTACGGCTATGGCGATGTGGCCCAGCGATTTATTGGATACGCTTACCCCATACACCCAATCCTTGGCCACCGAGGTCATCGGCGGGACGATGTCGAAATTGGCCGGAGTGGTCCCCTCTAGCACGCCCGTCTTGACGCCGGGCAATCCGTCCGTTCCCACCGCCGACTCGGACCACGTGCCGCTGAATGCGACTACGCCCTCGCTCGACGTGACCGCCAGGCGGTACTTGCGGCCCGGCTGCAGCTTGACGAGTGTGAGGATCGCCGCCGGGCTGCCCTCTTGCCGCGCGACGATCACTGGCGTAAAACCCGCAATGGGCGCTGTCTGGGTGATCGCCGTGGTCGCCGTCGCCATCGGCTCGACCAGCGCGCTCGTCGGCGCGGGAGCGACAGTCGGCTCCGGCGTAGCCGTGGCGGGCGGCTGGCACGCCGCCAGCGCCAGCATCAACGCGCCGAGGACGAACAAGACGCGCATTCGAGTCGTCATTTCTTGCCTCCCTCTTGGCTTGTCGCCGTTCACATCTCGCATCACGTCAAAACGATTTGCGGATGCGCGCCAACCATTGGCGAGCCTGGGTGATCAAGTCCTTGAGCAGCGGATCGTTCGGGCCAATGCGAATCGGGACATTCATCTTGACCGGCACCTCCGTCTTGACGTGAAACGTCTGCTCGACGTGAACCGGAATAGTAATGTCCACCGGCACCGTCGTCTTGACCGGGACGTTGATGACTTGCTTGCCCAAAAGTCCCATATCCACCGGCACGCTGATGGTGGTGTCAATCGGAATGTTGCCCTTGAACGGAAAATTGATGTCTTGCTTGAACGGCACGTCGCCTTCAAAGGGAACCGTCTGCGAGATCGAGTAATCGAACGACAATCCCGCCCCGGACAAATTGTCCAGCGAGCGCGACGCCTCGTCCAGCATGGCAGCCACCTGGTTGCGAGCCGCCATCAGCCGCGTGATCAGGAGGACGTTGAGCGCGAGCGAGACGAGCGCCAGCGTTGCCACCACGGCCATCATCATCCACAACACTCGCACGGAGCGCTCTAGTCTCATTTGCGCCGACGAAAGCGACGGAGGCGTGATGACCTGGCGCGGAGGCGTCAACACGGGCGGCGTGGGGGCCCCGCGCGGAATCGGCGTCGGCTGCAGCGAAATCGCCTGCGCGGTCGGCTGCGTCACCTCGCCTATAGGCGCAGGCGTCTCGGTCGGCATTTGCGTCGGCGTCCTGCGAATCAGGGGGAGAGGTTGCGTCTCGTCTTTTTTGAATCCCGGTGTGGTGGGTTTAAAGCCCTCGTCGTTTGACATTCGATCCTCCGTGTTGGAGTAAGTTGGATGTTGGAGGTCAGAGGTCGGCGGCGCTCCGACTTCCGACCTCTAATCTCTAACCTCCAAGTATATTACAAGCTGGCAAAGCGTCAATCTCTTGAACCAAAGACCACGTGTAGCGAGCGGCCCGACCCAAGGTATCTGGCTCGATATGGCTCAGGTTATCCGACAGCCGATGCCAGTTGGGCAGGAATCCTTTTTCGTCGTACCCGGCCACGCAGATGGCTGGGTAGCCTCTGCGTCGAAGATTAGCCACTTCTTCCAAGATCAACATATCTCTGCCCACAACGCCCAATTCCGGGCGTTGGCGAGCGACCTGCGCCGCCAACGCCGCCATCTCTGAATCGGGAAAATATTCACTCCAGCAACTGGTGCCGTGCCGGGTCACGTAGCACAGATTTCCCGTGCCCACCATCTCCAGATCAATCCAATAGGTGTTCTCTTTAGGCGGCGCGAACCTTTCCAGGTAGCTTTCCATGCCCACGCAGCCCACCTCTTCGCAGCCGGTGAACAACAACGTCACCTCTGTATGTTGAAGCGGCTGCGCCTTGAGCGCCTCGACCACGCCGAGCAAAATAGAAACCGCCGTCGCGTTATCGTTCGCACCCTCGATGTGGGGCTGGGTTTCATCGAACAACAAAGCCGCCAGCGACGGAACCAGTCCAGCGCCCAACACCCCTTGCCACCAGGCAATCCGTCGGCGATTCAGGAGCACGTCGGCCAACAGCGATATGCCGCCGAGCGCCGCCGCCAAAAGCGCCAGAGTATTGATCGGCTTGGAGGTCTCGGGTCTGGGCGGCGGCATGAGAAAGCGCTGCTTTTGGGTATCCAGGTGGCCGACGAGAAAAACTCGGCGGAGAGCCTGGCCTGTTGGCGGAATCTGGACGATCACGTTCTGGCTATTGCCCCGGGCGATCAGCCGTTGAAAAAAGGGCGTGCGAACCAGCATGGCCGATCGCACGATACAAGCGCCGCCGAGCAGGAGCAGGCTGCCCACGAGCTTGCCCCACTGCCCGCCGAGCCATGCAATCGGCATGGCGAGCACGCCAGCCGCAGTAGCGGGAATCACGATCCAGCCGAAAGAAGCCTGGCTCTTGAAGGGCTGCTCCTGCACATCGGCGATGCCCAACTGCCGCAGCGTCCTTTCGACGTACTCGGCCGCCTGGCGCTCTTGCGGCGAAGTGGAAGGGCGCGGCCCGATGTCCTGGCACAACGCGCGCATATGCGTCATCAGGCGGTCCGGGTGCAAGCTGTCTGGAAATTGGTCCAGCATGATGTGCCTCTTGCTCGTATCATGGCCTCCAACGCCCGGCCGTCTCATCAAGTTCTTGCTGCAAATCATCAAACTCGATCGTTGTGAAATGTCCCTCCGGGCGCAGATGCCCCACGTCCAACGGCAACAACCCATCCCACGAGTACGCCAATTGCGGAAAGGCCGCCCGCCCCAGGCTGCGCACTGCCGTCACGCCGCGCGCGCCGACCGCCTCTGCGAACTCGGGCACGCGCGCCTCGTCCATCGCCACGCTGACCGATTGCAGGTTGGCGGGCGGCAGCCAGCGCAACACGCCGGGCACGTCCATCACATCCTCCACCGGGCGGACGACAATCACGCGCCCCTGGCAGGCGTTGACCGTCCGGCGTAGCGTCTCGGCGTTCCACGTCCGCGCGTCCACGATCACCGCAAAGTCGTCGTCGTAAGTCGAGCACACACGCACCTGGCCTGAGCCTGCCAACGCAGCATAGGTATCAAACGCGCGATGCGTCAAACGGCGCGGCGTCGTCCCGCGCGGGAGCGACTGCGAGAGCGCGCGCATCTGCTCCACCAGCGCCCCAGCATATCCGTCCGCGTCGCCTGCGACAAAATGCGCGCGCGCCGAAAGGCAGCCATTCTGATCCCACAGCGACGAATCCAATGCAGCCAGGAGAGCGATTTCGGATTTCGCGCGGAGCGTTCGGATTTCGGATCTCTGACCTCCGACTTCTGACTTCCGACCTCCAATGACTGCAAAACTCACCTTATGCCCATGACGATGAAAGCGCAGCGTCGGCGTGGATTTTGCGCGCACCGCCTCCAGCGCAGCGATGGTGTCGTCTCCGGCGGCGGCGATCATTAACCCGGCGCGGCGCATCAGCTCGCGCTGCCGCGATTCGTCCTCGTAATCCCAAATCAACACGGCCAGGCCCGCGACCAGCGCCGGGTCAATGGCCTCGACGACCGAAAGCACCCACGGCGCGAACAACGGTTCGTGGCGGCTATTGCGAATCAACACCGCCGGAACGGGCATCCCATTGCCCGAAGCGTAATTCGCCAGCCCGCCCAACAGCGCAATGAGCAAAGCCGTGCCCGGCACATTGCCTGCCGCGTAACCCAATGCCAGGTCGAGCGGCGGCGCAGGCCGGCACAGCGGCGATCTGCTTCGCAAGCTCGCTATCGCGCGATCCGGCGCGCGCTGCGGGAAAAAGCGCACCCGGCCCGGCAAGTCCGGCATCTGCTCCCAGCGGGTCGCCGCCGACCACGTCGGCTGAAATTCGAGCGCAGCCGAAAGCGAGCCGGGGCTGATCAGATCGCCCAGCCCCAAGGCCATCGCCAACATTGGCGGCGAATAGCCCGTGCAAGTCGAAAGCGCACTCATCATCTCCGCCGTGTGTTCGACCAACTGCGCGCGGGCCACTTGTAAGACGGCTTGCCAACGCGCCAGCACCTCTCGACCTCCAACAGTGCGCGCTTGCTGCAAGCCCTCCAACAATACGCGCCACTGCTCCGCCGCGAGCCGGGGCCAGCGCACCGCCACAGCATCGGGATCGTCTGGCGTGGTCAACATGCCGCCCTTGAGCCACGATGTCTCCCACGTCGCGCCATCCAACACGCGCTCGCGCAATTCCTTCGGCAGCCAGTATCCCTCAAACGTCATTTGAGATTCGAACATGCTCTTGGCTCACAGACGAAGGACGAATAACCAATGACGGACATCGCCTTCGTCCTTCGTCAAATCTGCGCTGCGCACCCGGCCTCTTGCACCAAATCCACCCGCTGGATGCCGCCGACGATGTAGGCTGTGTCGTATCTACACGAACAAACGAGTGATGAATCATACTCGCCGCCGCCGTTGGCCAGCCGCACGCGGTCGGCCGTCTGAAAGAACGGCGGGATCAGCTCGCCGCCGCCGACCGGATCGAAAAACGCCAACAAGCCAGTCGCGTCCGGGCCGGGCACGATTCGATCATTATCGTCGGTGACGACGGCATACACCCAGGGCGGGACGTGATAGTTGCCCTGCGGGCATTCAAACGCGGCCCAGTTGGCTTCGGCCATGCCGTACACGTCGGACACAGGCACATTGCCGAACGCCGCGCCCAAGTCGGCGCGAATCTGTGCGGGCGTGAACGGATAGCGTTCCTTCATCCCGCCGCCGGTGGCGACCCGGCTGCCGGGCGGCAAACTCACCTTCACTTGGCGGGCAATCGTGTGCAGTTGCACCAGCCCGCCCAACAGCATCAGCGGCTGACCGGCGCGCGCGCACTCACGCAGGCGAGCCAGCGTGAGCGCCACGTAGCGCGGCGCGGCCAGATGCTCATTCGCCCACTCCATGAACGGGTGAATCGCACGCCGCTCGATCAAGCCGCTCAGGCCGGGCAGGAACACGCGCCCGGCGCGGATGCGGAGTTGATCGGGCGTGGCGGAAAACGGCATAGTGTAATAGACCGGGCTTGAGGCGGCCCAATCCAGTTGGCGCGTGCCGAAACGCGCCACGCGCGCCATGGCGACCCGCGTATCTTGCGGCATCACAAACACCAACGCCGCGCCGCGCTCCACGCCCCACGAGCGGCGGATGCCAGTGAAAAACGCATGAATCGCCAGCTCGACCGTGGCCGCGTTGCGCGCCACAAAACTGGCCTGCCCCGACGTGCCGGTGGAGGTGACGATCTCTAATCCCAGATCGGCGTAGATGCGTTCGACATCGCGCAACAGCGCCTCTAGCGTGCGATAGCGGCGGCGAAACGCCGACCACCGCTCACGCGGCAGCGGGATCGAAAGCTGATCGCTCAACCAGCACATAAAACCAGGCGGGTCATCTTGCGGAAACGGGCCAATGTGATCTATGTAGCTTTTAAAGGTCAGGGCGGCTGGTCTGAGCAGCCGGGCTAAATCATCAGACCCAAAACGCAACCCGATACCGCGCGCGGTCAACGTCTGCCGATAAGCGGCATTGCGCTCAAAATGGTAACGATGCTGCGCCTCAATCGCCTCTAACAAAAGTTGATTACGCTGCGCCGCCGACAACCCAAAGAAATCTTTCAATCGCATATCGCTTATTGCCTATCGTCCGTCACTTGATCCCAAAGACCCGTTGATGCAACCCCGTCCGCGTCCACAACAACGAGATGGCGGCTGCCGCAAAATCGCCCGTGTCGCGCCAGGTGCGCGCCGCGCGCCTCAGCGCCACCGGCCATCGCGCGATGGCTCGCGTGGCGGCTGCCAATCCCGCTTCAGCCTCGCCGGGCGACATGGCCTGGGGAACGAACGTGGCGCGATTCAAATCCAAGAGCGCGTAATCGGCTGGCAAATCGGCCAAGAGCATCCGCCCCTCACGCGCCAGCCGGTCAAACACGTCCGTGCCCGGCGTGGGGATGAGCAGGCCCAAGTGCGCCAGGTCCACGCCGGCGTCGAGCACAAAATCCGCCGTGCGCTGAAAAATATCCGGCCCGTCGCCGTCGTTGCCCAGGATGAACGTCGCCGCGATCATTAGCCCGCGCGCGTGCAGGCGCGCGATCTTGTCTCGATAGTGCTCCACGCCCACGCGCAGGTTCACGCCCTTGCGCATTGTCCGCAGCGTCGCCTCGCTGACCGATTCTAAACCGATGAGCACGACAAAACATCCGCTGGCCTTGAGCGCAGCCAGCATCTCGTCGTCGTCGGCAATGTCGAGCGACGCCTGGACGGCGTGCCGCCGCTGCAATCCTCGCCGTGCCATCGCGCGGAAAAGCGCCAGCGCATGGTCGCGGTCGGCCATCATGTTGTCGTCGGTAAAGAGCATCACCGGCGCGCGCGGGACATGCGGCAGCTCAGCCAGCACGTCCTCGATGGGCCGCGCGCGGAATCGCCCGGCCTCAAACTTCCAGAGCGCGCAAAACTCGCAGCGATAGTGGCATCCGCGCGAGGCCGAGATGAGCGCGACGCGATAGCGGCGACGATATAGGTCGCGCCGGGGGAGCGGCAGGTTCGTCATCTCCGAGGTGCCGCCATCGTAGCGTTCGCGCAATGTTCCGTTTTCAAAATCGGCGATGAGCTGCGGCCACGCGCCTTCGGCCTCCCCGCTCAAGACCGCGTCCGCATGACGGGCAGCCTCGTCCGGGCAAAGCGTGGCGTGCATCCCACCCATCACCACCGGCACGCCCCGCGCGCGAAAGTGAGACGCAATCTCGTAAGCGCGCGGCGCGGTCGGCGTCAGGCTGGTGAGGCCCACCAGGTCCGGCTGAAAATCTCGCGGGAGCGCTTCAACCACTTCGTCGGCGATGCGAATGTCCCAACCCGGCGGAGTGAGCGCCGCCACATACGCCAACCCCAACGGCTCCATCGTCGCCAGCCCGGCCACGCCGAGCGGCCTGCGTCCCGCTTGCGTGAGCGCCGGGTTGATCAGCAGCAGCTTGCGTTGTTTACGCTCCACGCAGCGCGCTCACCAGCAGCCCCAGTCCCAGCAAAATCTGTCCGACCAAAGCCAGCGTCGCGCCGGGGCCTTCCACACCAAGAGCCTGCGCCAGTAATGCCGTTGCCACCAAAGTCAGCGCCGCCATCGCGCAGCCTCCGAACATTAACACACGCGAGGCGGCCGGGTGGTGTATCAACTTGGCCGAAACGCCCAGGCCGGCGGCCAGCAACACGCCAATCAGAGCGGCCCACGCCGCCAAGAGACCATTGTCCAGCGTGTCGCTGAACAGCACCGACACGCCCCAGGCCCATCGCCCCTGTGCCGGGACAGCCCAAAAGCCAAACAGGCTGGCGAGCGTCAGAGTCAGCCCGGCGACCCACAGAGTGGACGAGCCTCTTTTTGTTTGTTCCACAGTCGTCGGGGTTGCGGGCTTGAGCACGCGCTCTGGATCGGGATGCCCCGGGGCGCGGCGCGCGAAATCGGCGGCCCGGTCGCGCACCTGCCGGGCCAGTTGGACGACTTGGGCGTACTCGCGCTCAAGCTGCGCCTGCCGGGCGATCTCGGCGGCCAGCTCTGTCAGACCCGGATAGCCGGGGCTGAGTTGGCGCAGTTGATCGAGCTTGGTCTGCGCCGCATCAAGCTTGCGCTGCGCGACCAGCGTCCGAGTGTCGCGATACAGCACGACGGTCAAATCGCTTTGCGCCTGGCGCGCGGCCTGCTCCAGCGCAGCGGCAAACTCGGCCACCGACTGGAAACGATCTTCGGGGCGTTTTGCCAGCGCGCGCAACACGACTTGCTCGACCGGCTTGGGGATGGCGGTGTTGAGCTGCGAAGGCGGCGTGGGCGGCTTGTTCACGTGTGCATACAGCACCGCGTTGGGCGTAGGCGCGGCGAACGGCGCCTGGCCGGTCAGCATCTCATAGACCACCACGCCTAGCGAATACAAATCCGAGCGCCAATCGAGCGACTGGCCCTCGGCCTGCTCCGGCGACATGTACTCGGGCGTGCCCACCAGCATGCCGGTGCGCGTGAGCCGCGTGGCGGACATGGCCTTGACGATGCCAAAATCCATCAGCGTCACATGGTCGCGCGAGCCGAGGAACACGTTGGAGGGCTTGATGTCGCGGTGAACCATTCCGTGTTGATGCGCAGTGTCCAATGCCGACGCCAACTGATTGACAAACGAGACGATGCGCGGCAAGGGCAGCGCGCCGCCTTGCTTGATCGCCTGATCGAGCGTCTGGCCTTCCAGGAACTCGGCGGCGATGTAGTGTAGATTGTCGGCCTCGCCGATATCGTAAATCACCAGGATGTTGGGATGCCGCAAGGCTGCCGCCGCCGTCGCTTCCTGCTTGAATCGCCGAACGAACTCTTGGTCGTGCGCAAGGTATTCGGGCAACACCTTGAGCGCCACGTAGCGATGCAGCGAGGGCTGGTAGGCTTTGTAGACCGTCGCCATGCCGCCCTGCCCGGCCAGCTCGACAATTTGGTATTGGCCCAGCGTCTTGCCGATCAAATCTGCCATCGCAATTCTCCTGGCTGCTTTTTCCACAAAGGGACTCTTTAGTGTCTCTTCATGCCTTTTGTAAAGGGATGGGGGCTTGATTGAAATGATTGAGACACACCCAACGTCATTCCGAGTGCCCCGCCGTTGTCGGTGTGCGCGTGTTTGGGCGAGCCAAGCACCCAAAGCAGTTTGTCTACGTAACGATTCAGTCTGATAGTTTCAAGGTCTTGGATTTCGCCTTTGAAGTCGCTTTCTATTACTTGTCCGTGTTCAAGACATCGTAGACAGTTTTATCTCGCAAAAGGTTCAGGACATCGTAGACAGATTTCAAAGCCAATCCACCGAAAACCCTTGTTTTTCAAGGCGATTCTGGGCATTGTTCACGATGTCTTGAACCTTGCTTGAGATAAAAACATCTCAAAAAAGTGTTCACGATGTCCTGAACCCTGACAATTACTAACAGATAGTCTTCCACAAAGGACAGTCTGCTTTCTATTTCGTCGATATTGGCTTTTTTGAATTCGGTGAAGAAAGATAGGTAATCGCGATAGTTTTTTATTTTTTGATCAGCAACTTGCCGAGCGGCCCTAGTGACCCTACCGTCAAACGGGGAAATCGTCTGGGGGCTATTTAGAAACAGAATTTTCGAAACCAATGAAGTCGCTTTCTTATCATGCGCAAGTCCCGCCATCTTCAAGGAGTTGACAAACCCGTCAACATCGTCGGGAGTCTGTTTAACCCATTCTAAAGTGAGTGTCAACAACTCGCTGTACGGATTTTCGTGTTTTGTGTCCAGACACCTTGCAACCTGAAAATCTACTATAAAGCGGCGAAAACTCCCATTGGCATAGTTCGGATTATGAAGGGGTCTCTTCTTCTGTCGCTGAAAGTCTCGAATATAGAGCAGGTCAGGATAATAGTATGCCAATAAATGTCCTGTTGCTTGTATGTGGTGTCTCGGTTCTATTTTCATTTTCATTTTCCCCAAGATTCTAACAGGGTGATGGCGTGAAACACTGGCAACCCAAAATCCGAAATCCTACAGCGGATTCCAGTAAAACTGCGAGCGTGGGGTGGACAGGATAACTTTGCCGGACGCATCCTTGATGTGAACGACCCATTCAATGTTGCCAGCGCACGGCTTGTACGTGCCCACCGGCACGGCGGCGATGTCGGTCGTCCATTCGTGCGCCGTCAAGGGCGGGCTGTATTGATGGCCGCCCCGGCCATAGTCTCCTTCGGACATGCACGTGTTTTTCTTTTCGGCCTGGTATGGGATGATCTCGACCAGGAATGTCTCGCCGCCCTGCAGCGCTCCGCCCGTCCACTTGAACGTGATCTGCGAGGTTCTGAAGCGAGTGCCCGGCATTGGGGACAAGAGCGTCACAGCCCGCGGTTCATTGGCCGCCGCCGGAGTGTAAGTGGCGGCGGGCTGTGGCGTCTTGGTCGGCCCAGCTTTTGTCGGCGTGGCAGTCGGGCGAGCCGTCGTCGGTTGTAGAATCACCGTTGGCACGGGCGTCTGCGTGGGACGAGGTGTCGGCGTTGGGCTGGGAGTTAATGTGGGTGGCACGGGCGTATAAGTGGGCATCAGCGTGGAAGTGGGAGCAGCGGCGACCGGCGCAAAAGTGGCAGTGTTGGCTACGCTACTGGCTGAAAAGCCGCCTCCAGACCTGAAAGCGTTGCCGGCCAACAACGCAAGCGCGACTACCGCGATCAACGCTACGACCGCCACACCGGCCACAA
>Ga0315288_10002258_pt1 | contig 24933 bp, 37 predicted proteins | sample YL17G11_20_MG_FD_203454 | JGI IMG/M metagenome (GOLD analysis project Ga0315288, IMG submission 203454) | Sediment microbial communities from Yellowstone Lake, YNP, Wyoming, USA - YL17G11_20 | ecosystem: Environmental > Aquatic > Freshwater > Lake > Sediment | place: USA: Wyoming | collected... | reverse complement strand
GTTGTAATTTACTATCCACTTGCTTATCGTTTCGCTTTGTGAAGCATTAAAAAATACAGTGTGAGTGTTATATGTTACATTGGTTGGACTAAGAACATTTATTGTTGGTGCTGTTGTATCTCCCGCTGCTCCACCTAACGTTGCATTGTATTCGTAACCATCACAAGTTGAGTTATATGTAGATGTTGAGTCACTCCAACATAATAAAAGAAATGTGCTATTCTTGTTTGTAATATCACTTGGTTGATAAAACGAAATAGTGTCATACGCTTCTGTTGCTGTAAGACCGTTAACTAATGTGCTGTTAGAAACCCAACCTGTACCGTTGTATTCGAACCCGTTTAAAGCTGTTACACTTTCTCCTGCTATCATCCACCATTTTGATATTTCTACGTTATACCAGATTGCTGGAATAAAGCTGGCTCCAATATCTGTAAGACCGTTAGCAATTGTTGCATTAACTGCCCAACCGGTTCCATTAAAAGTATAACCGCTAGCTGTTCCGTTTGAGTAACCACGTATCAAATACTGCTGACCATTAAGATACATCGTCGCAAAATAACCGAAACCATCTCCTGAAGCTTGCAAACCATTATTATAAGAAGTGTTAAGGGCCCAAGTCTGACCACCAGCTCCTCCCCATTTCCAAGCAAAAACTCCTGTTACGTTCTCATAAAGCAAAACCCACCATCCATTTATATTTACTACCTCACCGCTCGGATAATCAGTGCCGCTTGTGCTAATTGGATTTGGCAAGCCGCTATGTACTGTTGCATTATAAATCCAACTACCTGTGCTGTTTCGTGAAAAACCAGTCCAGTTTTGGTGCGAACCATCGCCATCCCAAAAGAACATCAACGCATTAAAGTTAGTTGCTGTGTCGTTAAACACCTGAAAAATTGCATATTCTCCGCCAGAGCCAAGCAAATCGTTTGGAATACCTTTTGCCGCTGTACTGTTTTTGTACCAAGTTGGTGTACCTGGAATAGATGCTGCGTTTGCACTCGAGAAAAGCGCTAAAGCTACAAATAAAATAATTAACACACCCACCAATTTATTCAATTTATAAGTCACCTATCTACGATTATGTCACGAACTAAAATTACGAGACCCGCTATCAACAATACAACAACAAACATATCTGAACCAAAAAAGATTTTCATGTTGCTGTAAGATGATATTGAGGTTGATGAAATATCATTCAACCAATCTCCAGTTACTGTTGTCTGGATGTAACTGCCAGCTAGCCACGTTGGCATATATGGTATAAATAACGAATTTACCAAAGTCAACGCAAAAAATACTGCAATTATTATTCTAAGTAACATATCAATTTTTGCGAAAAATCGAGTAAACGACTTTTCCTAACCTCCTCATGAAAATTCAAATGGCTCACCTGTAACGAACTCAATTTCTTCTGCTCCTCTCTTTTTCTTTTTTATTTTTGGAGCTTTCAATAAATTCCTAATATATAAAGCAGAAACTGCTAATAATGCGATTGAAATAGGAATAAAAGCTCTAACCGCAAACTTGCCATCATAGGTATCATGAATAATACTAGAACCACCGCCCGCAAACGGTGTTTCAATTAGATAACCTAAGTCTAAAACAAATATTTGAACTGGAATTGTTATGTTATCAATAAAAATTGTTCCAGTAATTGATGAAGGCGGGTTTGCATAATGTAACGTTATTGGATACTCGATTAATACTTCTTCGTTTGGTTGTACTACTTGTGCAAAAAATAGACTTGAGTTCACAACACTCGCCAAAGGTCCTTCAATGCGAATTTCTGGTTGACCCGAAACGTTTCCTATGTTCTGAATAAAAGTCCGTAAAGTTATAGTTTGGTCTTCGCCAAACATTGTATTATAAACAACAGCAACTGTACTTATAGCACGAGGCCTTACATCGAATAGAGCATATGTACCAAGTTTTTGCTCGAGGATGATTGTTGCGTTACCTAAACCGCCACCTCCGCCAACTAGCGCTGCTGATGGCGATGTCACTGCTAGATATACTGCTGCCGATTCTGTGCTGATGTTACCTGCTGCTGTCACAACACAAGTCAATGTTAACATCTCATTGTAATCACCAACCGGCGGTGTAAGATAGCTGACAGAAACGTTTTTTATTTCTCCAGCAGAAATGTTTAATGTGCCATTTGTATATGAATAATCTGCATAGCTACCTAACGTTCCTGATGTTGACATATTGCAAGACGTTGCGTTGTAATCACCGGTATTTGAAATACTAAAGCCGAACGTTTTTGATTGCGAAGACTCCATGCTGCCAAATATTGTCGTTGGTGTCATTTCTAGATTTGCAAATGCTGTATTTACTAAGTTAACTGTTGTAGAAATATAATAAAACGTGTCTAATGCACTGTCATAAAGCGAAATGTTACCACTGTAAATTGCTGAAGCTGCTGAAGCATTCGGTTGGATTGTTACTAGAGTCTGGTTTGTAAAGTTACCACTTTTTGTTGTGCTTAGATTAAAAGTAACAGCTGCAAAACGAGAAACATTCGATAAGTCTCCGGTCTTGCTCCATGTTATTGTGTGATTCTGAATTGCCCCACTAATTGCTCTCGTATCGACTACAAACGTTTGATTTGTTGTCGTGTTTGTAGTTATGTTTTTGGTTGATGGCGAATAATAAAGAGTTCCTGGGTTCCAATCACCATAAATGGAATAATCATAACCGTCACTACACACAGCATCAGAACATTGAAACACCATATTACCAATATTAAAACTGGAAACAACGCTACCTGATGTACAATTTACATAATGCTTTGTGAAATTAACATTACAAGATGTTGAAACGTTTCCAGAAAGATAAACAACGTTGCCAGAAGCCGTGTTGTTTGTATAGATACTAAGATAAACTGGTACTTCAGTACTATTACCAAAATATAATGTTAAATTTACTGAGCCATTGAATACTTGAGTATCTTTATCGTAAGCAGAAATGTTTGATAGTGAACCATATAACAAAACTTGCTCATAACTATACCACATCCAGCCATAAGCTGTTGAAGTTTCGCGGTCATATAGCTCCATCACCCAAGCTAACGACATATTTGTACCTAAATATGCTGTGAAATTTGTAATGTTGCTCGTTCCTGCTAATGCGCTTACGTTCCCATCAACACGATATAACGGATTGCCTTCTAAACTACTTTGGTTGGTTGTCCAAAACGATGCTGCTAGATTAAAGTCGTCAGTAACTGCAGCTGAAATTGTCAGGTTTTTTCCTGTACTATTATAAACATAGGTAATATTTTCGTCATGAAAACGATACCAAGATGTAGCATTTGGAGACGTTCCATCAAAAATATTTACCTGTGTTGAGCTAACGTTCCAACCATTGTCACTATCGTTAGCATATACTCGCCAATAGTAATATTGTGAAGAAGTTATGTTTTTTGTTACTGAGGAAGTATTTGAAGTCCCTGTAAACGCTACAAACGAAGAATTTGTCCATGTAACTCCATCAGAACTGTTTGAGAAAATATAGCCACTAAGAACATCTACAGCTGACCAAGACGTTATAAAAAATATATTTGCGTTTGTTAGCGTTGAGCTAACGTATGGATTCGACCAAAGGATTGGGTTATTGATGTCCAATGTTCCTAAAGTTGTAACGTTCCAATTATTTACACTATTATTTGCATAGAACTTCCAATAATACTTATCTGCAACTGGCATTGTTCTTGAAACGTTGCTCCAGTTCATTGTACTTGTAGACGTTGAAACGTTCCAGTAAATTGCTTCTTCTGTAAAATTAGTATCTCCAGTCAACCAGCCACCAGCAGTAAAAGCTACTAAGTCATCTACATAATCATAAAAGCAACCAACCTGCATAGCAGTACCTATGCCAGGCGTTGTGTTAATAGCTCGAATATATAAACGTAAAGACGTGTTATCATAAACTGAAGGACCACTTGAAACTAGATAATTAAAACAGTTTGCTTCTGTACCGCTAGCATTAAGAGTATAATTATACGTGCTACCTGAGTAATTTACTTGCCATATTACGTTATTTTTGTCTGTACCCGTTGGTATAGTATAATTTATTTTAATATACGAATTAGCACCATTATCTGGGACGTTTGCTACTACTAATGTATTCCAGTTACCATCATATATGTTCTGCGGATTGGTCCAGTTACTGCTGTTATAAGCATATGTTCCTGTATTTAACCCTCCACACGCTGTTGAAACGTTTGCTGTTTCTTGATAACATGAAGCATAGATAGCTATTGAAGGAAACGCTGCCCAACTAAGATTACCCCATGTTATGTTATCTGTAGAATTTGAGAACGTATAGCCACTTAGCGATGTATTAGCTGCCCATAATGCGTTAAAGCCAATAACGTTACCCGGAACCGCGAACGTTGTGTTGTTTGCTGCATTAGACGAATATGTCGGTACTCCTATTTGAACAGTTTGAACAGTAGTAACGTTCCAATAGTTGTCAGTGTCGTTCACATATACTCTCCAATAATACTGTCCGTTATAATACATTGTTTTCGTAACGTTGCTCCAGTTTGAAGTTCCAGTCATTGCTACAAACGAAGCGTTTGTCCAAGTAGTACTATCTGAACTATTCGAGAAAATATAACCGCTCAATGCGATATCGTTTGTCCATTTTACTGAGAACAAAACCAAATCGCCGTTGTTAGGAGAAGTAACACTCGTTCCAACATTTGAATACAGCAAATAATCTGTCCAAACATAGCCTAGATAAGCATTGCTGGTACCGACGAGCATCGAGACTCTGTTATCTCCCGTAACATTAAGTCCGACTGTTGCGTGAAAAGGAGATACACCACCACCAATAGGAATACCTGTCTTTAAAGACGAATTAACTGCCCAACCGGTTCCATTAAAAGTATACGCTATCCAAGATAAAGAACTATCGACGATAAAAAGAGCCCATTTACCATTCCCGTTTAAATTGTAATATAATAACGGGTCCAACCCAGAATCGGTTTGAAGCGGTTGTAAGCCATTAACTAATGAACTGTTAAGTGTCCAACCAGTGCCGTTCCATTGGTAACCATCAATACCCTTCAAGCCATATATAGGATTTCTTCCTGCTAACAAAATCCATTTGCTACTACCCGTAACATTATAATCAAAAGTAATCCGATGTATAGAAGAAGCATTCAAGCCGGCAGCAAGCGAATTATTACTTACCCAATAAGTACCGTTCCAGTAATAGCCTGATGGAACAACACAATAAGGAACGTTGCCGCATATTCCTTCAAACTTGTTCGTACCAGAAAAATTATACTTTATTCGCATATTCATAGTCATTGTTGTAAGTCCGTCATCTAAAGAATAATTTACTACCCAACTTTGATTAGTTACATTGTAGAAAAAAACACGCGAATATGAGCCCGTTTCACCCTGAACATTATACCACCGACCATCTCCGGTTAAATTAAAAACGAGCTCTGGTTTATAATCATGACCAGAGCCACTAATAGGTAGACCTTGATATATACTAGCGGAAGAAGTCCAGTTATCTGCACATGAGCTATTAAGAACTACGAAGAATAATGCTATTATTATTAAAGACATCCCTATCCTTTTAAACATTTTATCTCCTCCTATAATATAGAAGCAGAGAAGCTGCAGCTATAACCGCAAGCAATATCAAAGCGATTTCTAGATTATTTAAAACGAAACCACCTTTCTGCGTTTCGAAACAAACGTTTCGAACTTTGTCACAAGTAAATCCATCCGCACAACCCAACTCGTTGCAACCAATTGTGGTCGCACTGCAATCACCAGCATAAACACACTTGTTAGCTACGCAAGAAATGCTTTTGCCTACACATGGTGTTGAGCAATCTCCCGAAGTGTCGCATTGTAAAATTATATTATAAATTTCTGTCTTGATACATAAGCCACTGCCTATGTCACATTTTGTTCCTAAAGAACAATTATTATCATCAGTACAATTTTTTTGAACGAAAACAGTTTCCGTGCAAATACCTGCTGACGAACACGCATACTCATGACTTCCTATAACCGGACAACCAAGTTGCATGCATGTCAACTGGTTATCAATAATGTCGTTTCGTATGCACAAAGCACTTCCAGCTTGATAAGTATAACCGCTCAAGCAACCACCATTATCACTTTCCATATAAATTGGTTTTGGATTGATTAGATATGTTGCTGATTGCGATGCTCCTTCAACTGCTTTCGGAAGAACCTTTCCACACGCTACGTGCTCATCGTTTGTTCTTATACAAGTATAACCTGCTGAAGTAAACAAAGCAGCTTGCTCTTTCGGAATATTATTCATTTTTGCCGAACCTTGAACATAGTAAATTGGTGTGATTTCTAATTGAAGCTTGCCATTTGCTTCGGTTGGAATTGTGATTTGGATTATGTTTGCTCCTAAAGCCAACGTGTAGTTATCCGTATAAACAACTTCATTTTTTAGACCAGTTGGAGTTTCATAAATATAATTTATTTTTAGCGAGCCGATAACATTATTTCCTACGTTATTATTATATGTGACATTAATAATCTTCAACTCGTTTTCGAATAAAAGTGAGGTATCATGTGGCACATCAATACCTACAGTTCCTGTATTATGAATTAACATTTTAACATAAACAATTCCTCCACCACTGCTACTGCTACAACCACCAACTTCTGAAACAGCCATGCTTAATTTATCTGAAAGAGCAATAATCGGTGAGCTTGTTCCTGTAACATAATAATATTGATTTTTGCTCTCATCAGTAGCATTAAAGCCGAAATACGACTTACAGTCTAGTTTTATACAACCTGACCAAGTACATTGTTTCTCGATTGCTAACTTTGATGCAACTCCGTTTATTTTTAGATTAAATAAAAAGCAACCAGAAGAACTTTGTGTTGTGTCAAGATACTTTGCTGCAAAAGATACACGTTCTGCTGAAATATTTCCTAAAGTATAAATTGTGTTTGGCGTAGAACTTGCAAAGCAACCTAAGTTACCAAAGTATTTTCCATAACCTGAATTTATATCTCCAGCAACATACCACGAATCGGAGATTTCACTTGAGGACGTTGAAATAATTATAGACAAGAAATTATTCTTGAAAGCAAAAATTGCTAAAGCTAAAATAAACAGCGTTGCTACGATTAAAACTAATTTTCTGCTCTTCTTTCTCACTTCAAAGCACCAAGTACCTCGTAGTACCAACCACCATCTTTGCGGTTTGACTTAAGAGTAAATTCGCTCTTACACGAATTACAATGCATCAAACGTCGACGATTTCTTGGCGATAATTCCTTATAATCGTATTCTTCCACATCATCTGAGCCACAATCTGGACATTCCTCGTTATACCAAATTTTTTGTTTTATAGGTTTCATGTTTACACCACCGCTAAAAATATATGATACGTTGTTACCAGTACTCCAAAATTAAACATCGCATGAATAAGGATTAAAGGTAATACAGAACGGAAAATTATTGCCATAACTCCAAACAAACCACCAATCACTGCTGCTCCAAGCAACGCTGTGTAATTTTGTACATCTGCTTGATATGTAAGCCAATGATAACTAGCAAACATAACTGCAACGATAACTATTACCAAAGCAATGTTTCGCGCATAAATACGGAAAGTTGGTTGAAGTGCACCTCTAAATAAAGACTCTTCAGCAATCGGAGCAAATAAACAAACTGTAATAAAAGAACCAATCAAGTTATCTACTGCAAGCGGTGGCACAAAAGATTGAAGATTGTTGCTTACTGATGCTGCTATAAGTGCTAAACCGATAAGAAACGCTATACCTAAGTCGCGTTTCCATTTTCTAGAAATTAGCGGCATCGTTTCAACACTTTGCATAGAACCTTGAATTGTATCTATGATTTTGACCAAAGCAAAAATAATAAGAATAGCAAGATAAGCCATACCTACCCACTTGAAATCCGTATTAATTATATACCAAAGACATGCCGACATAGCTAGAATTAAAAATATCCAATATAGGTCTACGCGTATCTTTGCCATCATCCTCACCAACTATTTTATTACATACAGCTCTTATGCTATCCGTACAACCTTGAGATGTTGTAAGCAGTTAAATGTAAGCAAAATGTTGTTCACACTCTCTCGATTAGTAATAAAACCTTAATTTAAGGCGTTAATATAGAAGCAAATGGAGCACCAACTAACGATGATACAATTGCTGGAATAAATAACGCGAAAAATATCGTTATCATACCTGCTAATAGCATTACGATAATACTCGGTAATGGCTCTCTTGCTTTACGCCACATTGCTATCGCCGCGTACATCAACATACCACCACCAAACATGAATGCTATTGTTGCAACTACTGGTAAATTTTTAAGAGACATACCAATCGCGTCCATTGCTGGCACTAAAAGATACGTAATTATTCCCGATGCTGCAAAACCTGCTATACATATCCAACCAAGCCACGCCCATCCGTGTTCTTCGTCCATATTTTAACCTCCAACCTATTTTATTACATACAGCTCTTATGCTACTTATACAACCTTGAGAAGTTGTAAGCAGCAAACTGTTATCATACTTAACGTTTTTCTAAATTATCTCATACATCTTTGAGAAGATATAAGCTTATTATCGCTTTCTTGTAAAGATTCCTTTAAGATATAAAGCAGAACCGAAAAGAAACTTTGAACGCTTTTCTACAATCCCATATCTTTTTTTCTCGCTACCTATTAACACTTTTCCTCGTGCTAGCATGTAACGGTGACCATCAACATCTATTTCTAGATTTAAACCTTTTTGTGAAACCTCGCGATACGGAATTTCTTGATTAACATACTTAACTAAGTTTTTTAAACTGCTTAAAACCATAATTATTCCTCATCCTCTATCCACACACTCATATCTGCTGTTCCGTATTTATCCATATCAATTAACACCTTTATAAGTGGCATGAACTTCTCGCGCTTCTTGTTATTGTATTTCACTTGTTGCAAACGAAGCATGCTCTCAAAATGAGTATCATTTTGCGAATCTGCCCGTAAGTTTTCTAATAATTTTAAAACTCGAATCTTTTTCATATTGATTTTTAGCAAAAATCGAGTAAACGATTCTTGCTGCCTCCTTTTATTAAAGCACCTCTACTAAATCTAATTTTTGTGGTATTTTCATATACCACATATCATCAAAACAAATATTAACACGATGTCAAAAACGAACACCGATAAAAACAATATATCTCCTTTACTTAACATATTAACCACATATGTGTTATCCCATACAACCTTTGATATAATATTACACACATTCTTGAGAGGATGTGAGCATACTTAGCTTGGCAACTCCAAACCCGTACAACGATAATTGATTTCAAGCAAGCTTCGATTTGTGATATCTACAACGCAAACTGGGTCGCAGCTACTGTTACCACTGCTATAATTTAACTCTAACCACCAAGTGCCTGTGTTGTTGTTGCAAAAGTTTACTCCATCAAAACCATACATACGACAGATTTTTGTGCTATTTGCTATCTCTAACGCCTCTTGTTCAGTCATGTTGTAACAGATATCTGTTACACTAGCATCCGTCTCATTTGTCTCGTTTGTTGTAATGTTACTCGTTACGTTCGTTGCGATGTCAGATGTTTCATTTGTTTCGTTCAAGCTGTCGTTTATTATATCAAGTTTCGGCACAGCAAAATAAAATGCTAATACAACTATTGCAAAAAAAATAAACACAATAATCATCAATAAACCATAATTTGCCATATCACCTACCCCCTCGACCGTTAAGCTACAAAATACATTTCTGAGGAAATGTAATCATACTGCTCAAAGCCACTTCACTTCGCCATCTGCAAGCATGTGACTAATATACGCAATAAATGCAAATGGCATCAATATCAAGTTCGATATAATATTTGAAAACGCGAAACCGTTCAAAAACAAAAGCGGAATGCTCAACACGATTGCTGCTATAATACTGTGCGTAATGCCACGATGTTTAAGCAAAAAGATTAACGGAATTGGCACCAACAGCACCAATGCATAAAAGTTTTGCTTCAAAGCGAACATTGTCATCGCTATTAATAGCAAAGCCGGAATTACCCAACTGCGCACTTTTGAATTTGTATCGATATCCGGCAAGATGCTGTAAAAAATTGTCACTGCAAAGATTGTTCCTATTGTCAAATAATCTTTCGGAATATAATTTAAACCTAGATAACCATCTAAAAATAATATAATTATTGCAAAAATAATTGCAATTGCCCAATGAACTTTGTATCCAGGAATATTAATCAGCTCCTACTAGGTCGTGTTCTTTTATGTTACCCAAGATATCACCTTTCTTTAAAGAGTATAGACTCCAACTTTTTATAATTCTTACTTTATAACCCAGCATTTAAAATTCCACCTCGAGAGCTTCTTCGAAGTCTACGTTATCTTCGACGAGCTCATCGTTAACTCGAATTTCGCCATCTCGACTGACGTATATTTCGCCACCTTGATATGTTAAATCAAGAATCACTGCTTGAGGAGACTTGCCAATCGTAGTTGCTCCAACTATACGCTTGTTAAGCTTTGCTAACCACTTTTCAACTCTTGAAATAGATTCTTCTTGCTCGTTTGTACTTGCTAAACGTGTATATCTACTCATGTTCTTACCTACATTTCACTTTGTAACCTCTTTCATTTCACTTTTTAAAAAGATATTTTCGAATTCACGAACTGTCCAATCCGAACGAAAATCAATTCGGTCTGCAATTGAAAGATGTTTTACTGCTGGATTGTTTGTAACAAACCAATCGATGTAATAACGATTTGCAGACGGATGCACTAGCGCTACTACATAACTATTATCTGATATTCGCCTTGCATATCGTTTTGATTTTGAAATACTCATGTTTTAATCCTCCTAATCTGATGTAATCATGAATTCAATTTCTCGAAGCATGGCTTTACGAAGCTTGCCTGTTGCTTTTTTATCTAACACAGTTTCACAGAAAGATAAAATTTCTATTGCCTTCATTCTATCACTTATCATTTTAATCTACCTCCATTTCTGACGAACCATTTCTTTTGAAAGAGCATTCATTAAACGAACATAAGTCTTAGCACATACCGCACAATTTGCTTCGGTCGGTCTAGTACAATAGTCGTGAAACAACTCATATAAATATTCTATTGGTATCTGCTGGATATTATTTAAAAACGCTTTACTATTTTTTGCCATTTTAATCACACCTCTTAAGCATTCTACTTATTTTCTTCTTCCTCGAAATAACGAATGATTTAGTAACTTATTGAAATAATCATCGAGGTCTGAAGCTCTACTTGGTATTTGCTCTGCCAAATCATCACGAATTTTCTCTAATAGTACTTTAACATCAACAACTTTCATATTCGACGACCTCGCAAACCGTGCGGTTTAAGTTTCATTATATAGCGTGCTGGAATAGCACCACGAAACCACGGTTGTCCCTGTTTGTCTTTGAACATTACATCGTAACTCGTATCGCTAATTCCGTGACTAAAAATCGTTCCACCATAAGTTGTTGCATGAACGTGTACAATTGACGGAAAGAGAACCTCCGGTACACTAAGATATCTCCTTTTTATATAACCCATAAAACTTTTTGATTTAGTTGGCATATTAATAATATCGGTCTTTCAAATCTCCTAATTCGAAAACTCTTTGTCTATATCTACAAGTCTTACAACAAAAAGGAAAAAAGCCAGATAACTTCTCTGCTCTCGTCAATTTTTTTTCACAGTATTTACAATATTTTCTTTTCATGTTTTACCAGTTCTCCATTTCATTAATTTTTTTTGTTGTTTTGTCAAAGTCATCTTTTATATCCTGCTTTTCGTAACTTGAAGGCCATATGCCTTTTATCGACTCGTTTTTGAACATTGCATTTAGTAAAATCGTATTTACGTTCTGTTTTTGGTTCTAATACAACGTTTAATTTTTGTTGAATAAAATGTGTCATCGCGTCACTCCATATTGAAAGTTGCTCAACTTAATTCAAAGTTTAAAGCGCTGCTTTTATTTTCTGTACTATCCAACCTGCACCAAATAATGTTAGCCATGCGTAAACTACGTTTGCCATGTTCGCAAATACTGGTGTTCCGGCAAGATGAAGCACTGCTAGTACTGCTAAAGCTAAAACAAAGTCTGTCGCTGCACATCCGATTAATTTATTCATTGCTTTTTTAGACATTTTTGCCATACTTATTCACCTCTCGTTATATTCATCCAAACCTTGAATTAAATAATTATCTCCTTTGGGATATTGTTGATTTAATACGTTTCGATATTTTACGATACTCGAAGTCGTTAATAACTCCTGTTTTATGCATTAGCATAAAATAATATTTCACTTTTACTATCTCCCGACTCTTTAATAAAAGCGTCAAAAAGCGAAGGAGCATTCCGTATAGTAGCACGATGAAAGTCACCTTCTTCTCGTAGACGTATTAACGGTCGCTATCAGTTATCAGTTTTTTTCCAATTTTAGATTCTATATCAGCTACAATTGCTTCTACTATTTCGTTACAGCTATAAGGAAAGTCACCATCTGCTTCTAAAACCGCACGACCAAAAATTGTCTTATCACTTAATTGAGAGCCTTCTGGCTCGTTATCTAGACTTTGGTCTGCCATGTATTCTTTTACGTGCTGTTCCCAAGTTTTTCTTATAAGCTGTTTAGTCTTTCCACCAAGTCTCGATACATCAATTCTAAATGTAGCTTCTGAGCAGTTCGGAATTAAGTTTATTTCTTGCATATTTTTCACGCTCCCTTTAATGAAATCACGATTGGTGTATTTGGAATTGGAACTCCGCCACCATATCGTGGAGGCATTATTATCATAATGATAATCGCAATAACGATTATTGCAACCACGACTCCAATTAATAATGCAGTCATATCATCAATGTTCCAATTAAATAAACCCGCTAACCAGTTACCAAGATTTTTGAACAAGTCTGCCAACCACGAACTTCCACCATCCTTGCTTACACAATCTTTAGCACAGCTTGCTGCAGTTTCAGATGCTGCACAAATTCCATCGCCACAGATTGCTTTGCCTTGGAAGTAACATTTAAAGTCTGTTCCACAAACTTCACCACCTGCACAACAGGTTGATGGTTGTAAACATTCAACCTTTTTTGCGCTTCCAGCAAGAATTGTTGGTTTATGATTTACACAAGTATACTTTTCTACAAAAAGATTATCACAAGAAGCTGAAGTGTTCTGTGCTACATAACCGCCACCACCTAGCACGTCAGCGTCAGAAACACATTTATTATCATCCTCAGAACCTCCTACCTCAACATATTGGAACTCACTGTTACAAATTAAGTTTGAAGTAAGCTTTTGGCCAGGGCAACATAACTCCTCGCCAATTAATGAGCCAGCTATCTTGTAAGTGTTACCATCTAAAAACTTGATACTTTCAACCGCGTAGATTTTTCCACCACTACAAGTTGCAGCTTTATTTTCATAAGTTAAAGGTTGATAAGTTAATGTTGGGCTCCAATCGATAACGAAAGGAGCTATTTCACCAAAAGTCATCTTGCCTGTCCTATTTCCTACTAAATTATCTTTATATTGAGTATCGATTTTTGATAAGTCACAACCCATCGGCACGATTGTGTCAACTGGTGTTGGACTTCTGAAATTATACGTCACTAAACCATAACTATCTCCTTGCAATTTAACCTTGATACCAGAAACAGAACCAATAAGACCAGCATCGCATCTTAAAGTTATACGCTCACCGTATTGAAGATTAAACTCTAGCTTGTTTTCTATGCTATCTATACTGTTAAATATACCACCTTCAGCTACACTTGAAACACAAGCCCATTTTTGGTTAGCAATTGTACATGGCGCATCTGAATGAAACTTCTCGTCTTGCAAGAAAAAAACATTATCCACATCGTTACCATAACAAGTAGCATAAACATCAACCGCTTTTGCATAAATATTTGAAGCTTCGGAATTAGAAACAGTTATAGTGCTGCCTTGTGCAGTCATATTTATTGGAAGGTCACCAACAACTACTTCACATTTTGTATAACCCCACTCTGGTTTAAGAATAAATCCTGACGATGGGTTAATAGGAGAAGAGCTAACAGCAGCAAAACGCGGCGCCACGATAAATACAATTAAGAATAATGCGATTAACGAAATGCTTATTAATGCTAAATTCATTTTAACTTTTCGTCTTGCCATTTTTTCGAATCCTTAATATCCTATATTAGTAAAGAAACATTACTCCACCACCCTCGTGCTCGAAGTAGTGGTCTCCGGGTCTCCACTTCATTTTTTTGTTAATAGCAGCCATGATTTTGTCACGATTATCGAATGCTTTCGGATTATTATAATCATAAAGTTCTTCGTAAATGTCACCATCTGTGTAAACGTAGACACCCCACCAACTTGGAGCATGTTCTGATTGTTGTACCCGTACACGGAACATTCGTTCTATTTTATACTTATCATGACCAAGCACTTCACGAGTCTTCGAGTCATAATTATCACAAAACTTTGTGATTTCCTGTTCAACAATTCTTGCAACTTTTTCTGCCGTTCGTGATGACATCATGTTTAATCTAAAACCTTTTTTTTCTTTTCAACAAGTTTCATCCAGAATTGAGCTCGTTTATATGCACTTTCAAAAGAGCTTAGCATTCGTTCTATTGCAATATCATAATCTTGAAAACCAGTTAACCAATAAAAACCTTTACGAACTATTACACTCCAACCATAAGAACGATTATAAAAAATTGAGATGCCAACAAAAGCTCTTTCACCACCACGATTAATAGATTTTCTTAGCTCGCCATAACTACCAATCCTATTGTCATACTCCCAACCACTTGTTAATATTTTGCTCGCTAAAAGGTCTTTTACTTTATTAGCTGATATAATTCTACTCATATTTACCACCCACATCTCTTGCATATTCAATTAAAATCATAACGTTACAACCTTCCCCATTATTCTTAATATGCGATTTTGAAGACGCAAATCACCAGCGTCTTCATTCCAAACAGCATAACGTCTTAATGCTTCATAAGTTATTTCTTTTTCGCCTTTAGTCAATTTACTCATTTTGTTTCCTCAAAATAAACTATCAACATAATCAAGATGTTTAAGAACCAACTTGATTTGTTTTTTAGTCAATTTAGATAACATAACTCCCTTACCTAGCACGACTTTATTGTACAAGTTGTCGAAATATCGTTCACGTTCCCACTTAAACATTTCTTTTAGTTCTTCCTTGCTTTTTAGTTTTAATTTCATACTGCCTTTTGAAACCATTTTGCTCCTCCTATGATATTACACCAAAAACAAAACCAATTATCAAACCGATTACTAATGCTAAAAAACAAATCATTTTCCAATAAAACTTATATTTCACCATACTCATTTTTATCGCCTCCAACTTAATGAAAATCTTATTGCCATTGCTAACATAATTAAAATTCCGAATATGATTAATATTGCATATGGTGGAAGCTCGTTCCCGATATTACCATCTCCGTCACCATCTGTTACTTCGCAATCAATTGCACACGATGTTGCATCCTCACTTAATGCACAAATTCCATCGCCACAGATTGCTCCACTTGAAACGCATTTACCAAGCTCACATACTGTATTATCTAAGCACTCTGTAGTATTTATTTCTTCGCATTTATCGTTATAATATGCTACAACAGAATTTGTTTTACAAGAATAACCAGCAGTACAATTTCCAGTAACTGGTTTTGGCTCACATTCACCATTTAAGCATCCGTATAAACAATCATATTTTTTAGTTGGTGTTACAGAACAGTCGATACTAGTACGACTTTGCCAAACATTTCCGCTGCTACAGTATGCTGTACCGCCCCAACCGGCATCACATGCACAAATTGTTCTTTCATCAACACATTCACCCTTGCACCATTCGCCACCAGCGTGTGTACAATCCGAATCTGTCAAGCAATCATGAAGATTATCAAAACTGCAAGATGGTGCCTCAACCGTGATGCGCTTTTCTTTGTTATCCACTACATTTCCATCAACCGAAATCTCTACCTTACCGAAAAAGAAGTTATTTACATTAATATCAGTAACATAATATCTTGCTTGAGCATAACACTCACCTGCTCCCGTCGCAAACTTAAATTCGTTCGTAATAATTCCATATTTTGTACTATCTCTCTCTAACCAGAATTCAGCTTCACCAGCTGAACAAGGATAATTACCATTCGTTCCATATTTTAGAGTATTAGAATAAGAGCCTTTCCATGACTCACCAGTATTAGAAATAAACAGAGCAAACTGCTCGTTTTCAGAAACAGAAGAAGGAGCTATAAATGTCAATAAATTCGCTTTAGAAAGCCAACAGATTACATCACTACTACCACATGGCAAGTCCTTAACATAAACAAAACCATAAGATTGATGCGGTGTTGTTGCTAAATATTTTTCAAGTGGAACATTAGAGCTTTCGTAGTAACTATGTATAACGAAAGCTACAAAAAAGAAAAGAAAGATGGGTACGACCCACCATAAATTGCGTTCTAGCTTTCTCTTTATCGACATAGTAATACTCCTAATCGTGTTCGCGCTTTTTATTCAACGCTTACCTTTTTGCAAGTACTAGTATTGCACCAATAAATGCTAAAACTGCCAAAGCTATTACAACTTTTACATCTACGCCCATAAACGTTTTATCTAAAAACGATAAGAAAGCAAATGCTCCTGTTGTAATACCTGTTGATGTATCAACCGCTCCGACACCTTGGTCCTGATGCGCTACAACTGCACCATGTGACGAACGTTCAACAGTAAATTGAACTGTATCGCTACCAGATAACGGTCCGTTCCATGCATTGTCGTTACAATACAAATAAAGCGTTGTCGTTCCTTCATCTTTTGCTGCTGCTGTTGCTAAATTCAAATATGTGGAACCGTTTGACGGGCTCGTACTCATTGTGTTGTTCGAACCACCATCGTAGTTCCAATAACACGTAAGCGTTGTATCAACGTTATCCGATGCTACAAACGTTACTGGCACAATCTGAGATGACATTATATCACCTGCTGTAGGTACTGTTATAGACACAGATGGAGCCACGCTCGCTATCGTCCAATTTGTAGTTGTGCTAACATTCATATTACCTAACGAGTTGTTTACATATACTCTCCAACCATAAGGTTTACCCTCATTGGTTATAGTGCTACTCGTTGTAATTGTTCCGTTAGACCAGTTCCCTGTACCAAACGTCGCGTTACAAGTTGAGTTCGCCCAACTACCACCGTTGTCTGTACTCAATATCCAACAAGAACCGCCAGCTGTGAAGTTTCCTGCTCCAACCGCTATCCATCTAACAGCATAGCTTATAGATGTTCCACCTACTGGTGTCGTGCTACTCGTCGATACGTTAGCAAACGTTATATTGTCCGCTGCAAATGCTAATCCACATATTAATGGCAATACTAACAGCATCAAAAATAATTTGCTGTATTGCATATTCTTATTCCTCCATTAAAATTAAATTGTATTGGTTTAAAAAAAAGAAAAAAAGGTGGAAGGTTATCCTTCCACAAACCTAATTGTTGTACGTTTAGTACACTTCAACTACTGCTCCGACTTGTTTGCCTAACGGGCTTGTCATAGTTTCAGCTACACCCAATTTTGATGGGTCTTCGCTTGTACTAGAATCAAACCAACCGAACTCAGCTTGGTCACCTGCTTGATTGAGCTTATATGCTCCATCGAAAGCCATTATGTAGAAGATATCACCTGTTGCGGTATCATCTGTTCCTGGTGCTGATGTTGGGTCTGATTTAACCTCGAACTTAAGCAACAAAGATTCGGACTCTGTGAGTCTAAGTGCACTATCTACTCCTTCGGCATATGACCAACACGTTTTATACTGCGCTGCTGTCGCTGCTACTGTCGATTCTATTGTTGCATCAGACACGTTTTTAGCCATAGTTGTTTTTTCGAAGTCTGTGTATACTTTGCCACCCTTCTGGATTTCAAGTAACTTCACATCGTCAACCTCATTCTGGTATCCTGTACAAACTGTTTTGAAATCGTACATATCATCTGCTCCGCTATTTGTGAGCTCGAAATATACATATTCAGTATCGTCTGCACCCATATCCATTTTGAAGTCTTCCTGCGAAGAATTGTTTCCAGATGCCAATACATTCATGTTTTTATCGTACATAGCTACTGCCATTGAACTTTGGGCAATTATATCATACGCTTTGAAAGTGTATGTTTCAGCTCTTGTATCGACACAAACTAGGTCTGCGTTAGCTAGTGTAAAAGTGTGCACCGAACCATCTTGGTCCACCAACGCATTACCATAGTAATCTATTGGTACTGTTGGCATTGCTACAACTGCTACTTCGTCACCAACTGATACTGATAGACCAGTTGAATCTGTTACCGAGTATACGTCATATGTTTTAAACAATATTCCGTTTACTAATACAGAGACATTTGCATCTGTTATGGTTGTTCTTGGTGTTGTTCCATAATCATATGCGTTTATTTTTACAGTTGAGCTGTCACCATAATAAGTGCTACTCGCTCCACATGCTCCTTCGACTGCAACTCCGCCTGCTCCGCCTGCTGGTTTAGGTGTCGTATGACACGCACCATCATACCAATAGTTACCAGATTTCAGACACTGCGATTCTGCAGTTACTGCTCCTGGCACATTGATAATTCCGGTCGCTACTAAAATTAAAAGTATCGCTAAAAAACCAACACCGGCAATAAGATATGCTCTTTGTTTGTCCTTCATTTTTTAACCCCTCCATAGTCTGTTATAAGTTTCAAGTAGACGCCCCTTGGCCGACCCACTTGCGTAGATGTTACACCTACGAACCGAAAACACCCCTTGGCCGACTTTCGGTTTCAATCACTGCTCCGTAAAGGGAAGCGCGTGAAACATAATTTTTAAAAAAAATATTACCACTTCGAAGCTAACCTACGAGCTTCATTCCAATAACCCAAATCTTGCAAAATTCTTTTTGTTGTATAACGACTTGATAAAACATCTTGAACATGAAATAACCAAGACTGAACACCCCAACAACCTGATTTTTTTAACTTACCTGAAATTTGTTTTGTGTGACCAATTGCTCCCACATCAAGTGTCCTTAATGTTCCGTCACGAAACAATTTCAGACTCTTCACACGCACTCTTATATAACTCCCTTTTAATTCAATCGGCATCAGCGTAACCTCGTGTTGCAAAGAAATTCATTATCTTTTAACCACGCACGCAATTTTTGATACGAGTCATCTGCTTTCTCTACATCACTCATATCTTGTTGAAAATCTTTACTTAGAACACGTTTTTTAAACTTTGAATACGTCTTGACAGCACGATACCAAATTATTCTTCGTTGCTTCAACGTTCGAGCTTTACTGAGTTCAGAACTAAGTTGATACAAATAACTATCTACATCAAAGCCTACCTTATGTGCATTAAGAGTCAAGTATGAAGCACCTCAGCTGTTATAACACAGCGTATATTAATAACCAGAATTTATACACTATAATATACTTCATTTTTATCATTCAAGAGTAATAAAAACTATCATGTTATCATTACAAAGTAATGAAAATGCCACGAGTAAATATTACCCATGCATCTTTTTTGAAGATGCGAACAGTTGTTGTCATTCACGAGTAATGAAAACTACCCACTAATCATATCCGTTGTGCGTTGCCAATTACTCGCTAATAATAACTTTTCACTAATTGCGTCTTTGAAACCAATTTTTGAAAGTAGTTCTTGCTGATTAGCAGCTGTTACGTGTTGAGTTTCACGAACATAACACTGAAAGCCACGAAACGGATTACGAACTTTATCATAACCAAGAACTATCCAATGTCTTTTTTTAAGCTTTGGAATTATTTCTAAATCAATCGCTTCTGCAGATGGTAATTGCGCTTTTAGTTCTGCCTTGTCTAAATCCATTTGAAAACAAATTTTTACTGACATCTCGTTCAAAATCCTATCATAAATGTCATCTGGCTTTTGCGCAACAGCAATTATATAAGCTCCTCTTTTACGGACCCACTTGATTAGCTTAACCATATTCATTGCCAACCTAGATTGAGCTTCTGTCTCTTGATTGCGCTTGCTTGGAAATAATCTCCACGCATCATCAACAATTATCAATGTTTTTTTATCCGGATGTACATTATTAATTACTAGTTGAAGCAAATAATAATTTAACGAACAAGCTATTTCGCTTTCTTCGAGCCATTTCGTAGAGAAAACTGTTATACTATCATCTTTCATTATTTTAGAAAGATTCTTGTCTATATTAAGAGCAAAATCTGCTGAAGCAAACAAACCCAAGTCTTTTAAACGTAATAAAACTCTAGATGTTGCTGGTACAGAACGACGAGCATCAACCTGAAATGGAATTGCTGTTTTACCAAAACCGCGTTCGATTGTTGTTTGTTTTTCTGACGACTCACGAATCAACGTTGGTAAGAAAGGAAAAGACATATTATCAGCCATTGTTTCAACACCATGAACTAGCGCCGTCATCGAAGCATCTGATAATTGAGAATTACTAAGCATCAACAAAAATAATTTATCGCGTAAAGCATCTTTAAGATTCACAGTATATAAGTCCATATTAGCAACAATATTATCTGGTACAGAATCTATTAAAGGATGATAATATTTTACAGGAATTCCTTGTGGCGTGAAACTGTGATGTTTAAAAAAATCAAGATGCTGCTCATCAGTTGTTGGAAACATTAATCCTTCGCATTCCATTACATCTGCTTCACCTAATACTACTATTTTATAACCTTCGTGCCATTTTTGCTCCATTATACGACGAAGCAGATATGTTTTCCGCTACCACTAGTTCCTAATAAAGAAACGTGGTCGCAGTCAACACCAAAATCAAAAGCTGACGGCATTTGCACTCACCCCCTCAGACATAAAAGTCCGTATTTTGTCTAATATTTTCATTTCATAATCACCCACAAGCTCATCTTCCCATATGTGAAGAATCTTATAACCAAAAGGTTTAACAAGATTATTCAAGCGGCCGCTCAAAGACTATCAGCCACTTAAAGGTTACCACTCATCGGAATCGAAGGGTTCATCAAATCTTCTATCACCAGAAAGAGGTAACTGTTTTAACTGGAACGCAGAAACTTTCTTTTGCATCAGTTCCGTATCCTCAAATATATTAACAATTAGTCTTCGTATGTCATCTAACTTCATACTGTAAATCTTATCTAAGCTCTGCAAACGCCGTTTCAATTTTAGATACTCACGAAAAGTCATAAATCCCTGATTACTATCATAACGAATTATTTCTTCCTTAATAAAACTTCGTTCAGCTTCAAGGTCACGAAGTACACTTACTTTCATTTGCATAACGAGACTATCTTCCGGATATAAATAATCAAGAACAAGCGAAACAACATCAACAATATGTTCCTTTTTTAGATAATATTCGCCACGCAAATATTTTGCACGAAGTAAAGAAGAAAGACCCAAAGGTAGGTCTTTTCTTAACCTTCGACGTTTTTCTTCTCTCAATAGAATAACCTCTTTAACCGCTCGTCTCCATCCCTTCTTTCGAGCTCGTTTATAAGCCAACGATATAAGATACTTTTTCGACTAACAGTAACTTGCTTATTTAAAACGTCTATTCGAGCTACCTCAACCAGGTGTACGTTTCTATTCCACTTTGCTGTATAAATACCATTTTCTTCAGTAACATTATGTATAAACCAACGAGCAAATTTATCAAACGAGTTTATATCCTTAACATTGATATGCCAAAGCCTGCCTAAAGGTTTCCATTGGAGAGACATCGCTATTTTTCCGTGTGCTCGTTTGCTACGAATTCCTATATAAAACTGGACATGCCATTGTCTCGTTTCTGATATCTCTAGCTTTATCATATTTAAAGCTGCCTGTCGATTTTTTTTCTGACCTTTCATACGTGTGATACGTTTCTAAACTCCAGCAAATCTGACTTTTTGATTCTGATTGTACTGTCGTTAAAAGCAAAGTAAATATAAGGATGCAAAATGAAGCATTCAAATACTACATCTTCCTCCTTAAACTTTTTGATATCTTGCTCCTTTATTTTTTCTAGCTCATTTGGTGCAATAGCATACAAAACATTAAAAGCCTCCATCAAAGGAAGATGATGCTTATATGCTAATAAAACTCCACTATCACCAAACCTTATCCAGCGTTCATTATCTGGAAAAGTTTCTTTCTTCCACCTATTATACAACACCCTTGTTATAGAAAAACCGCTTGCTACTACCTCTTTATAGCTTTTTTCTTGTGTTATCATTTCTATAACCTGCTTTTTTATTTCGTCTTCTGTCAGCTTAACCGGTTTTGGGTTCGGAACTGGCGAAGCTACTGTAAGAGTTTCCTCTGCTTTCTCAAAAGGCTTAATCTCCTCCGACATCTGAAAGTCGCTTTCGTCTTGAATGTTCATCCGACTCACCTCCTACCTGTTCCTTACTCATCTCTGCTAATCGTTCACGAGGTGAAACTGGAGATACTGCTGTAAGACCCATTTTGCTCTTTTCTTCAACGATACGATTTGTTATTTCTGTATCAGAAACCTCTCCTAATTCCTCTCTAAGGTCTTCTGCTTCAATTAGCTTACGAGATTCTATCTCGTCAACAAACTGTTCTACCTCATTAATATCAAACTGAGAAATCTTGTCTAATAGTTGCTGAGTACGTGCATATTTTGCTATCTTTAACTTATCATGCTTATCAATAATCAACGGTGCTGTACCTCCTGCTAAACTCAACAAATTTCCTACATATTTTAAATCTCGGTCAACGTTTACAGTTGGTGTTGCTCCTGACTTTAAAACAAGCTTTACTTCACCAGTTTGTAGCTTTGGACATTTCGAACCTTCTTCAAGAATATCGTTTGTTGTAGTACCTTGCTCATTCACAAGATAGATATCAATATCTCTTTTTGCAACTACACAATCTGCCTCATCTTTATACGTGCGAATAATTCGTTTTGGTATAAGATTTTTTCGATAATCTATTAATGCCGCTACCGCTGCTGCTGCTACTACTATCATTCCGACGATAATAAAACCCACCATATAATCATTCCTCCTCTATTGCTGAAGATAGCAACTTGTTTTTTATTAAATGCCAGTCACTCTTGTTACATTTAGGACAAAAAGTTGTCTTCATGTTAAAAACCGATTTGCAATTATTACATTGCCAAGTTACTATTTTCATCAACCGACGTTTAGACATATCACTCCTCCTCTTTCCTTACTATCGATGGCTTTTTATACACAAAGTAATAAACCATACCACCAATAATTGCAGCTGCTACTAAAACAACGCCAATTGTAGTATCTCCGCATGTGCGCTGCTCTTCTGCTCGAATACTATCTGGAGAGCCTTCTAATTCCCAAACATCGCATTTATTTTTTAAGCTGCGATAAGTGTCATTTAATCCCTCATAAAGACCTCGACATTCCGAACTATTTGTTACTAAACTAGTAAGATTGTTGTTACAATCAGCAACAAGTGCTCCACAATCAGTACAAGAAAGATTTACACTGCTACATAATTGCGTATAATTCATGCTCGCTAAAATAGTTTGAGTAAGATTTGTCAAATTTGAGCTTGAAGCACAAACAGAGAAATTCAAGTCGTTCCTATTATAACATTCTCCACCACTTAAAACCAAGTTGCGATTTTCTTTTGTCAGATTTGCACAACTAACTGATATCGCTAAAGTGCTGTTCGAATATACTTCACCGCTAGCAAGATTCTGTACTATATTAACCAGCTTCCAACCACCCAGTATTGTCACATTGTTACCCGATACGATGTAACATTCATCAGGACGAACAACATACTGCGTATTATCACCCACAACATTATAACATGCTGCACTTGCTGCTCCTAAACCTACCATTAGCAATAATATCACTAACCAAATTTTATTACTCATTTTTTTTCACCTCGAACTTTTTTAATATACATCTCAACCGCTCTATCAACAATTCCAGCACACGAATTATCCATAACAACCAGCTCGTTTATTCTGTCTCTTGTTTTTCTAAGAACACGAACCGTTGTAAAATCTTCACTGCTCTTCTTGCTTGTTTTCTGCTCCCTGTTCTTCGTTCCGTTTTTCATCCGCTTCCTCTGGAATTATTTTTCCACTTTTTCTATCATAAAGCACCTGCGGCTTTATATTCTCAAAAATTATACCTGCTGTTGAAAATGATTTGAATATTTTACTACCATACATTAATGTCTTTAAATCAAGATTAAACTTCGTTAAACGCATGTTTTTTAAATCATCAACTTGGTAAGTACATTTATGCATACTCTCAAATTTATGTTGGTCAAACATACGACGATTAAAAGATTCAGATAAATCAACAAACTCGATAAACAAAGCAATTGCTTTGTTGCTCTTATCTTTAATCCAAGCTGCCTGACAAAAAGGAGTATGTTTCAAATCGCGACCCACAAGCGGAAGACTATCGTTAGAAACTCCCTCATGACGCATTATATATTTTGCATACCATAAATAATCACCTGTTGGCGCTTCCTTTGAACGAAAGAAATAAATAAGAAGAATAATCATCACAAACACTGTAAAACCAGCACTAAATTCTGTAACAGCGAAAATAAAGCTAACAACAGCAACAGCAAAAGCTAACACACACCAAACTCGTAGCCAAAATATAGAAAAAATCCAACTTAAATCGATTATCGTTTTTTTCACCACATTATGTTTTCTACATCCTTTAGGATGTAATCATAGTAAAGAAGCTAAGAAGTTGCGAACATCAACAACACAAAGAAAATGCGCGATGCTCGAACTTTAAATTCAACAC
>Ga0315288_10002257_pt1 | contig 24933 bp, 45 predicted proteins | sample YL17G11_20_MG_FD_203454 | JGI IMG/M metagenome (GOLD analysis project Ga0315288, IMG submission 203454) | Sediment microbial communities from Yellowstone Lake, YNP, Wyoming, USA - YL17G11_20 | ecosystem: Environmental > Aquatic > Freshwater > Lake > Sediment | place: USA: Wyoming | collected... | reverse complement strand
CGGGGCGATGCGGGCACGGCCGCGCTTGTGTTGGAGCGGGGCATCCGGGCGGGCATCGCGGAACGGGGGTTCGCGAAGTCGGGCAAGTGGCCGAGCGAGAAGTCGATCACTGCCACCCGCCAACGGAACCTGGACAGGGACACCTGGCAGCGGGCAGTGACGGCGGGCATGGGACCGCCTGCCGCCACGATCACGGACGGTCTTGCCGACAACGCTGCGAAGATCGCCACCGCATCGGCGATCGCCGCCCGGGCCATGGCGCTCTTGCAGACCATCACGAACATGCGGCTCGCCACGATCGCGGCCAAGGACTTCAGCCCGAAGATCACCGTCCCGGTCTACGTCACCTCGACCGTGAGCGTGCGCGGCATGTCAGTGGCGCAGAGCGTGCGGGCTGCATACAACCACGGCTTCCACGCCCCCGGAGCCGGGCGGTAGCGATGGGCCTGGAGTTCACGAACGACACGGAGTCCCTGACACACGGGGTCAAGCCGAGCACCGTCAACCTCGCGACGCGGGCGGAGATGGGCGAGGCCGAGATCGGCCTGATCCCGGTCGAGGATCCCGACGCGACCCTGGAGACGGTCGGCCTCCGGCCGTGGATCGTCGAGGAATCGGAGTGCGACCAGCCGAGACTCTTCACGGGCTACGTCGGCCAGCGTGACATCGGGCGATCGCCCGAGCGCAGCCTGATCACGGGTCTCACTCAGCGGTTGCACGAGGTCAGCATCACCGAGTGCAACGCCGTCTTCGGGTTCCGGATGATCACGGGAATCGACGGGAACCGTCAAGAGGAGACGTGGTCGATTCGCCTGGCGTGGCTCCTGGGGAGCGACTATCTCGCCGGGACATCGGGCACGCTGATCGAGGACACCGGCTATTGCAAGACCTCTGATCTGCTGATGGACGCCGCCGACTACCGGAACGGCTACCCGGCGGCCGTCCTCGACGATCTCGCCGCGCGCTACGGGGACACGATCAACTATTACGCCTGGTGGGACCCGATCGCCCTCGCCGTCTCGCTCTTCATTGACAACGAGGAGGCGGTGACCGGCAATTGCACGTTGCGCATCTCGAACATCGAGACCGAACAGGACGGTGCCACGACCTTCGCTCCGGACAAGTTCGCCAAGCTCTCACGCGAGCCGGACAAGGTGTGGTCCGAGGTCACCGTCCGATACGCCAACGGGAGCGTCTTCCGAGCGATGCCCTCGACCGCCACGGCACACATTCGCCGGGGGACGGTGATTGATCGCCCCTACATCGGCAAGGCGTCCACCGCGCTCCTGGCGGCCAATCGTTTCCTCGTCGCCCATTCCCACGAGCGCGACCGGATCGTCTGCACGATGCGGAGCGTGCCTGCCGAGTTCGCGGGGCTTGTTCGGGCGGGCCAGCGCATCTCCGTCAAGTTCTCGCACGAGCCCGGATACGAGACGTTCGTCTGGATGCGCATCGTGGCCTGCAACCCGGGGCCGGTGAGCGACATCGGGGACTTGTACGACATCGACCTGGAGCTCGTCTCGCCACGGGTGACCACGCCGGCCGCGCTCGCCGCGGGCCTCAACTGGCACCACGGCGGCTTCTACGGCTGCGCCCCCATCGCCCACTACGACGACGGCGCGGAGATCATCGGATGGGAGTGCACCGCCGACGTGCCGCATGGCGGCGTCTTCCCGCCCTTCGTCACCACGGGGGCCGCCGAGTACGTCCCGTACCCCGGTCGCCCGGAATCCGGAGGCTGCCAGTACGTCGGCATCCGGATCACCGCCAACGCCACGGTGGACATCGAATCGGTCGGGCGCTTCGGGGGGGTCAAGAACGGTTGGGGCACCTCGATTAAGGTGGACGTCCGGCAGAACGGGACGATCATCGGCACGCATACGGAGAACTCCCCAAACGGCGAACTCAACTATTGGGGCGGCATCATCACGATCAACCTGACTGACATCATCTGCGCGGCCGAAGACGAGTTCACGGTCAGCGTGACGTTCACTGACTGGGCCGGGTTCGCCTTCTATGCGGCCAATCCCGCGGACGGCTACGCCCAAACGCACTTCGTCATCTCGGGCATCGGGGCGTGGGGCGGCACCATCCCGGGCACAGAATTGCCGGTCCCCGGCGGCACGCACCCGGACACCCGGGATCCCACGGTCGACGATGACTCGGACGCCGGCTACATCGTCGGCGCGCGCTGGATCAACACGACGACCGGCGAAGAGTTCGTGCTCGTCGACGACACCGCCGGTGCCGCTGTCTGGCTCTCCACCACGGCGGGGGACATGATCGGCGGCGTCACCGTCACTGGCACGCCGGAGGCCAACGACATCATCATCGCCAGCGGGCCGGCCGACGCCGCCTGGCTGCCGCACCCCGTCCACGATCACGGCGGGCTGACCGGCCTCGCCGACGACGACCACACGCAATACCTCCTGCGCCAGGAACTCGCCCAGAGCGCGAACAAGGTGCTCGGGGTCGTGCCGATCGACTCGCCGCTCAATACGGCGGCCTACCAGGATCTCGACCATGTCACGGACGGCTACAGCGATGGGACAACGACCGCATCGCACAGTCCCAATGCTGTCGCCGCAACCGGCGCCGAATGGGAAGGTTTCGCATTCGACCTGACCACGCCCCAGACGCTCTCGCTCGTCCGCGTGGCCGTCAAAGACGGAATGGACTCCCAGCCGCAGTGGTCCGGATGGCGGGTGCGCGTCTCGGACAACGGGACATCGTGGACGGTGCTCGATTCCGGGGCATGGGCCGACGTCCTCCAAGGACCCGTCACCGGCTACTACATCGGGGCCCCCCTCGGTTACTGGTCGATATTCGGGCATCGGCAGGCGACCGCCCGCTGGTGGGAGTTCACGTTCTACTCGACGCAGGTTGGCGGCTACCTGATGGCCCCTGCGGTCTACGAACTCGAATGGTGCGAGGCGGCGTCCCTGACGCACCGCCTCTTCGGGGACAGCCACAGCGACGTGACGCTGACCATACCTCCGACGGACGGGCAACTGCTCGCATGGGACTCGGCCACGGGCAGGTGGATCCCTTCCTCCATCTCCGGCGCCGGGCGCACGTTCACGTTCTTCGGAGGCTGAGATGTCCCTGACGCTTGCCGCGACCGATACGATCACCGGCGTCGCCGGGGCCGCTACCTCGATCACCTACACGATCTTCGGTGATGAGATCGCAGCGGACATTGATGCGTTCAAGGTGCTGGCGCAGGGGCAGCTCCCGTCGTCGGTCGGGACGCTCTACACGGTCCCCGGCTCGACCGCGACCATCGTCAAGGCGATCCATCTCGTCAACGGGACCGGCGGGATCGTGACCGCCCGGTTGAACGTCAACGGGACGGCGGCCGCCAACCAGATCCTGCCGCCCATTTCCATCCTCGCCGGCGGCTTCGCGGTCTACGCCGACGACGGCTGGCACGCGTACAACGATCAGGGCCAGGCGCTCGGTGTTGGTGCGACTGGGGCGACAGGCGCGGCCGGCGCAAACGGCACCGGCGAGATCATCACGAAAGATGAGGGGGTGACGCTCTATACCCTCGTCACTACTCTCGACTTCGTCGGGGACGGTGTAATAGCGAGCGGCGCGGGCGCCACCACGACCGTCACGATCCCCGATGCGAAAGGACTCCCGCTCGGCCTCACGGGGGCGGTCGCCGCGACGCGGTATGTCGGCGGCACGGCTTTGACGGCGCCCACGACGGGCACCTTCGCGGTAGGTGACTTCGTGATCACGCAGGCCGGATCGATCTACATCTGCACGGGTGCCGGATCGCCCGGAACATGGTCGGCCGTCTCCGGTGGCGCAGGCGGGGCGTCCGACTTCGCCCGCTCATTCATGTTGATGGGAGGCTGACATGGCTTCGACGTACAAGGTGCTCGGCCAGGCGAACCCGTCGGCCACGACGCTGACCGATGTCTACACCGTCCCCGGTGCGACCGCTGCGATCGTCTCGACGATCGTCGTCTGCAACCGGTCCGCGGTGCCGACGACATTCCGACTCGGGATCGCGGTTGCGGGTGCTGGAACCGATCCCAAACAATACCTCGCCTACGATGCCCCAATCGACTCCTATGAAGTCGTGCCCTTCACGATCGGCGCGACGCTTGCCGCGACCGACGTCGTGCGGATCTACGCCGTGCTCGCGACCGTTTCGGTCAACGTCTTCGGGGAAGAGTTGACGTGAGCGTCCGTCGGTTCCCGATCCTAGATGTCGCGCCAGGGCAGCGGATCACCATCTCCATGTATTCGCCGCTCACGGCCCTCGGGCCACGGCTCAGTACCCTATCCGGGGGCGGCGTGGGAAGCGGGGCCTATCCTGCTGCCAACGCGGCGATCCTCGTTCCGTTCGTCCTCCCCCGCCCCGCGACCGTCTATAAGGCGGGCTGGCGTACAGGAGGCTCGGCCCCGACCGGTAATGCCGACATCGGGGTCTACAATGCCGGCGGTACGCTCCTGGTGTCTTCGGGATCCACGGCTCGCTCCGGTACGAACACGAATCAGATCGTGGACCTGACGGATACATTGCTTCCGGAACTACAACTCCTCTACATGGCGATCGCAGCCGATGATCAGTCCACCTGGGCGCGGACTGCACCGAGCAACACGATCATCGCCGCGCTGGGTGTGCGTTCGAAGACAGCCAGTTTCGCGTTGCCTAATCCGATCTCATCGACCGTGGCGATGGCCTATGGCTTCATCCCCGAGTTCTGGCTCGAGTTGGTAGTCCGATGAACGGCCCGTTCTCTGCGCTCGCCGCCCGCGGCATCCTCTCGATGCATACATCCTTCGATCCGGTTCTTTCATGTGAGGCAGTCCTCGCAAGTCCCGGGGCCCAGGGCTGGCCCGCCGCCAACCTCGCGCTCTTCGTCCCGTTCTACGTCGTCGTTCCCATGTGGCTAAGGCGGTTCTGGTACATCTCGGGCAACGCCACGGGCAACATCGACATCGGCATCTACCGTGCGGATGGCAGCCTGATTGTCTCGACGGGCGCGACGGCCCAGGGAACCACGAACGTGTTGAACTTCATTGACGCGACGGACACGCTCCTGCGACCCGGTCAGAAGTTCCTCGCCATGTCTTGCGCCTCCGCTAGCGCCGGCCCATTCGCGCGCATCGTCAATGCCGAGGAACAAGGCGTCTGCCAGATGGCCGCAGCTCACGCGCTCCCGGCCACCGCGACGTTCGCCCGAGCCGGGCAGCAGTACATCCCATACTTCGGCTTCAGCACCCTCGCGGCCGATCTCTAGTCTGGTCGTCGCCACCAGCCGAGGATCGCGCCCGCCAGCCCCCCGATGATTGCCCCTGCCACGGGCGGCAGAACGGCAGCCGCGGAATACGCACCCGCCAGCGCGAGGGTGCCGATCCACACGGCGAGCAGGGCCGCGCGCTTCACTGTCTCCGCCCCCACCACGCGACGAGAGGGATGGCGAGCAGCGGCCATTCGGCGGCGCTATAGAGCCACCCCGACGGCGACCGGGCGTCGAGCAGGACACCGGGGTACTGCAATGCCAGCGGGAGGAACGGCACGGTCAGAACGGCGACCACTGCTAGGGCCACCCACCAGCGGCGCGAGCGGATCCCGACGAGCGCGAACGGGATCACGGTCGGCTTGACGAGGGCCAGCGCCCCGACGCCCCAGCAGAGCACCGCGGCAACCCAGATCACCGGATTGGCGAACAGAATCTGGGCGGTGCTCCGGGGCCACGCGAGGCAGACGGCCATGATCGGCCAAGTCCACAGCGCGGGCCGAAGGCGTGCGAGCCCGACCGCCGCGATGGTGCCAGGAATAATCCACCAGAGGATGGCCGGGAGCACGGTGAACGGCACCATGAGCCACAGGAGCGTCGGCGGATAGAGCACATCACCGTCCGCGATGAAGTAGGGGCCGGCGAGCTGACGTGGCAGGTACCACGTCCCGTCCGCGAGCCAATGTCGGGCGGCGGTCGTGTAGATCTCGAGGTCGACGCCGAGCCCGGGGAAGCCCCAGTGCAGCGCGGTCGCCATCTCGACGGCCCATACGGCAAGGAAACCGCCCGTCAGGCCGAGGGCCACGGGCCGACCCATCCGTCCGGCGCGCCCCGTCGCCCGCCAAAGGTCAACCCGGATGCGCGTGCGATTCCGCATGGCCCGGAATCTACTCTTCAAATCACGGGTTGACAAGGTACGCCCGAGGTGTACACTCCGCGCGTGACGATCCCCGAAGCTGCAGCCTCCCTGGGGCTCTCCCCGAACACGCTGCGCCACCAGATCAAGAACCGGACGCTCAAGGCGCACAAGATGGGCCGCGGCTGGTATGTGTCTCCCGAAGAGGTCGAGCGCTACCGCCGCGAGCATCGGCGGCCCGTCGAGGTCGTCGCATGACCGCCGAATTGTGCGAGACGAACCTAGCATTATCGGAAGTAGTTTCCGATAAGCGTCACGGCCCAAGGCCGTTCACCCTCGCCGAAGTTGCCTCCCGCATTATCAGTCGGTCGGCCCCTGATGGCGATTGCCTGATCTGGTCCGGACCCAAGGCGCGGGGCTATGGCATGGTGCTGGCCCGCGGGATTCACCCCAGGCCCATCTACGTGCACCGCGTCGTGTTCGCGGCTGCATACGGTCTTCCCGTGACCGGTGCTTGGGGCGGCGGGCGCGAGGGCTCCCATCTTTGCGGCCAGAAGGCGTGCGTCAACGTCGCCCACCTCGTCGCCGAGTCCCACGCTGGCAACATGGATCGCATCCCGGGCAGTCGCCGCGGGCGCCCTACGCGCTTCGATACCGAGGCCATCGCCGTCGAGATCGAGCGGGACGGCATCTGGCCGGTGATCGTGCGCCGCGAGATGAGCTATCAGCACGCCCTGCGTATTCGCAATGGCTGGCGTCCGAAAAAGCCGTACCGGCCCTCCCCCGTCGTGGCGACTTCCGACGGGCGCGAGTTATGTTTGGAGGGCGCGGCGTCATGAGACTACCCACCCGCCAGCTCGACACCCTCTTCCGCCAGCTCGCCCGCGCCGTCGCCCTCGGTGATCGGGCGGCCGAGCTGATCCTCGGCGCGCGCATCCGGCGGGCGCTCTCGTGACCGCCGTGCGCTGCGCAACGCTGGCATGCACCCGCAAGGTCCGCCCGGGCTGGGCCGTGTGTCCGGACTGCCGCGACCGGATCCTGTACGGCCACCTTCCGCCCTCCCCCGCGACGCTCCGGCGGCTGGCTCGATGAGCGATCGCGCGGCCGGAGGGGCGGGCGCCGATGTCGCGGTGGGCGCCGTGAAGAGTTTAGTGATCGTGAGCCGAGATGCCCGAACGCTCGAGGAGATCGCGGAGTCGATCCGCGGGCATTGGGCGGCTACCGAGGATGACCGTTTCGCGATCGGTCACGACCTGATCGAAGCGCGGGCGCAGTTTCCGAGCGACCCGGAGTTCGGCCGATGGCTGCGCGAACAGGGATTCCCGTTCACGACCGAATGGGGCCGGACCCTGCGCCTCGCCGCCGAGAACGAACCGGCCGTCAGGGGGCTACTCGCAAGTCAACTTGCGAGTGGACGGAAACCCAATCTCGACAAGGCGGTCAAGGCCGTCCTCAACCCGCAGGAGCCAGAGATGAAGGAGGCCACATCGGGAACGGATGCGACACCTACCGGAGAGGTCGACTTCAACGACCTGCTCCGCTTGTTGGGGGAGATCGAAGCCCTCAGGTCCATCGACGCCGGGCACTTCGCTGCGACCGTTCCTAGACGACGGCAAGCCAGCACCGCGAGCCGACTCCGTAAGGCCGGCTCCATCCTCGCCCGCGTCGCCTTCTCCATCGAAGGGACGGAATGGCAATGACACTCGCGCCACAGACACAGGATCAGGCACGTCGGTACAAGCTCAAGATCGGGGACCAGGTAGTCGCTGCCGCCGAGCTACGGACCCTCTTGGTCAAGGACATCGAACGCGACTTCGCGTACCAGCGCAACACCAATCCCGACTGGATCGAGAAGCACAAGCCGTTCGACCCGATGATGGCCGGGGCCATCGTCGTCTCTTTCCGTGGCGGACGTTTCTGGGTCGTCGACGGCGGGCATCGACTCGACCTCGCTCGCGCATCCGGATTCGACCGCATCAACTGCTACGTCCTCATGGGGCTGTCGCAGCAGGTCGAGGCGAGGCTTTTCGTCGCGTGGCAGAGGGACCGGACCAACCTCTCGTCCTTCGCGATGTACCGCGGCGACGTTATCGCCCAGAACCCCGAGACGCTCGCCATCCGAGCGATCGTCTTGGAGTGCGACTTCCAACTCGCCAAGAACGGTCCGAAGAGTGGCCGGCGAGACATCACCGCGATCGATGCCGTGAAGTACGTCTACCGGATGGACAACCGCGGCGAGTTGCTCCGTTCGACCCTCAACCTCATCAAGGAGGTTTGGTTCGACGTCGAGAACGCGACCCGCGGACCGATCCTCAAGGGGATCGCGATCCTCTTGGAGCATGCCAGTCGAGAGCGGCAGTTTGACCGAGGCGTCCTGAAGCAGGTGCTCCTTTCGCGCTCCCCGAGTCAGATCGAACTCGACGCGAAGGAGATCGCCGCCGAGCGCAAGGCTCTGTCCGCCACAGCGCCGACGGTCGCTGCGGCCATTCTGTTCCGATACAACGAGAAGGCTCCGCGCGGCAAGGAACTGTCGGCCCTGACTATCAACGGGCGTCGAGTGTCGGATAAGCCGCGGAGGCCGCGATGACCCTCCGCGCCGTCTGCCTCGTCTGCGGCGACCCGATGGAGGCACGCCGCTCCACCCGCCGCTACTGCTCGACTCGTTGTCGACTGGCTCACTTCCGCAACCCCGGGCTTAGCGTTTCAGCTCCGGGCCTCTGGGACGGGCAGTTGAGCGTGGAAACCACCGCGGCATCCCCCACCCCGCTGTCCGGTGCCACTTCGGCCCTTTCCGCGGCGCCTGCCCCTAGCGAATCGGCCCCAGCGCCAATCCGTGAGGCCCCCCGGCTGCCGCTGCCCATCGAGGTCCGCCACGTCCCCGGCGAGTGGCTGTCCAACGGCTACCCGTCCGGCATCGGCGGACGCACGACGTACCACGTCGGCGGGCGCTCTTTCGATACACCGCGAGAGGCGCTGGACTTCGCAGGCCGCTGACAAGGAAGGGAAGCATGGCAATCAAGGAAACGATCACCAGGACCTGCGAGATCACGGCCACCTGCGACGAATGCGGAGCGGTCGAGGAATGGCGGGGCTCGTCAAGTCCGGACACGCCTTCGGCGTTCGGCATCTCAATGCCTGACGTGACCAACTGGGAGAGTCTGAGTCTGCCCGCGCTCGTGTGGTTCTGCGGGCGGGATTGTCTCCACAAGTGGATCGACCGGAACGTGATCGACCGCGCGCCAGCCGAGGCAGTGGCGGCCTGACACGCGGGCCGCTGACAACGCCGGCGAGGGCCGGAGAGAGGGAGCACATGGCAGTGCATCGCCCGCCCTGTATGAGCGATCAGGAGCACAACGTCGTCTCGCTGGTCCGCGAGGAAGTCGACGACGACTACCTGCCCGATCGCTGGCTGCACGAACGCGAGGAAGAGGAGCGGCTGGCGGAGGCCGAGCGCGCCCGAGCCGATTGGTCGGAGCTGGAACTGCGGTATGCGTGGGGGGATCGATGATCCAGCACGCCGAGCGCCGCGTCTTCCTCGAAGAGATCGCCTACCTCCGGGCCGAGCGCGGGCGCTACCGCCTCATGGCCGGAGAGGAGGCCCAGTCCTACTCGGCCCAGTTGAAGGCCCGCCTCCGCGCCGACGGTTGCAACCGCGCCATCCGGTCGCTGCGCAATGTGTGGGATGGGCTGCTGGGCGTGGCGCGGCGGGCGGCCGAGGATGCGCTGGCGGCGGAGGCTGATGATCGGCTGTACGGGATCGCCGGGCGATGAACAGCCCGGCGAACGCCCAGACCACCAGTCGCGGCCGGATCTACACGCGCAAGGGCCGCAACTACTGGTCCGTGACCACCATCATCAAGGGAGGCCTGCCCGCGCCCGCCCTCATGGGTTGGGGAATGCGTTCAGTCGCTGAATACGCGGTCGCCAACCACCGGCAGATCGCGGCGATGCTCGGAGCGGTGAGCCTCCGGCGTGCCGAGGGACGCGTCGAGCAATCGATCCTCGACCGGCTCCAGGCGGTCTTCGGCGCGGTCCGCGATGACAAGCCGGTGCCCCCGGTCTATGTGGTCTCGGATCCCGATGCCATCGCGTCCACCGTGAAATGGCTCTCCGGTGCTCCGTACCGCGAACGCGACCGCAAGGCCGATGTCGGAACGGCCGTCCACGAACAGATCGACGCCATCATTCTCGGCAAGCCGCGGCCGGTTCCGGGCCCCGACGTGGCCCCCTACCTGGCGCAGTTCGAGCGGTTCATTGCCGACCTCCGCCCGGAGTTCGAGGCGAGCGAAGGGACGGTCTACAGCGACGCCGAGAGCTACGCCGGGACACTTGACTGGATCGCCTTGTTCCGCGGAGAAGTTGTGCGACGGCTCGGCGTGGACGCGGACATGGCACGCGTACTCGGCGACAACAAGTCGGGCAAGGCGATCTATCCCGAGGTCGCGCTGCAGCTCTCGGCCTACCGCCACGCCGACTACATCGGCCTGCGCGATGGCACGGATGCCCCGCTGCCCGAGATCCACGCCGGGGCGGCGCTGCACCTGACGCCCGACGGCTACGCGCTCGTCCCGGTTCGCTGCGATGACGAGGTGTTCAAGGCGTTTCTCTTCACCCGTGAGGTTTTCCGCTGGGCGGAGGAGATCAGCAAGACGGTGCTCGGCGATCCGATTGGGAGCGCGGCGAGCGAGGAACCGGCGAGCATGCCGGAGGGAGAGGCAGCGTGAGCGGCTGCGCCGTCTCGGGTTGCGTGCGGGGCGCGGCCGCCTATCGAGGGCTTTGCTGGGGCCATTACTACCGAGAGCGGAAGCACGGGGGGCCAACACTGGGCATGGCGGGCGATCACGAACCCTTGGCCGGCCGCTTCGCCCGCGGATTGCCAACTGATCTCTCACCGGACGTTTGCTGGCTCTGGCAGAAGGCTCTCTCGCAAGGGTATGGCGTCGTCACGTTGCCGGGAGGCGGAAGCACCAAAGCGCACCGGGCTGCCTATGAGCTTCACGTTGGTCCCATCCCGAGCGGGCTAGAACTCGACCACCTCTGCCGGAACAAGGCGTGCGTCAACCCGGCGCATCTGGAGCCGGTCACGCGGGCCGAAAACGTTCGCCGGGGTTGGCCGTACCGAAGCGACTACCGGGGAGATGCATCGTGTCGATTTTGACTCTGCAGCGGCGGCTCCGCGAGCTTGGCCGCATCCGGACCGGCGTGAAGATCGCCGCCGGAAACGGCAGGTCGCACCCGGCGAAACTCGAGACGTTCCGGCTCACATCGGCGTCGCGGGATCTTCTCGAGGCCGCGGCCGAGGTCTACGGCGGGGAGGTTCGGGCGTGGCCCGAGGGTGACGGCTGGGAGCTTGTCACAGCGGTTGACGCGCTGGACATCGTGATCCCGCCGGGTGACTCCATGACCCAGTTCTACGAGATGTGGTCGGGTGGCGGCTGCCAGCGGCGTTGCGATGGCGTGACAAATCTCCTGACGATGGAGCCGTGCCTGTGTCCGGCCGACCAGGATGAGCGCCGCACGCTCGCCGCGGACGGCCAGGCGTGCAAGCCGACCACCCGCCTCAATGTCATTCTGCCGCTGATCCCCGACATGGGCGTGTGGCGGCTCGAGAGTCATGGCTACTACGCCGCGGTGGAGCTCGCCGGAACGGCCGACTTCCTCTCCCGGGCGACCGCCGAGGGACGCCTGATCCCGGCCCGCCTCCGGCTCGATCAGCGCGAGGCGAAACGCCCCGGCCAGCCCGTCAACCGCTACTCCGTGCCGGTCATCGAACTCCCGCAGACGCGGATCGCCGAATTCATCCCGGCATTGGCACCGCCGGGATCCGTTGCAGCTCTAACCGCCGGTGCGCCTGCGGAGCCACGGCGGCAGTCCGCCCGTCGCCAGCGTGTCGAGCGGCCGGCGCCCGGTACCACCACACCTACCCTGCCGGACGAGACGCGCATGGAACGGCCAACGGCATCGTTCGGCACCGCGCCCGCCGTCGGCGGTTGGCCCGTTGACGAGGCGCAACAGAGCAGGCCCGCAACCCCCGCGGAGTCGCTCGCCAAGACCCCGGAACAGGCAGCGGCCGATGCCGCGGTCAGGCGGGCGGCGCGCGTCGAGGCTGACGAGATCGTCGGGGAGGCGCGCGAGGTCCCCACTGGTCTCAACGCCGGGACGCTCCTCACCCTGGCGCGCGCCGCCGGCGTCACGAAGGCCAAGCTGGCCGACGCCATCGCCGCGGGGGCCGGGATCGAGCGCCCGATGGTGGAACAGGTCAACGCCGTGGTCGCGGCCCTCACGGACGCCGAGCGGGGCAAGGTGGCCGACGAGCTCAATCTGGACTGGCGCGCGTCGTGAGCGCGCCCCTCTCCCCCACCGCCCGTGTCGTGCTATCCGTTCTCGCCGACCGGCTGCGCTTCGGCACGGGCGCCATCACCATCCGCGACCTCGCCGCCGCCCTCGGGCTCTCCGTCGTGCGTCGAGATGTCGAGGAGGCGCTGGCGGAGCTGGCCCTCGCCGGCCATCCCGTGGTGACGGCCACGTCCGGGGAATATCTAGGCGTGCGCCTCACGAATGACCCGGCCGAGGTCCGTGCGTGCGCCCGCGCTTACCTTCGGAGATGTGGGCAGATCCGCCGCCGGGCCCGCGCGCTATACGAGACGGCGGCCGCCATGGAGCAGCCGGTGACGCTGTGGGAGGCAACGGCGTGAGCTTCGCGGAGTTCCTCGCCGAGAAGGCTGCCCGCCGAGCCGCTGCCCGCCGACGTCGGGTCGAGACGAAGGGGATCCCGCGCTACATCCGCCGCCACGCCACGCAGATCAACGGCGACCAGACGCGCCGCCGCAACCGGAAGGCCCGGGCGCGGTTCGGGCGGATCGTGGCCGCGAAGGGAGCGGCGGCATGACGAAGCGCTACGCCGAAGGCACGACGGTGACGGTCGCCAGCAGCCGCGGCGAAATCACCGGGATCCTCGCGAGGCACGGCTGCGACCGCATGGCCTGGGGCACCGCTCCCGAGGGCGACACGCTCCAGTTCACGCTCGGAGGGCACCTCTTCCGGTTCACGATCACCAACCCGACACCGTTCGCTCTCCGGGAACGTGACGGCGGGCAGTACACCTACCCGGGCAACGTCAACTGGCAGGTCAAGGCCGAGCAGGAGTGGCGCCGGCGCTGGCGTGCCCACGTCCTGCTGATCAAGGCCAAGCTGGAGTTCATCGAGGGCGGAGACACGACCCTCGAGCGCGAGTTCCTGCCCTACACGGTCCTCCAGAGCGGTGAGACGCTCGGCGAGTTCATCGATGGCGGCGGGCTGCCGCTGCTCACGGCGGGAGCGTCGCGATGACCCGCCAGCCGCACGTCCGCCGCGTCTACCTGCCACCCGACGAACCGCCGCGCGAGCCGCTCAGGCTCGCCCTCCTGGCCCTCGCCGGCGTGGTGCTGTGTGCGCTGGCTGTCGTGCTCGTGTGGGCGGGGCTGGGATGAGCACCATCGAACGCCTCCGGGCGCTGCTGGCCGAGGCTACGCCGGGGCCGTGGCGCGCGCGTAAGTGGCCCTCGCCTCGGATGGTGGAGGTTCTCGCGACCACAAAGCCGCCAATCGTTCCGTGGTCGGGCTTCGACGACTCGGATCGCACCTTGAAGGAGCATGACGCCAACGCCGTCCTCATCGCCGCAGCCGTGAACGGCCTGCCCGCCCTGCTGGACGTGGCTGAGGCGGTCCAGCGAATGTCGGGTTCGGGCGTGACGGGGGATCAGGACGAAGACCCGACTGACTTCTGGTTCGCCCTCAACGATGCCATCGCTGCCCTCGCCCGGCTGGATGGTGCGTCGTGACCCCGTCGCGTTGGCGCCCCTGGTGGCGCTTCGGCTTCGGGCCGATCCTCCGCATCCTGCGAGTGCTCCCCATCGCTGAGTGGCGCCGCGAGACGTGGGGATGGCGCCTTGATATCTGGGCAATGGATCACATCGGAAGGCGTAGGCGGCGATGACCAACTCCATCCCCCTCCGCGGCAAACGGAAGTCATGCCGCCATCCCGGCACCTGGTCGTGGTTCACGCCCCTCAACCGCGGCCACACGCGGGTCTGGTGCGTCGGCTGCGCCAAGTGGGCAGACGAGATCCGAGCCGCCAAGCCGCGCGCCGAAGCGATGGCCCTCCAGCGCCAGTTGGACGGTGACGCGCTGTGAGCACCATCGCGCGCCTCCGGGCGCTGTTGGCCGAGGCTACGCCGGGGCCGTGGGAAGCCGAGGACACGTCGGACGTGAACGACGATCTGTTCTCGGATGACGAGCGCGAGTCGCCGCTTTCGACCGGCTGGTTCCGGGGCCAGGTCGGCAAGGTAGACGTAGGCGACTACTCGACCCTGACCTTTGCCGACGCCGCCCTGATGGTCGAAGCCGTCAACGCCCTGCCCGCCCTGCTGGACGTGGTGGAGGCGGCGCGCGTCTATCTCGCTTGTGACGGTTCGGGCGTTCGTGCGCCGGAGCCGTGGTCAGCGCCATTCGACGCGATGGGGCTCGCCAAGGCACTCCCGGCCCTCCGCGCCGCCCTCGACCGGCTGGACGGTGCGTCGTGAGCGCCACCCCCCTTCGTGCCTACGCGACCTCCGGCCTCGTGTCGGAGGCCACCGTCAACGCCCTGCTCGCGTTCGGTGAGCCGATGGTTACGGAGACGACCGATGAGGAGCCGGTCTACGGCATCGGCATCAAGCCCTACCGCGAGTACCGCGCGTGGATCCGGCTCCGTTCGGGCGGACGCATGTTCGGGCACCCGTGGCACTCGACGCCGCAGTTCGCGGCGACGGCGCTGCTGGAGAAGCTGCGGAGGGCGGGGCGGTGAGATCGAACACCGCGCGCTGGCGTCCCGGCTACAGCCGCGACAACGTGTTTCTGACGCCGCCGCACATCATCGATGCGGTGCGGGTGGCCTTCGGTGGGACCATCGAGCTCGATCCCTGCACGGAACCCGACAACCCGACAGGCGCCGAGCGGTTCTACGCCCTCCCGACGAACGGTCTCGCCGAGTCGTGGGACGCGTCGACGATCTGGTGCAATCCCCCCTACGGAGAGGCGCGGCTGCCGTGGGTTCGGCGATGCCTGGAGATCGGCCAGGCCGGGCGGGCGGCGATCGCCTTGCTGGTCCCGGCTCATACCGACACCGCGATCGGCCAGGGCCTCCTCGTCGGAGCTGATGCGGTGCTCTTCCTTCGGGGAAGGCTGGACTTCGGGATCCGGCGGGGCAACGGCCGGGCGTGGCGCGCAACCCACCCGTCGATGCTCGCCTTGTGGGGCATTGCTCCCGGCAGCCTGCGCGATCTCGGCGTGATCCTGCTACGTGCGGAGGGGCGACCGTGAGCGGCACGACCGGCATCGAATGGACCAACGCGACGTGGAACCCCGTGACGGGTTGCTCCAAGGTCTCCCCCGGCTGCGCCCACTGCTACGCCGAGCGGCTGGTCCTCACCCGCCTCGCCGGACGGCCGGGCTACCCCGGGCTGCCGTGGACGCCAGAGAACGCCGAGCGCAACGTCGTGCTGCATCCCGACCGGCTGGACCTCCCGCTGAACTGGCGGAAGCCGCGCCGGGTGTTCGTCAACAGCATGTCGGACCTGTTCCACGAGCGGGTGCCGGACGGGTTCGTCGACGAGGTGTTCGCCGCGATGATGTTGTCTCCGCAGCACGTGTTTCAGGTGCTGACCAAACGGCCCGAGCGCATGGCGAAGTGGACGACCACGCAATGGGGCGGCGTGGTCAAACCCTGGGAAGATCGCGGCGACGCCGTGCGGGGCGCGGCGTTCGAGTTGTCCTTCAGGCATGCGGTCGCCCTGCCGGAGCCATGGGATTGGCCGCTCCCCAACGTCTGGCTCGGTACCAGCATCGAGAACGACCGCTTCGTCGGCCGGGCCGATGCCCTCCGCGACACGCCGGCGGCCGTCCGGTTCATCAGCGCCGAGCCTCTGCTCGGCCCGCTCCCGTCCCTCGACCTGACCGGCATCGACTGGCTGATCATCGGCGGGGAGTCCGGGCCGGGCGCGCGGCCGATGGATCCCGTGTGGGTGCGGGAGCTCGTCGAGCGGGCACTGAGCCAGTGCGATGGATGTGTGGCCGGCTGGGATCTGTTCGTTTTTGACGGCGCCGTGGGCCATGACGAAGAGACTCCGTGTACTCGCCGGACCGCGGTATTCGTCAAGCAATCGTCCGGATCGAAGCCCGGACGGCAGGGCAACCTTCCCGGTGACCTGTGGGCGCGGAAGGAATACCCGCTGTGACCGTCCCCCTGTCGGCCGGGTCCTCGCGCGGAGTCGCGGCCGCGAAGTTCGGCGCCGAGTTGCGCCATGCGATGCTCATCCGCAAGCTCGGGCAGCTCCGGCTCGCCGAGGCGGTCGGCTGCGCGAAGAGCGCCATCCCCAACTGGAAGGGCGGCAACAACCTCCCGCGCGTCGAGACCGCGGCGAAGCTGGCCGAGGTCCTCGAGTGGCCGCGCCTTATCGAGATCGCCCGCTCCGGACGCGTCCTGACGTGCGCTCGCTGCAAGCGCCGGGTCGTCAACGAGGGCGGCGCTCCGGCCCGCTTCTGCGGGATCGCCTGCCGCAACGTGGACGAACAACTCCGCCGGCCGGCCGCCGGGAGCGAGCTGGCGGCCGTCGTGCGCGCCGAGCTTGCCCGCAAGGTCGGCATGAAGGGCGGCATCCCGAGGGCGCCGCTCACCGCCGCGCTCGATGGCTGGACGAAGCGGGAGAGTCGCCGCGTCCAGCGGCTTGACAGGCTGGCGGAACAGGTCTCCGGGCTGCACTCGGTCGTCGACGAGATGTGCGCATGGTGCGAGCCGATGGGTGTCTGCCGGACTGCCGAGTGTCCCCTGCGGCCGGCGTCCCGGCTGCCGCTGCAGGGGAACGCGGTCGGAGAGGTCCGACCGGTCGAGGGCGCGTGGGGTCCGACGAACCGGCCGACCATGTTGGCGGCCATCCGGGCGGCGAACGCCGCGCGCTGGAGCCGGCCGGGCGAGCGGGAACGGGCGTCTGCGCGCTCCCGCGATCGCTTCGCGGCGATGAGCCCGGAAGAGCGGGCAGAGCACGGCCGACGCATCAGCATCGGGCGACGGAGGGCATCGTGAGTCGTGACGCCGGCTTCGCCATCGGCGATCGATCGACCCGCACGCTGTACGACGTGCGTCTGGTCCGGGCGACCCGCAAGGTCGGCCTGGCGGCGATCGTGGCGTGGGATGCCATCGTGGATGCATCGTGGGAGGCGGGCTGCCGCGTCCAATTCGACGATGCGGTCGACACCCTGCCCTACGATCTCGGGACCACGACCGACGTCCGGATGGCCCTCGCCCACGAAGGGCTCCTCGATGAGGAGGGGCTGATTCGAGAGGCATCCTGGCTGGGATGGTTCGGCACGGCCGACAAGCGACGCACGGCGAAACGTGAATGGGATCGTACCTACGCGGCGGTGCGTCGTGCGCGAGTCGCTACCGATACGCGTACGGTCGCTGACGAGTCGCATACGGTCGCATCTACCGACCGTTCCGTCCGTACCGACCGACAGGTCCGTCCTTCCGGGCGCGCGCCCGCGCGAGAGGATCACGGTTTTGAGACCGTGAGAGAGACGGCGGCGGCTCTTGGGATCGGGTTCCATCCCGCTCCGAAACCCGTGAGGACGAAGCGGTGACCCCGTACTACGCCGACGACCTCGTGACGATCTACCACGGCGATTGTCGGGATGTCTTGCCGTCAATAAGCCCGATCGACCTCGTATTGACGGACCCGCCCTACGGCATCACCTACGTCAGCAACATGGGTGTCGGACGCGGGACCGTTCCGATCACAAATGACGGGACGCGCCTGTCGCTGCGCCTATATAGGGCCGTGATCCCCGCCCTCCGGGCGACGCATGTGCTCTGGTTCACGAGATGGGATGCGTGGCCGGACGTGTGGGAAATCCTCGGCTCCGCGTTTCGGATGCGCGGCCTGCTGGTCTGGGACAAGGGGTCGCCGGGGATGGGCGACCTCGGCCACTGGGGGCCGAGCTACGAACTCATCGCATCGCTGGGCAACGGCAAGATCGTGGGCAGGGATGGCAGCGTACTCCGTTACAACACCGTGCCCCCGAGTAGGCGTCACCACCCGACCGAGAAGCCGGTCGAGTTGCTCGCCTATCTCATCCGCAAGCTGGACGCGGGGACGGTCCTCGACCCCTTCATGGGCTCGGGTTCGACCCTCGTTGCCGCCAAGTCCCTCGGCCGCCGGTCCATCGGGATCGAGATCGAGGAACGCTACTGCGAGATCGCCGCGCGCCGCTGCTCGCAGGAAGTGCCGGGGCTCGGCCGATGACCACTCTCGACGACCTCCCCTTCGACGCTCCCGACTCCCGCCCGACGCGCAACGGAGCCCGCGGCCGGTCGAAGTGCAAGCCACGCGGTCAGCGCCGCGACCCCGTGACCCACGAGACGTACTACCAGGTCCGGGGCCGCGACGGCTACGGCTGCCTCGGGCGGGCCGTCGGGATGCCCGGCACCTGCGAGGGCTGGATCGAGCTGGACCACATCCTCAACGGTGGGCTGTCACTCCGGGGGCCGTCCACCACCGCGAACCTCGCCAGCCTGTGCCGCGGCCACCACCGCATGAAGACCGAAGCGAGCCGGACGTGGCGACCGCTGCTCGTCGCGGAAGTCGCCCGGAGGGAGGCGCAGTGATCGTCCTAGCCATCGATCCCGGCACCGTGCGGTCTGCCTGGCTCGTCTTCGACACGCAGACCGGACGACCCGCCGCGAGCTACGAGTCCGACTTCGGCGACGGGCGGCGGCTGCTCGCCATCGAGCCCAATGCCGTCCTCATCGACCGGCTGCGTGGCTGGCACGACGCGGCCCGCGTCGGCGCGGTGCCGTTCCTCGGCGCCATTGTCATCGAGCAGGTCATGTCCTACGGGATGGCGATCGGGGCCGAGACGATCGAGACGATCCACTGGGCCGGCCGCTTCGCCGAGGCCGCCTTCCCGACCCCGGTCTACCGCATCCCCCGCCTAACCGTGCGGATGGCCCTCTGTCACTCGACCCGGGCGAACGATGCCAACGTCCGCCGCGCGCTGCTGGATCGCTTCGGGGGCGACTCGGCCATCGGCCGCAAGGCTACCCCGGGCCCGCTGTACGGCATCCACGCCGATCTCTGGGCGGCGCTCGGCGTCGCCTGCTGCTGGGCCGACATGGAGCCCGACGATCGGGCTGCGGCGAGACTGCCATGACCGAGCTGACCCGCCTCCTGCTCGAGCACCTGCCGCCCGGGTCCGGCCCGTGGCTGCTCGCCGCCGTCGTCTGGTGGCCGCTCGTCTCGCAGGCGCTGCTCGTGATGGCCGTGGCCGTCCTGCTAGGCTGCCTCGGCTTCGTGGTGGGCTTCCTGGGGGGAGAGCGATGACTCACCTGATACCCCTCTCTTCCTCGAAGACCGACCGGGCGATCCGGTTCGGCGCGGAACTCGAGCGGGCCATGCGGGCTAGGGGAGTCGGGCGTCGTGCCGTGGCGCGGGCGATTGGCGCGTCTGATACGTCGGTCATGTACTGGCGGACGGGCCGGACCCTGCCGCGGATCGTCACCGCCGACAAGCTGGCGGAAGCGCTGGACTGGAATCGGCTCTCCAGCCTAGCCCGCACGCTCCGCGCCAAGTCCTGCCTCGTCTGCGATGTCAACTTCGTCGACGACTCCGGGTCTGACAACCGCCTGTACTGCTCGCTCTCCTGCCGGGCGGTCCGGGGTAAGTCCGTGGTGGGCGTCGACCGCAGGACACGGGCAGCGATTGCCGAGCGTCGCCTGGTCGCCCACCAGCGAGCCGTGGCCGCCTATTGCGGTGGCTGTGAGCCATCCGGACGCTGCATCACACCGGACTGCGCCCTGCGCCCGGTCAGCCCTCTCTCGCTCGGGAGCGACCCGATGCGGCTGGTCCCGGTCTTGCGGCCGAGCCCGCGCAATGGCCACCGGGCGCCTGGGCAGCAGCGGGCGATCGTCGCCGCTGTGTGGGCGCGCTACACGTCCGAGGAGCGAGAGGCGCGGATCGCCCGCGCTGCCTCGGCCTCCCGCCTGGCGCGGGGGCTCGGCGCATGACCCGCCGCGACCTCGCCACCTTCGTCGGCCTGTGGGGAGCCGTCGCCATCCTTTCGGCCTCCCGGCCCGCCGAGCACTCCGACCTGCCGTATCCCTCCGGCAGCCTGACGGGCGGTACGCCGTCGTCTGGAGTCGCTCGGCGGACCGGGGCGCCGCCCTCGACCTCCGGCGCCCCACTAGATGCCACGTCTCTGTTCGCCGTCACGGCGGGCGGGGACGTGGTGCCCATGCCAGCCGTCGGAGTCCATGCTGTGGCGGCTGGCGCCATCTCCGCACCATCGAAAGGACAGGGCGACGGCTGGGGCACCAGCGATTGGGGTAGTGGTCACGCCTCGATCATGGCGATCCACCGCTGGTTCTGTCGTCGATGGGTGCCCGCAGAACACCGCTACAGAGACGAGCACAGGAGGCGAACGACATGATGACGCCGAAGACCGGACTCGGGAAGCTGCTGTGGCGAGACTTGAACGGGATGATTAGTCGTGGTCAGAGCCTCCCGTCTGGAGCCGACACTTGGATCGAGCGAGCCATCGCCGCCAGCGAAGCCGAAGCCGTCGCCGCCGAGCGCGAGCGGATCAGGACGGCGGTGCGGGGGCTGGAACCGTGCTGCGACGATGCGGCGGTGATCCTCCCTGACCGTCGAACACTCCGGGCGATGTGCCAGTGCGGAGCCTATGTGCGGGATGCCGTCCTCGACATCATCAACCCAGAGGAGACCGACCATGACTGACAACGGACTCGCCGCGCTGACCGAGCGGCTGCGAGACATGACCAGTCCGATGCGCTCGCTCATGGGGCGACAGGGCCAGTTCAATGACGCCTTCTGGCAACGCGAAGCCGCCGCCATCCTCGCCAACGGTGCCGTGTTCCTGCCGGATGGGCTGGGGCCAGTGATGGTCGGGATGGCAAAGGAGATCGCCGCCCTCCGCGACGCGCTGGAGGGGCTGGTAGCTTGGCTGGCAAGTCGGGACGCGACGAACTGGTCGCCCGGTTGGTCGGAGGACTACCGAAACGGTTATGACACGGCCGTCGAGGAAGTCCGCACTGCCCTCGCCACGGCGGAGGAGGCTGACCATGACTGATCCCCGTCTCGTCGCTGCGCTGGCCGCGGCACTGGATGAAGCATGGGTGGCAGAGGATGGCGGGGACTCCGAGCAGTTCGCGGCCGCCATCCTCCCCGCCTTCCTGTCCGATCCCCGGACGCACGAGTGGCTGGAGGAGCGGTTGGTCGTGGAGGGATACCCGGAGGGTTGGATACTCAGAGCATTCGCCGCCGCCATCCTCGAAGGGAACGACCATGACTGACAACGGACGCGCCGCGCTGACTACGGCGCTGCAACGAGCGTCGTTCTATCCATACCGTAGCGGCGTCGATTACGGTGCGGGGCGACCAATCGAGTGGGAGTTCCTTCGCGAACAGGAGCGTGCGGCGTTGCTTGCGGACGCCGCCGCCATCCTCGCCGAGCGCGGCGTGTTCCTGCCGGATGGGCTGGGGCCAGTGATGGTCGGGATGGCAAAGGAGATCGCCGCCCTCCGCGACGCGCTGGAGGAGATCACAAAGACTCGCCCGGCCAGCTGGAACTGGGCAGACTCCGATGAGATGGACAGGGCAATCCGCATCGCCCGTTCCGCCCTCGTCGCCGCGAAGGAGACGCAAGGATGAATGAAGTGATGACTATCGCGGGCCGAAAGCTCATCTTCCCGTTGCAAGGAGAACGACGGGCCATCATTGAGCGGGCGGTGATCGCCATCGAAACCGAGACTCGTGCACTGACGGAAACCGATCTCAGGATGGCGTGGATTGACGATGCCGCTGCCCGCGACCGCGAGATCGCCGCCCTCCGCGCCGCGCCGCTGGACGTGCGGATGGTAGTACAAGCCATCAACGCCGTCGCCAAGCGTCATGGGGTCGCGAAAGACCCACCCGAGCGGCCCCTCATGCACATCTTCGGCTACACCTCCGCGACGCCGGACATGGACGCCGAGATTGCCGCCGAGTACGCCGCCCTCGCCGCCGCGAAGGAGGCCGGGGCCGGTGGTGATGGCGTTGATGGGAGGAGGTAGGGGCTGTGAGTGATCGCATGGGCGTCAGGCCGGAGTCCATCGCGGTGCGCGAGCAAATCGCGGCCGAGATCAGGCAACGGTTAGTTGCGATGACCTGTGATGAGCTGCTGGATGCCGCCGTCGGGGCGGCCGAGGCTCTTGATTCGCTGCGCGGCTCGATGGCATCGGACCCGCGCGACTTTGGCGAAGAGCGGGGAGATGCGTGGTGTTACGGGATCGTCTTCGGTTGGGGCGAGGAAGAGGCCGAAGACGGGCTACCCCTGGTCGAGTCTATCGGTCGCCGTTTTGGCTGGGAGCCCTACCACATTGCGAGGCAGCGTCGGCTCTCGGCAGCGGTGGAGCGAGTCGCTAGTGTGAGATGAGCCCTCGCGACCTGACCCCCCGCCAGCTTGCGATCGTCCAGGCGCACCTCTGGCTCGGGACGCAGGGCGCGGCAGAGCAGCTCGGCATCAGCCCCGCCACCGTCAAGTCGCACCTCGCCGCTGCCCGGGCCCGGATGGGCGTGCAGACCGAGGCGCAACTCGTCTGCCTCCTCACGCTGCGGGGCTGCCTGAGCACGGGGCCTAGTCGATCGGACTAATCCGACGGTAGGATTGCGCTAACGGTTAGCGAAGGCGCATGCTTACCGCGTGGCACGCGCGTCGTCGCTCCCTCCCAGTGGGCAGCCGGGTCGGCCTCTGCTACGGGCCGGCCCGGCATCGTCGCGTCCGTCGGCCTCATCTTCGGGAGCCGAGCCTCCGGCCTGCACGCTCCTGTTGATCCACGGAAGCGCCGCTCGATGACCGTGGATCCCGCCCTGAACCGGATCTACGGCGGTGGCTGATGAGCAGCGATCAGTGGGACCCGGCGCAGGTGGTCAGGGTCCGCATGCGGTTCGAGAACGGCGCCGAAGCTTGGTCCGGGCGGTTGCCCAGGGCAGAGGCCGAGAAGGATCTCGCGGCAGCGTCCTGGTTGGCTTGTCCGATGTGGAAAGGCAAGCGCGTCATGTCTGCCGCCATCGTCCCCTGGACCTACGTCTGATGTCAGGCGCCTTCCGCACTGCATTCGAGGTTGATCTGTGACTAGACGGTTTCTCGCCGCTGCGTGCCTGGCGTTCGTCCTCTCGCTCGGCCTCGCCGGGGTCGTGTCCGCCGAGGACGGGTTGCCGCGGGACCAGCCGACCGATCCCGGCATTCCCACCGATCCGGCCTTTCCCGAAGCGGCCCTGATCGGCGTCTCCACTGATCGGGCTCCGGGTAACTCCGCCCCGGCAGGGAACTGGTGGTGGTACTTGAGGCCGTCCTCTAGTTACGAGGGAGGGGTCGAGTCGGGTGCCGGCCTGAGTGGGACTTACCTGCGTCTGATGTCAGGCAGCTACCGCTACGTCCCGGCGTTCCAGTACCAGGGGCTCTGGTCCGACCCGCAGGGCTTCTGGAGCTGTACCGCATATAGCACGGCGATGGCTGTCTCCAGGGCCACTGGAGGCGGTTCGCAGATCACCGGACGCCAGATCCGCGCCCTAACGGGGGTCGGCCCGAACCAGGGGCTCACCCTCCCCCAGGTCATGCGGGCCACGGACATCCTGGCCGTGCCGCTCGTCCGCCCCATCGGTCAATGGTCCGCGGTCATGGCCGCCCTCAAGTCGAACAGAGGCGTCGTCCTCCAGGGTGACTACGACCAGATCCCCGACTCTATCAACCTGAGTTCCTTCGACGGCTACCACGCCGTGTACCTCGACAGGTTGCACTCCGACGGAGTCCACATCTACATGATGGACCCCCTCCGGCGGGCTGGGCCGGTGTGGGTGGACGCTTCGATCCTGCGCAAGTTCGCCGAGAAGCTCACGCGGCAGGAAGGGGTCTACCCGATGGTGCTGTTCACCTACACCAGGGTCACCCGGCTGTTCCATTGATCGCCGTACCCGTCAAGAGCACTTAGGAGACCATCGTGGACATTGATCCCAGCGCACTCAGTCTCGCGGTCCTGCTCACCATTCCCGGCGGCGTGGCGTTCGCCCTCGTCGTGCGCCAGTTCGTCGAGGTGTTGAAGGCCGTCTTCCCGGCACTGGGCACGCGCGTCTCGGGCGCCGCCCAAGCCTTCGTCGTGTCCCTCGTCGCTTACGCCCTCGCCTTCCTTTCGGTCGGCACGCCGACACCTGAGAACGCGTTCACCGCGATCCTCGCTTGGCTGTGGTGCGCGACGGGAGCGGTCGGCATCGATGCGGCTTGGACGCACTACCGCGGCGGAACGACCTGACTTGAGAGAGGTCTTCTGGTTCACGTTCTGGGCCTGGACGTGGCCTGTATGGGTAGGCGCTCAACTCATTCGAGCAGGTGTGAGGCGCCTGTCTAGATGACGAGAGGACGGGCCTACGGCAGCCGCATCGAGGTCAAGCCGAAGCGACAGCGACGTCGGCCTGAGTTGGGCACGGCGCGATGGAAGAGGCTGCGCAAGCTCGTGCTGGTGCGCGACCTGTATACCTGCCACTGGTGCGGCGGGGTGGCAGATCAGGGCGATCACCTTCTGCCGGACTCTCACGGTGGGGCGGCGTATGACCCGGAGAACGTGGTGGCGTCGTGCGGCAAGTGCAACAGTGCGCGTCCTCCGGTGGGTGCATATCCTAGAGCCCAGGTGCATAAACGGACTGCATATTCTGCGAGTCGGCCCGTTCTTTTAGAGGAGGGAGGACTGCACGAT
>Ga0315288_10002255_pt1 | contig 24945 bp, 14 predicted proteins | sample YL17G11_20_MG_FD_203454 | JGI IMG/M metagenome (GOLD analysis project Ga0315288, IMG submission 203454) | Sediment microbial communities from Yellowstone Lake, YNP, Wyoming, USA - YL17G11_20 | ecosystem: Environmental > Aquatic > Freshwater > Lake > Sediment | place: USA: Wyoming | collected... | reverse complement strand
CGACGTGGGCGCGAAGCGGCGCGGACACGTGTGGCCTGAGCTTCACCCCAGGCCCGGCGCAGACCTGCCTGGTCGCCGACCGGCAAGAGCTCACTCTCCATGAGGATGTAGGGCGCGGACTTGTGCCGCGCCGCCCGCGTCCCGCCGCTACGCCGCCGCCATCGGCGCGGCACAAGTCCGCGCCCTACATCCCGTGACGCGCACGCTCACGAAGGCTGAGCTCTTGCAGAGCGAGCACGTTCCGGGCCGGTCCGGGCGGTCTGGGCCGGTCCCCGCCCACGGGTACTGAGCCTGCACCGGTTACCAAGGTGGCGTCGTGCCGCACGCAGAACAGCCTTCGCGGACCGCGGGGTGGGGGATGGCTAGCTGCGCCAGCCGCAGCGCCCCGGGAGGGAGGCAACGCGTGCGGATCTACATTCACACCGACCTTGAGGGCATCTCCGGCATTGACTGCATCGAGATGATGGACAATGGCCACGAGCGCCACCAGGAGGCTCGAGAGAATCTAATGCACGATCTCAACGCGGCGGTTGAGGGGGCCCTCCTGGGCGGCGCCGAGCACGTGACCGTGTTGGACAGCCATGGGGGCGGAGGGAGCTTCCTCCTCGAGATGCTCGACCCCCGGGCGGAGAACGACACCAAACCAAACGGCAAGTGGTGGGGCATCATGGACAAGGGCTACCACGGCACGTTCTTCATCGGCGCCCACCCGATGGCCGGCACCATGAATGGCTTCCTCGACCACACACAGTCCTCCGTGTCCTGGTACAACTACTCAGTCAACGGTCGGAGGATGGGCGAGTTGGCCCAGTGGGCGATGGTCGCCGGTCACTTCGGGGTGCCGATGCTGATGGTCTCTGGGGATGAGCGGGCCTGTGTCGAGGCGCACGAGTTCTTCCGACCTGTAGAGACGGCGATCGTCAAGAGCGGGGTCGGCCGGAACAGAGCGGAGCTCGTCGACCCCCATGAAGCCCACGCCCGCATTCGGGAGGCAGCTCGCCGCGCCATGGCTCTCGTGGGCAAGGCGAAGCCATTCACTCCCACCAAGCCGATGGAGATCCGCCTCGAGGTGACTCGGGCGGACTACGCGGACGGCGCCGAAGAGCGGGAAGGCGTGGAGCGTATCGACGCCAGAACGCTTCGCAAGGTCACAAGCTGCACACTGGAGCTGTTTCCGTAGCCCAGTCAGTGGCTCCCGCTTGGATGGGCATGTCAGGGAACACATGCACGACTGGTCTACACCGATGAGGGGCGCCGCTCCGTGTGCTGGCTCTGCCCGCCGCCGCTATCCTCCAGGCGTCACCGGCTCGACGCTGAGACCTGAACACCTGGGGATGTGGGCAGCACGACGACGCGACTCAAGCCCCCATTCCAGCACTTGCTCACGTTGGCTTGAGCATCAGAGTTCCTGGTCCTGATCCCGGTGACGATGGACTCGGTCCCTTCGGTCGGGGGGACGTCAACGGCCTTGCCGCCACCGATGGGCCTCCTCCACGCCCCAATCCCGGCGTTCCCTCGGGCATGGATGCCTCGCGTTCCTCGTGCTCGGCGGGGCAACCACGGCCTACGGCGCCACCAGCGCCTGCGGCCGGGTGACTCCCCGGTGGCACTCTCGGGCGAGGGCTCCTGTGCCCACGTAGGCGCTTCGGCGCGGGGGCGCGAATGGCACCCCACCACAGACTCGGGAGGCGACGCGTGATGGCGCGACGGTGGGCCCTCGTGGGGATGGCTGCGGTGGTGTTGCTCGCGGCGGCCGGTTGCCACAAAGGCGGGACGGGGAGCACGGGGCCCGGGCTCACCGTGCAGACCCAACCATCGGGCGTCCCGCAGCCGGGCACAGTGCTGCCCATCCTCTGTACGACACCAGGCGCAGTCATCGAAGCGCGGGGAGGCACACATCGATGGTGGCCGGCCGAGGGAATCGCTCAGGCGGACACGCCGACCCCGGGATCTGGTCGCGTGGTGCAAGATGGGAGGTCCGCAGGCGCCATGACAGACCGACCCATGGAGACACGAGGTCCCAAGGTCATATCAGTAATGTCCTACAGCACGCGCTTTCAGCTCAACGAAGACCCCGTCTCGGAGGGCGGGAAGTGGATCAACGGCGCAGTAGATGGGATTGACTGGCACGACGTCATCACCAGGAACGGGGTAGCCCATGGAGCGGTGAGCATGGGAGATTACACCGATCCGACCGCACTGCTCACGGGCACATGGGGGAGGAACCAGACCGCGAAAGCGAAGGTGTTCAGCAAGAACCAGACGGAGAAGTACTACCAGGAAGTGGAAATCCGCTTGCGCAGCACCTTAGCGCCGCATCGCTGTACGGGGTACGAGGTGTTCTGGAGATGCCTGAAGACACAGAATGCCTACGTGGAGATTGTGAGGTGGAACGGGCCTGTGGCGGACTGGACTTCGCTGCAGAAGCACACCGGGGCGCAATACGGAGTGAAGGACGGGGACCTGGTAGAGGCAACTGCCGTCGGGAATGTCATCAATGGCTATCTGAACGGCGTCGAAGTGATCTCCGCCACGGACGACACCTACAGCGCCGGCAATCCGGGAATGGGGTTCAACTACGGCGTCGGGGAGAGCAATGTCGACTTTGGACTCTCGTACTACGAGGTGGACAGCTACAACGACTGAGTAGAGGGAAGAGCTACCGGTTCAGTCAGTCAGCGAAGAGGCAGCGCCGGAAAGAGCCCGAGTACGCCCCCAACGCCACCCCGCCCCGGGTGGCGCATACTGGCACCAGGTGGGCCCTTCCTGCTCGCCTACCTGGGTCCACTTTCCTCGCGGATCGCCACAAGGGAGAGGTCATGGCATCGCACATCCGCAGAAGCGTTTTCGCCCTAGCCGGCATCATCCTCTTTGGACTCGCGCCCCGGCTCGCGGACGCGCAAGGCACACGGCGTGCCCCCGCCATCGAGATCCGAACTCCAGACGGCGCTGTGAACGAGTGCTCCATCCGTGTCGAGGGAACACAGGCCGGAGTCACCAAGCCAATGTGGTACGAGGTCCATGCGGGGGCGCCGGACGGCAGGATCACGGACTTCGGAGCGTTGGCGAATACGGAGCAGTGGTTCTTCTGGGCGCGACATCTTGGCCGGGGCGACAACGTAGTGGTCGTCTTCGGGGCCGGCGAGGAGGGAGCCGTTGCCTCGCGTAGCGTGACCCTGACCATCACGCCTGGTGACGACTCAAAGGTCCACCCTCGCCCCCGGCCAGCCGAGATCTGGTGGGGCGGACTGGGGGAGAACCAGCAGCTCATGGATCCGACGCTGCCATGGGAATTCGTGAAGCGCTACGCCGACGCCTACTTCTTCCACTCGGCCTACTGGGACGACGAGCGCATCCGCACAACCGGCGCCAGTATTCGTGAGCAGCTTGCGCCGTACGCCACCAAGCTCGCGGTGGAGCTGGGCGGGCAGCAGAGCGTCATCTACGACGAAGGCTCCGCCGAGGGGCAGTTCCTGGGGTGGGGCGCCCCTGGGCGACTGGGCGCGTTCTACCGGCTAGGCGGCCTGTTCTTCTCTGAGGTCACACACGACTATGGCATCGACTTCGAGCCGGCGGCCCGACACGTTCTCCAGAACCTGAACCCCACGGCAGCCGAGCGGGATGTCCTGGATTACGCCGTGGGCCACTTGTGGGGCGACCTCTACCTCAAGCGCAACTACCAGGCCTTCCCCTGCATCAAGACGGCTCAGACAACCAGTGAAGCCTGGGTTTGGTTCGGGACCTTCCCCTCCTGCTGGTCGAGTGAGTGGGACTTCGCAGCGACAACCAGCCCGAAGGACACCGTGGGCATCTACTGCCCCGTGATGCTCGACCGGGGTAAGGGCGAGAAGCTTCTGGTGAATGGGCGTGAGGTGAACCTGCGCTTCGACCTCAAGATGGTCCTGCAGGAGTTCATCACCCTATGCAAAGCGATCCCCGGGCACACCACGTTCGCCTTCTACAGCGACTTCCCATACATCCACATGACGCTGACCGGCGAGCATTCGCCCCATGCCATCCGAGCCCGGGCGATGCTCCGCGCTGTGGAGGATTTCCTACACGCACAGGACGCGTTCCACACCTTCGTGTGCAATGACGAGGTCCCGGGCGAGATGAGCGACGCGGAGGTCGGCCACCGAGACTGGTGCACGGCTGCCCTGAAGTCAATGCAGCTTCACCAACGAGAAGGCGGCCGGGCTGACCGCTACCTGTTCGAGAGCTGGTACTCGACGAAGATCAGTCGGGATGGCCGGCAACAGCTCGTGTGCTTCCCCTTCTGGGTGGCCCCTGAGGACAAGCCGTGGTCCTACACGAATCTGGCGAAGCAGGCCATCAAGTACCTCAAGGGCATTCGCGAGCTGGACGGGACCCCGGAAGAGCTTGCCCTGACGACCACAACGCTGGGCGCGGTCAGTTGCGTGACGCTTGAGAACAGGGGCGACGTGGCGTGCATGCCCGCGCTGGTGGCCCGAGAGGAGGGGGACGACGACATCCGCTGCGTCTGGCATGACCAGGGCGGGGCCGACATCAGCTCGGTCATCCGCACGGAGGAGGGATGGACCTACACCCCACTGCTAGGTCCTGGCGAGAAGACGACCATATCCTGCCTGGCCGACATCCCCCACGGCGCGAAACCGAAGCGGATCGTGGTGGAGGCCTTCTGGAACCCGCAGGATCCTACAGGTCTGGTGCGTGACAGGGCAGCATGGACGTTCGGGAAGGCACAGTAGCGCGATGGAGCCGCAGGTGCGCCGGCACGACTCGACCGTTCCTACCTGGTGGCCTCGTGTTCCCCGCCGGGCGCTCTACCTCAGAAGCTGCTCCACCTGGCGCTGCATCTCGGCGGCCTTCCGAGCATCCACGAGCAGCAGCAGCTTCCTGTGGTAACCATCAGGGATGCTCAGTCTCGACAGGCCTCGCTGGCGCCGCAAGGGCAGCTCGGCCGAGGTCGCCCAACGTCCGTGCCTGACCTCACCCACATAGGCGGCATTGAGCCGATCGTTGCGGAAGTTGACTTCCCCTCCGGAGTCGGGCAGCAGCAGCAGGCCGCCACAGCCGCCGATCCCGTTCCCGTCGAGACTCACCGCCTTGTACGGCATGTCGGCTGCCACTAGCGGCACGCCGTCCATGGTCGTGGTCCCCCCTGCCTCGACACCCGTCACCTGGCCGTCGCCGTCCCAGTGCACGACTCCCCACATGCCGGCCCGCACGGCAACCGAGAGCTGCGGCCCGCCCGGTCGCCGAAGCGTGATCGTCCCCTCCCGTCGGGCCTTCACCATGTCGACCGTTGCGCCGTCGGGTCCGAAGAGAGGACACCACTCGGCTACGCTCTGCCAACTGCGGGCGTCGATCTGCGACGGGGTCTTGCCTGCCGACTCCAAGGCGGCGCGCAGGAGCTCACACCTCCTGTCGCTACTCCCGTCTTCGGATGGATCGAATAGGACCTGCCCGCACCGGACACTGTGCGCGGAGAAGCGGAAGGTCCGCTCGCCGAACGCCCGTCGCACCAGCCTCGCCCCGCTCAACGCGAACGGGAAGCGCTGGTCCTGTCCGGGGCGGCTCAACTCCACCCCGAGAAGGCCGGGCAGCCAGGCCTCCGAACCGCCGTCGGCCGAGCCGGCCGCCTGGCTCTCGCCAGGGGCCCCGCCATAGATGCACAGCACTCCGCCGCGGCCCAGGAACCCCTCCACCGCGTCCCGGGCTGCCGCCGAGGGCGGGCCCTGGGACACCAGGACCCGCACCCACGTGGGAAGCTGCGCCAGGTGCTCCTCGGAGAGAACAGTGAAGTTGCCCATGGCGCCAAGCAGCGATGCGATGTCCGCGCCGTCTCCGCGTTCTCCCGGCCTCAGCAGCAGGCACACCGGCGGGGTCCCGCGGTAGACCCTCAGGCTCCGCAGGAACGCCGCCGTATTCCGGAACGACGCGAACTGCGGCTTGGCCGTGCGGTCGTTGTAAAGGAGACCCCAGGGGAAGATCAGCGCCGACTCGTCCGCCAACTCCCAGTGCAGCACCGAGCTCACCCCGTGGGCGAAGGCGACGTGCATCCAGTCGTGGTAGATGCCAGTCACTGTGTCCGGGTCGGCCGACCACTGCAACCGGCGATCGGTGCTGCAGCCGAACTCCGAGAGGGTGATGGACTTCCCCAGGGCTCGGTAGTCGCGCGCGAGCAGCCACTGCGAGGAGAAGTCCGGCGTATCCTGAGGGTAGAGCATGTAGCTGAACAGGTCCACGTTACCCGCCAGCGCGGCGGGCTCCGAGGGCCATCGCCCCGTGTTGTTGAACTGCTCGGCCAGCGGCGCGCGGCTCTGGGCTCTCCTCAGGGCATCCTTGTCCGTTCTGAGGCACTCCTCCGGCGAGGCCGGTCGGCCCTGAGACACCTTGGGCCCGTGGAAGTCCGTGTCGAAGACGAGAGAGGTGACGTCCCGGTAGCGCAACCCCAGCTTCTCCAGGAGAGCGCCCTCCTGCTCCAGAGGATGCAGCTTCCTGCCCTGCCAGGGCGCGTGCGCGGCGAGGAACAGGACGATCCGGTGTGAAGCGGCGAGCTGGAGCATGGCGTCGAGCTTCCTCAGATCCGCCTCCGGGACATCGACGAGGGTGGCGGCCTCGTCGAAGAGCACCGAGTAGTGCATGATCCGGTACATTGACAGCCCGTTGTCCGCCATCCAGGTGAAGTCGCCGTCCCAGGTGAGCGGGTCGCCGGACTGGAAAGGCTGCCCGATCCCGGAGCAGCCCGCCAGGAAAGCCTCGTGCCCGTTCAGGCGGAACTGGCTGTCCGCGAAGGACACCCGGAACCCCCGGAACACACCCGGGTCCCACACCACGAAGGCGGTCTCCACCCGGTCCACGGGCTCAGTGCCGATCAACAGATCGAACCGCACCCGGTAGAAGTCCCGGTCGAAGGAACTCGGCGCCCACCTGAAGGACACGGTCGACGTTGAGGACGGTTCCAGCCCGATTCCCTCGTCACCGGTGGCGTATCGGTGCGCTCCCGTGCGATCGGTGATGGTCCAGACGCCGCGCAGGCCGTCCCGCCCGCCCAACGAGGGGTTACGCACACACACCTGGGCTTCCACCGGCTCGCCCTGCCGGTAGCAACTGAGGCTCGTACGCAGGTCGTAGGCGAAGACCCCCTGCAGGAGTCGTTGCACTGTCCGGGTGAACACGGGCGCCAGGGGGGAGCCCTCGGAGAAGAGGTCCGCACTGGTCGCGCCGAAGAGGCCCCACCGCGAGTCGCGGTACCGGCCGGCGTAGTGGTACACGATCGCGCCGATGCGGGCTCTGAGGCTGCCTGCCCGGTCGAAGCCGTCCAGGATCGGGACCCAGCGCGATCCCTCGGGCGAGAAGGTGGGGCTGGGTTCTCCCGTCCCAGTCAGAGCCGCGGCCGAGAAGCCCTCCAGGTCCTTGGCCACCGAGAGCCCGCCCGGGGCTACGAACTGGTTCTCCGAGGCGGCGACTCTGGCCACGTCCGCGAACCCGTTGAGCGACTCGAAGACCCCCAAGTGATCCTGGTCGTACGGCACCCGGTCAATGCCGCCCGGCAGACCGCGGGTGTTCAGGCGGGCCTGGCCTCCGGTGGGGTAAAGCCTGTCGAACGCCAAGCCGCCGGTAGAGAGGAAGCTGCCCCCTTGGGCGAGGTACCCCCTGAACGTCTCGACGGCGCCGGCGGGGAACCACGGCCCGTAGGGCAGCACCACGAGACCGAACTCCTGCGCGCTTAGCACGGACGGATCCGACACGCCATCCGGCCCGAGTAGCGTGACCTCGCAGCCGGCGCGCCTCAGGAGCCCGGCCAGGTACTTCGGGTCCGAAGCACCGGCCTCGCTTGCCGGGATGGCGGCATCCGCGAGCACAGCGACGCGCCCCGCGCTCAGACCGGGGCCCCTATCTGCCCCAGCGTCCGAGCGCGGCTCGGTTGCCCCGTACACACACCAAGCAGACCCCACGAGCGCCAGCACCGCCGCTTGGCAAGCCACTTGGACGCCTCCCGCTGCATATCCCCGAGGAATCCGCATGTTGACGTGCCCCCCACGAAGGGTGCGGTCAACGTCGGCGGCAAGGTGCCCTAACCGCCGGCTGGAGGATTCCCAGTGGGCCGGCGTGGCTGTGGGCGCCCTGCGCACCCGGGTCGTTGGCGGAACGGTCAGCCATTCGGAGTAACACTTCGCGCTCTGAGCTCCGCAGCCCTGCGTTTCCGAGTGCGGACGCCGCAGGTGGCCGGTATCGTCGCCAGTCGCGACCTCAGGACCGGCAGGCCGGCTCCACCGAAGAAGACGAAGGAACGGGCACTGTGTTTCCTGGTCAAGTCCCGTCAGGTGGTGTATGAGGATCCGGAGGTTGTATGAGAAAGCGGTCGCGCCACCGGGGAACAGCGTGGCGGAACGCGCGCTACGCTCCACGGCGATCGCCCCGAACACCTCCGGGAGTACGCGATCTCCTCGCGGCTCCGGGACCATGGCGATCCCCAGAAGCCTCTTCGGCACCTGGGACTGTGGGGGGCTGGCGCCTCTCGACGCCTGCCTCAGCCTCCTCGCCCCTGCCGCTCCCTGAGCCCCAAACAGGATCATACTCAACGACTCTGAGCTCTTACGCCTGCTCGTCCGCGAAGGCCGCGGCCGCTGCCGCGGCGAAGCACCCGGAAGAAGGGTGGGCTCAACCATGCACAGCGCACTCCGGCCCGTCGGTTTGGCGGGCTCCATCCCTTGGTTCGCGGCACTCGCAGGGCTCCTGGCCGCTGCCTCGCCGTCGATGACCCAAGGCGTCGACATTCCGGTAGAGCCGTCTACGGGTCGGGCGCGCCGCGTTCTGATCGTCACGGGCGAGGACTACGCGGGGCACCTCTGGCGGGAGACGGCGCCCGCCCTCGCCGCGGCCCTGGCGGAGGATCCCCGCCTCAGCGTGGAGACCCTCGACGATCTCACCAAGCTCGCCGGGACACCGCTCGGCGACTACGACGCGGTGGTGCTCCACTTCAAGAACTACGACCGCAGCGTGCCCGGCCGCGAGGCGTTCGACAACCTGAGAGGCTACGTGGAGGGCGGCGGCGGGCTGGTGCTCACCCACTTCGCGTGCGGGGCCTTCCGCGAGTTCCGCGATGAGTTCGTCGCCGTGGTCGGACGCGTCTGGTTCGGCGATGTCCCGCCGCCCGGCCGGCAGCAGCACGATCCCCTAGGCGAGTTCAGCGTGCAGGTCCTGCAGCTCGACCACCCCGCCACCATGGGGGTTGCGAGCTTCACGGTGACCGACGAGCTATACACGTGCCTCGAGGGCGATGCGCCCGTCGTCCCCTTGGCCGTGGCGACCTCGAAGGTTGACGGCAAGACGTACCCCATCGCGTTCGCGTACAGCGCGGGCGAGGCGGGGTCCCCGCGCGACCTGTCGCGTGGGGTGCCCGAGGGCCGCGTCTTCCAGTGCGTGCTCGGGCACGACGCCCGGGTCTACGCGAACCCGGGCGCGGCGGCACTGCTCAGGCGCGGTGTCGCGTGGGCGGCGGGTCTGTGACGCGGGCGGCCCGGCGGGCCGCAGCGAAGGAGAGGATGGGTACTTTGGCGGACACAGCGCGACAGCCGGACCAGGGCGCGCTTACCCGGCGCGGTTTCCTGAGGACCTCGGCGGCCTCTCTGGCCGCCACGACGACCCTCGCCATCAGTCAGCGCGCCTACGCCCAGGGCGAGGGCACGATCCGGATCGGCATGATCGGCGCCGGGGGCCGCTGCTCCGGGGCCGCCGCTGAGGCTATGTCGACAGGCGAGGACGTGAAGCTCGTCGCCATGTGCGACATCTTCAGCGACCGGCTTCAGTCCTCACGTGGCGCCCTGAAGGACATGCTTCCGAACCAGGTGGCCGTCGACAACGACCACTGCTTCACGGAGTTCGACGGCTACCGCCATGTGATCGAGGCATCAGACGTGGTGCTGATCGCGTGCGCCTCCAAGTTCCACCCGATGTACGCCGAGGCCGCGGTGCAGGCAGGCAAGCACGTCTTCGTTGAGAAGCCGTGCGGCATCGATCCGAGGGGCGTCAGACGCATGCAGGCGGCCTGCGACCTGGCTCGGCAGAAGGGCGTGAGCATCGTCTCGGGCCTCCAGAGCCGCTACCACGCGGGTTGGCAGGAAACGGTCAGGCGCATCCACGACGGCGAGATCGGCGAGATCACCGCCGTCCAATCCATGTTCCTCCGCGGGCCCTATCGCGTCTTCGCCCGGCCCGAAGGGATGCCCGAGACCCAGTATCAGTTCCTGAACTGGTACCACTTCCGCTGGCTCTCCGGCGACGATGTGCCCCAGTCACTGGTGCACAACATGGACCGCGTGGAGTGGGTGATGAGGGAGGAGCCGCCCCAATGGTGCTTCGGCTTGGGCGGCCGGTCGGCGTCTTTCGGCGAGCAGTACGGCGACATGTACGACCATCACACGGTAGTCTACAGCTACGCCAGCGGCGCCCAGGTGTATGCCCTCTGCCGCACTCAGGACGGCTGCTACGGCAACAGCACGGACATCATCATGGGCACGAAGGCCACATGCTACCTGGGCGACTGTCGCTTCGAGGGCGAGGTGAACTGGCAGTACGAGGGGCCAGGCAACAATCCCTACGAGGCCGAGCAGAACGCCCTGATCGAGTCCGTCCGCAAGGGCGTGCCGATCAACGCCGGTGAGTTCATGGCGAAGAGCACCATGGTGGGCGTGATGGGGCAGCTCGCCTGCTATAGCGGTCAGCCCGTGACGTGGGACGAGGCGATGGCCTCGGAGATCGGGTATGGCCCCGAGCCCGAGGAGGCGAGCTTCGACACGCCGCCGCCGACCCGGCCGGACGCGACGGGGAACTACCCGCTGCCGATGCCCGGGGTCACGGACGTGGCGACGCTGTAGGCTCGCAGCCGGTGGTCCTCGCCCAAGCGGCCGTCCTGTGTCCGCGGGCTGCCTTCGGGCAGCGGGCGCCAGGGGCTAGCGGGCTCCGGCCGACGGTGTCTTGGCCGCCATGCACAACGCGCTTCAGCAGCGGCTTGTCAGGCGGTGGGCGCTGCAACTGCCGGGCGTAGGCGCTGGCGATCGTGCGGCGATGGCACCGTAGCCTAGGGTTCCCTATGGTGCGCCGTCGTTTCCGCGGAAGCCCGCCAAACCGTCGAGCATGTCGCCGCTTCCCGGCAGCCGCTGCTGGGACGCCTCTCTGGCCCGAAGCGCTCTGCCACATCGAGGATGCGTCCCAGGTCATCTCGGGCCACGGGTATCTCCGTCTGCACTTCGGGCCATGGGACGACTCCGGCGCCCTAGAGGAAAGGATCGGGTCGTCCACCCATCGAAGTGATGGGAGCACGACCGGAGGTTTTGCGGCATGGTCTTGTCGGGCGGGGGGCAGGGGAAGTGGAAGGCTCGGACCACCCGCATTGAGGAGCCGACGGTCGAAGGGAGCGGCGTCCGTCCGCCAGAACCCCTGCCTGTCGCGGCTCGAGGAGTTCGGTCCCGCGCGGCCGATCGCGACTGTGCTGCCCAATCTCAAGTGAGCGAGGTGGTTGACGGTGCGATGCGCGTGGCCGCAGATGGTCGTTACACTGCTGCTCTGTGCCTCTTGCTTTGGCCAGGAGAGCGCGCCAGAGGGTACTCAGCGCCAGACCCGGCTTGTCATCCCCGAGTTACGGCCGGACGTGGCCCCCGAGCTGGTTCTGCTGCCCGCGCTGGGCCACGAGGGCTTGTCGACTGGTGTGGCTTTCAGCCGGGATGGACGCACGTTCGCAAGCTGCAGCCCCACGGAGGTTGTAGCGTGGGATGTTGCGGCTAGGGCCCCCCGCTGGAGGGCCCGATGGGAGGACCCTCGCCCGCAAGGGCAGGGGAATCTGGGGGGCCTCGGACGGGTGAGTTACGAGGGCCTGGTGACCGTGTCCGGTGACGGGGCCCTCGTAGCCGTTACCCAGGCGGTTACTGACGAACGTACGGTGCGTATGTGGGACACGCGTACGTCCTCTCTGGTCGCTTCCTGGGCGTTACCGATCCCACTCTATCCTGATCTGGCTGGGTGCACGCTAAGTCCCGACGGGACCGAGCTCACTATGTGCTACGCGGGCTCGGGCGAGGTGCTCGTCTGCGATGCGCGTTCCGGCCGACGCAAGGCCTCCTACATGACCCCGAGAGGTGTCGTTGTTCGACTTGCTGGCTACCGCGCTGACGGCACGCTGGCAGCAGTGGTAGGCACCACCCCGGATGTCACCGGGGACCCCTCCCCAGTAGATCGTGAGACAGGGCTGGCCCTCCCCGCCCTGGCCATCACTGCGCCAGCGACGACGACATGGTATGACATCAGTATGAGCGTAGACGGGCGATGGGTTGTGGTTCAAGTGGTAGAGCCGGCGGACGCCTTTCCGGTATACGGCGGAGAGAAGACGCTGGCCCTGCAGCTAGTTGACACCAGCGACTGGTCAGTCCGGTCGAGGACCCGCGCGCAGAAGCCATTCAGGCTCGGGCGACTGATGGCCTGCTCCGAACGCCACGTCGTGCGGCAGTGTGCGTTGGGGGAAGACTATCGGGATGGTTACGAGATCCAGCTGACCGATCTGCAGACAGGTTCGACGACCACTCTCGACCAAAGCTACGAATACGCGAGCTTGGCTTTCAGCCCCGACGGTGCATTGCTGGCGACTCCAGCGGGTCTGGTGACAGTCGACGACCGACGGGTACTGGTGCAGGTCGCCGCACGACGTCCGGGGCGCCGCCTGTGCCTCTTCGCGGCCGATGGGCGCTCGCTAGTGAGCTGCTCGGAAGAGGGCGGGATCGTTGCATCTCGTACCATCGGCCGCGACGACCCCGACGTCCTGCAGATGCCTTCCAGGTCTGCACGGTGTGTGTACCTGGACAACTTCGTCTCCGTCTGGGACAGCGCCGATGGCGTGCGCGTCTTCCCCTCCGGAGTCGTCGATGAGGTTAGGCAGGTCGCGGTCGTTCCTGGCCCCGCATCGAGGTCCTTTGTGGCTCCACGGGGGCCCTTCGATAGGGGCAACTTCGCGGTCGGACTTCGAGCGGATGGCACGGTGCTCTCGGCCGGCTCCCTGTCCACGTCGGACAACGCCTCGTTCGCGATCAGGACCTACACGCCGAACGGGGCCCTTGCCACCGTCAGCCCGGAGCAGCTCCAGGCGGAGGGCTGCCTCCAGCCCCCCGACGGAGCAACAGTGTCCCTGCCCGATCTGGGCACCGGCCGGTACACCTGGTCTTGCCCCGCCTTCTCGCCGGATGCCCGGAAGTTGGCGTTCGCGTGTCTGGACACCCAGGGGATCATCCCCCCCACGATCGTCGTGTTCGACCTCACTACCGCAAGGATCTCCAAAGCCTTTCCACTGGACATCGGCGCGGGAGCCAGCTCTGGCGTCGGCATGATCCAGTTCCTCGCGGACGGCCGAACGCTCATCGTGGACATAGGCACTTGGATGTGGTGTGAAGTGCGCATTTACAATGCGGAGACGTTCGAGTGCGCTGGGCGTTGGCAGCGTCCTGTTCCTCTCCCCGGGAGTACAGGAACGGTCCATCTGGTGCTGCTCGCCGTATCGCCGGACGGCAGCTTCGCGGCAATGGAGGGCGTCATGGACGGCGCGACATGGGGCGGTGTGTCTGTGTGCAGGCTGAGCGACGGCGTACCGCTCGGGGTGGTTCCGCCGGGATCGGTGGCCGCCTTCCTCACTTCCGCCTGTTTCAGTCCCGATGGGAGCTTGCTGGCCGTCAGCTACCCCGATGGAACGGCCGCTCTGTGGGATGTATTGCCCCTCCGCGACGAGGGTCAGGGCCGCCTGTTGGGCACGATAGTTAACGGAGCCACCGGCGAGTGGGCAACGGTGGTCCCCCAGGGCTTCGTGGACTGCTCCCTGGGGGCCCGGCGCCTTCTGGGGTGGCAGCTTGGGGACAGCGTCTACCCGTTCGAGCAGTTTGCGGCGAAGTACCGCCGACCGGATCTGGTTCGCCGGGCCTTGGCTGGCGAGGACATCTCGGCGGAGCGCGCGCTGTCTGGTGCGGACATCCCGCCAACCACCGTCTTCCTTTCGCCTGAGTACGGCGCCGCAGTCAACGCGGCGTCGGTGAAGGTGGAGATCGAGGCCGCTGGAGCTCGGCCCATAGAGCACGTGGAACTCGTCGTAGATGGGCGCCCCATCCCAGAGGAGCTTGCGGCGACAGCGAAGACCGAGACCCTAGAGGCCAACCACACGGTCACCTCGTTCGATCTGCCACTTCCTCGTTACCAGCGCCGACTGCGGCTGCAGGCGATCGCGCACGACTCGGAGGGTCTTCAGAGCGCACCGGCAGAGGTCACGGTCGCGGTGGAGGGGGCGCCACCACCTACGACAGTCCTGTACGCGCTGTCCGTGGGGGTCAGCGTCTACCGGAACGAGGAGTGGAACAACCTCAAGTACGCGGACAAGGACGCCGAGTCGTTCGCGCGAGTCGCTGGCGAGGGCGCGGCGCGAAAGGTGCTCCTCAACGAGAACGCGACGGCATCCAACGTGCGGTTCGCGCTGGAGGAGATGAAGGCGAGCGTGACGGAGGACGACATCGTCGCGATCTTCCTGGCAGGACACGGCACGGTCGACGGGGCGGGGAACTACTACATGCTTCTGCACGACAGCGACGTGGCGGACCTTGAGAACACGGCGCTGCCTTGGGATGACTTCGTGGCTGCGCTGAAGAGCATCCGGGCGAAGCTGGTGATGGTGTTCGCGGATACGTGCCACTCGGGCTCGATCACGGGGCAGGAGTCGGTGAACACGCTGATCGACCGGCTGAACCGTAGGGCAGGTGTCGTGGTGTTCACGGCAAGTCGCGGCGATGAGGCGTCCATCGAGCGTGAGGACTGGGGGCACGGCGCGTTCACGAAGGCTCTTCTCGAAGGCTTCGGTGGCGCGGCAGACACCTACCCGAAGGACAAACAGGTGAGCCTGGCGGAGCTTCGAGACTACGTGATCCAGCGTGTCGAGGAGCTGACCTCCGGCCGCCAGCATCCCTACCTCCCGCGCCTGGAGGAGTTCGACCCAGCGAGACCTATTGCGAACGTGCTGCCCGGGCTCACGTAGAGGCCTGCCGCGGCCTGAGCTCATGGCACATGGTGCCGGGCGTTCCCGATGTCTTCTCACCAGCGCGCGTGGGCGCTTCCGACTCCGGGGACTTGGGGAGCTGGAGACGGGAACTGCGTGTCTGGCCGTAGGCCTGGACGGCTGCGGCCATGTCCTGTGAAGGACCGAAGCCTGCCGTGCCCCGGTGCGTCGCCCCGCGGGCCACCGACGCCACTACCCGCCGACCAGCCGGACCCACTGTCTCGTGCAGCCGGGTGACCTACCTCGGTGGCATGACCCCCGACTGAGGGCTCCTGCCTTGCCCGGCAGGCGCTCGTCCTCTGAGTCGAGAACCTGATGGAGACCCTCCCGTGTGTGCTGTTCATCCTCGAGCGGCATGGCGACGGTCTCGAGGAAGCCACCATCCGGTCCGTGAACGACACGAAAGACAACGACACCGTGGCAGCGATCGTGGGCGCTGCCATGGGCGCGCTCCGTGGTCGACCGGCTATACCGGAGCGATGGCTGGCAGGCCTAACCGGCCGCATCCGGCACCGCAGCGAACCGGCGGACGATGGCCGCGTAGTCGAGCCTGTCAGCAAAGCCCGCAGAGGACTATGGCATCGGTGCGTCGTGCCGAGTATGCACTATGGGCTCCCGACGCGGCCTGGCGACTCTCCAGGCGACGCTCAAGAGGTAGCGCGGCATGGCCGGAGGGACCTTCGGCCACAAGGGGGAAGCCGGCAGACCCATGGTGCTGGTCTCACGCAGGACACGAAGGCTGGCCGGAACGGGCGACGCCTTATGCTCGCGGGCATGTGCTGTGTAGGGTCGGTCCGGCACCCCTCGCGGCCGCAGCCCGGATGCACACGTGGGGGCCCTATGGGTCACCTCACATCGCTTCGGCGCCGTGCCCGGGTGGGACCGTGGCATGGTGCGTATCCCCGATGCTGGTGGCCATTGGAGGTGGGCCGGTGGACATCTTCCGCATTCACGAGAACGTGCTGGACGAGTACCGGAGCTACGTCAGCAGCTTCCTGACGATCGCCGACCCTGGCATCCGCGACCTCGTCGAACGGGAGCTGATCCACGAGAACGCCCTCTGTCCCGAGGCCCTTGTCCAGCTCAACCCGGCCTTTGCGTGGGGCCCGACGGTCGAGGAGCTCGTCGGGGACGGCGTGCTCCACCCGGACTGCTCGCGCATCTTCAGGAATGGCGACCAGTCGGTGCACCCGTACCGGCACCAGGAGGAGGCGATCCGCAAGGCTCTCGCCGGTGAGCACCTCGTCGTGACCAGCGGGACCGGATCGGGCAGGAGCCTCTGCTACGTGATCCCGGTCATCGATCATGTGCTGAAGCACGCCCCGGCCAAACGGAGCGTGAGGGCGATCCTCGTCTACCCCATGAACGCCCTCATCAACTCGCAGTTGGCCGCCCTGAAGGCCTTCCTCGAGCAACAGGGCCCCTCGCACCCGCCCGTCCGCGTCGCCCGCTACACGGGGCAGGAGGACCAGGGCGAGAGGAAGCGACTGCAGGCCTCCCCACCCCACATCCTCCTCACGAACTACGTGATGCTGGAGCTGATGCTGACCCGCCCGAGCGAGGAGGTCTTCATCACCGAGAACCTCGCCTCGGTGGACTTCCTCGTGCTGGACGAGTTCCACACCTACCGCGGGCGTCAGGGGGCCGACGTGGCCCTGCTCGTTCGCCGCCTACGTGAACGGTGTGGCGACCCCGACCTGCGGTGCATCGGTACGAGTGCCACGATGGCGTCCGGCGGGAGTCGTCACGAGAGGCGGGAATCGGTGGCCACGTTCGCCGGGACGCTCTTCGGCATCCCAATGACGGCCGAGAGCGTCGTCGAGGAGACGCTGCGGCCGCTCACCTCGCGCGATGGCCCGCCCGACCTCGAAGCCGTCCGTGCGGCCGTGCAGGCCCCGCCCCCGTCGGACTCCTGGGACGCCTTTGGCGGCAACGCCCTCACCCGGTGGATGGAGCGGACCTTCGGGCTGGCGGAGGAGGCCGACGGCCACCTGAGACGTGCGGTGCCGATCTCCGTGAACGAGGGGGCACGGAGGTTGGCGGAAGAGACCGGCGTCGATCCGGGGGAATGCGAGGAGTGTCTCCGCGAGATGCTTATGGTGGGCAGTCGCGTGAAGACGCCCGATGGCGAGACGGCCTTCGCGTTCAAGCTACACCAGTTCATCGGCCAGGGCGGCACCGTGTTCGCGACGCTCGAGCCCCCCGAGCAGAGGCTGGTCACGCTCGACGGCCAGTACTGGGCCCCCGGTGGGGGCGAGCGTCTCCTCTTCCCGGTCGTCTTCTGCCGGACGTGCGGGCAGGAGTACTACGTCGTACGCCACGACCGCGAGCATGGGTCGGTCACGCCCGACAGGTTCGAGCCGCTCGCGGCCACGGGCGAGACCGATCACGACGTCCTGAGCGGCTACGTGTTCGTGGACCCCACGGGCCGCTGGCAGAACGACCCGAACCACCTCCCCGATCACTGGTACGATTCCAAGGGCCGGTCGATCAAACGCGACTACGCCCCCTTCCGGCCGGTGCCCCTCCGGGTGGGGCCCGATGGGGCGGCGGGGCCACTGGGTGAGGAGACGGTCCCGTGTTGGTTCGTCCCCAAGCCCTTCATGCTCTGTCTCGCCTGCGGGGAGGCCTACACCCGCCGCGACAGGAGCGACTTCCGCAAGCTGGCCACGCTCTCCAGCGAGGGTCGCAGCACGGCTACGACGCTGCTCTCGCTGGCCGCGATCTCAAGCGTGAGGCTCACCGACCTGCCGCGGGACGCCCGCAAGGTCCTCTCGTTCACGGACAACGTTCAGGACTGCTCGCTGCAGAGCGGGCACTTCAACGACTTCGTCCAGGTCGCCCTGATCCGCAGTGCGGTCTGCCAGGCCCTGCAGAAGCACGGTCATCTACGCTTTGAGTCGATCGCGGCCCGTGTCGTCGAGGAGCTCGGCCTCGGGGTGAAGGACGTCGGTCCTAAGGAGGACCTCGATGCCGCGAGTCCCCAGGCACAGCAGGTGTTGGCCGCGTTCCGCGACATCATCGAGTACCGTCTCTACGAGGACCTGAGGCGTGGGTGGCGAGTGGTCCAGCCGAACCTGGAGCAGTGTGGGCTGCTGCGGATGGAGTACGAGGGCATGGCAGACCTCGCCAACCGCGACGACATCTGGGCGGACTCCCGCCGGATGTCGGTTTTGGCCGCCGACAGGCGGGGGATCGTCCTCCGTGTCCTGCTCGACGAGCTGCGACGCCAACTGGCCATCGAGGCGCAGTGCCTGACGCAGGACCACCAGGACGAGCTACTCAGGCGGTCGCAGTCTTACCTCCGGGAACGCTGGACCTTCGAGGAGAGTGAGATCAGAGCCGCCACGAGCTTCGTGCTTCCGGGCGGCGACGTGGGCGGGTCATCCCACAGCCTCTCCCGACTGAGTCTCTTCGGCCGCTGGCTTCGGCGTCGCGTGCGGGATGAGCTCGAGGTGGACCTCGACGCGGAGGGGTACGACGCCCTGGTCGAGGCGATCGTCGCGGCCCTGCAGAGGTACGGACTCGTGGCGGTGACCGAGGAGGGCAAGGGCGAGTCGGCACGACGGACGGTTCGCGTCCACGCCCGCGTGCTCATCTGGCAGGCGGGGGATGGCACGCCCGCGGTCGACCCGATCCGCCGCTACCGGGCACCGGGGGACGTGTACCAGGAGGCTCCCCCAGTCGCCAACCAGTACTTCCAGGCGTTCTACCAGAGGGCCGTCGCCGATCTGCGGGATACGGAGTCTGCAGAACACTCCGGCAAGACCGACACCGAGCTGCGTACCGAGCGGGAGGACCGGTTCCGCGACGGGGACCTAGCGGCGTTGTTCTGCACGCCCACGATGGAGCTGGGCATCGACATCTCCGACCTGAACGCCGTCCACCTCCGCAACCTTCCGCCGACTCCGGCGAACTACGCCCAGCGGAGCGGCCGTGCCGGACGGGCGGGTCAGCCCGCCCTGATCCTCGCCTACTGCTCCTCCGGCAGCGGACACGACCAGTACTACTTCCAGCGTCGCCAGCAGATGGTGTCGGGATCCGTGGTGCCGCCGCGGATGGACATCACGAACGAGGACCTCATCCTGGCCCACACCCATGCCGTCTGGCTGGCCCACACCGGCATGTCGCTCGGCGACAACATCCCCGGTCACATCGTGGAGGCCCAGCCGCCGGAGTGCCCGCTCAAGCAGAGCGTCCGCGACCTCCTGCAGCTCAGTGAGCAGCAGTTCGGTCGTTGCCTCGAGCACTGCCAGCAGGTGCTGCACGCCTGCGGACCGGGGCTGCAGGATGCCCAGTGGTTCGACGACGAGTGGCTCGGAGATACACTGAGAAGGGCCACCGAGGAGTTCGACCGGGCCTTCGACCGTTGGCGTGAGCTCTACGTGGCGGCGTTGGCGCAGCTCCAGCGGGCTCAGGGGCTGCAGATCTCGCCCTACGTCGGGTCGAGTGCGACGGAGAAGGTCGATCAGCGTCAGGCCGACGCGATGGCCCGCGAGGCCCGGCGGCAGCTAGACCTGCTCTTCTGCAAACAGAAGTGGTCGTCCGAGGGCGACTTCTACCCGTACCGCTACCTGGCGACCGAGGGCTTCCTGCCCGGCTACAACTTCCCCTCGCTCCCGGTGCGGGCCTACGTGGGTCGCCGCGACGAGGGCCGCTTCATCGCCCGATCCCGGTCCATCGCCATCTCGGAGTTCGGCCCCTTCAACCGGATCTACCACGAGGGCTCCCAGTACCAGATCGACCGCGTCATCCTCTCGCCCCAGGACCCCGAGCAGCGGTTCAGGCGGGCCCGGCTGTGTGAGCACTGCGGCTACCTGCACACCGATGACTCGCTCAACGCCGACCTCTGCGAGTTCTGCTCGTCGCAGTTCACGGGTGCCAACTCCCGCTACGTCGCCAACCTGCTCGACATGCCCACCGTGGTGGCCCGCCGGAGCGAGCGGATCACCTGTGACGAGGAGGAGCGGATCCGGCGGGGGTACGAGATCGCCAGCTACTTCCGCTTCGCCCAGGGCCCGTTCTCCCAGTCTGCTCCTGACGGAGCGGGTGCTTGCGCGCGTGTCCGCGACTGGATAGTGCTGCAATGCGAGAGGCCGGGATGGGTTTCGCTCGCGAGGGAGTGCTTGCCGGGACTAAGCCCTGACCACTGGGGTGCCGTCGTGGCTGATGCGATCGGGAACGCGTTGCACAGCCTCTACCGTGGCACGACCGTTCAGGCTCCCCAGGCTTGGTTCAGACAGATCCTCCTGCGTTGTTGCCGCGATGAAGCTCGGCACTATGCGAGGCTGGCCACCGATCCTCTATCCGCCACGGTGGACGGCGCGGAGGCGTTGGGTGAGTAGGAAGGGAGGAGCCCGGGCGCTCGGGCAGGTCACGGTCGCGTGACCTGACGGGGATGTTCCTCGGGCCTCTATAGGTATGGCAACAGGGGAAGGCAGGGGATCGGTTCCGATGGGACCTTGGCGGCTCGAAGCTGCTTTCCGGGAGCTTCCGTTCACGTACCTGTCCCCGACCGAGACGGCGGAGTGCTTCGGCATAGAGCAGGTCCGCAGCTTCGTGTCGGGTGACAACCCCTGCCCCCGCCCAGAGCACATCCGCGGCTCCAGTAGCACCGCCGGCTGCCGTCACTGCCGGAACCTTGTGCGCTTCGCAGCGGAGGACGCCACCACGTCTGTCACCGATGCGAGCGAAGCCTTGGCAGCCCTCTCGCGCGCCGTTCAGCTCGCGCCTGGTGATCGCGTGCTCGCCGAGCGGTTGGACGGCCTCCTGTCAGAGCTGCCGGTTGAGCGCCGGTTGCACTTCCTCCAGAGGGTCGTTCTCCAGCGGGCGAGCGACCTACCTAGGCCGGTCGCTGCCCGGCGGCCGAGCGGGCCGCTCGAAGGCGCGGGACCGACAGCCAGGGCCGTGTCTCGTCCTTGGAGCGCCGGCGGCTCACGCCGTCTCGCGATGATCGCCTTGGCGGCCGCGCTTGCAGGCTTGATCGGAACCGTGGCGTTAGCGGTCACCATCGCCTCGCGGGAGCCGGGCCCCGTCAAGGCCAAGCGCGCGTGGATGCTCAAGTCAGTTAGCAGTGACCCACCCGCGGACGGGATCGTGCAGGGCATTGGGCCGAACGGGCAGACCGCCTTCACGTGGGCCATGGAAGGGCTGTTGTCGGCCTGTGCCTTCGAGGTTGGCGAGGGCCGCCCTCTGCTCTGATCCGCTTCGCGGTGGGGCCAGAAGGGCGCTCACTGAGTCGTCTCGCGACCTACTTTCACCATGGGGGCACAACCTTCCAGTCCCCCTGCAAGATCGACGGTCGCGAGCTCACGTACTTCTACGGAGTGCGCAATGTGCGAATCCCCGGGGGACTGCCCGGCCTTCCCAAGTGCCTGCCCGTCGCGGGGATAGTCGACCTCGACAGGTTCACAGACGGGGTCTGGCAGGACCCAGTTGCGGACGGCGAGATCGCGGGCTACACGGTGCAGACGGGCCTGGAGGCGGCGTATGTGTTCTTCGCTCCCATCCCCGGCTTCGTCCACGGGAACGCGAGGCTGATGCGGTACGAGCCGGCAGGGAGCGGCGGCCGTGGTCACATCATGGTCGAGCACGAGTACAGACGGTTCGCGCTGTACCCGGATGGCGAGCCCGGGTTCCAGATTCTGTGCGACGAGGCGTCGACGGACTACGGCAAGGGAGTCTCTGAGCTTGCCGACCAGTTCATGGGAGGCTACGAATACCAGGTGGTGCCGATCCAGCCGCATGAAGACGCGGCGAGTTTCCAGCAGTGGCTTCAGCGCTGGTACAAGGACACATACCGCCCGGCAGCACTGGCCTGGAGCAGAATCGTGGACCAGATGGCCAAGACTCGACCCACTCTCTTGTCGGACAGGTTCCTCGAGCAGTATGGGACCGACATGCGCGCGATCCGCGCTAGCGCGAGGAGCCAGTAGGCCCTCGCTTCGCGTCAGAGCAACCTTGCCCATCCAGGATGTGCCGTTCCCAGAGCCCACGGAACCCGGGGACTTAGCCCTGACATCCGCAGTGTTGCGGGCTCTACAGTGGTATAGGCGGGCTGCAGCGCCCGATATCCCGCTGGAGGGCTCTCTCGGAAGGGGCTAACAGACCATGAGACACGCAGGCTTGCTGGTTCTCGCTTTCCTCTTGGTGACAACTGGCTGCTCGAAGACGAGCAGCTCTAGCGTCCCCAGAGTGTCGCGGACGGCGCACGTGAGGTTGTCCTCAGGGAGCCAACCCAGGGCAATCCACCATCCGACGGAATCACGACCCATGAACGATCGCATACTCGGTACGGAGCCCCCCGTAAGCCACGCAAAGCACGGTTCGCCGGGCTTGCGTGACAGTGAACCAGGCCCCAGTGGCGATCACAGCTACCGCGTCATAACCGGTGCCACGGTGACCGTCAGCGGAGAGACGGCCCAGATGGAGTCTGCTGACGGACGCACAATCGTGGGTGGCTCCCGCGAGTCGGTGGAAGAGCGGGCAAGGGAAGAGCACAGGGAAGGCGTTGCCGACATGGTGGTGTGGGGAACGGTGGACCCGAAGGGGATCGACAAGCGCAGGAAGGACAACAACGACAGACTCACAGGAATGGGCGATCTCGGGGACAGTATGCAGAAAGGCATCAAACAAGGCCTCAGCGACGGAGCGCACGCCCTCGAAGGCTTCTTCGCCCCGCCGAAGAGCCCAAACTGAGCCTACACCACTCCCGTGGACCCTAACGATGCGATGGGTGAGGTGACGCTCCCGTGTTACGGCGCGCGGTCGCAGGAAGACTTGGCGGAGCTCGGCGATCTGTCGGGGAGGGCAAACCATGAACCGAGCATTCGTGGTCTGCCATGAGAGGGGCTACGGACGTATCCCGGTCCCCCCTGAGCGCTTGCGCCGTTGTCAGGTCGATGCCCAGTCGCTGGCCCGTTGCCTGGCAAGCGAGCTCGGGACGGACGGGCCGCGCGAAGTGGTCCCAGACCGGCTGTGGCGTCTCCCCGCCCTACGAGGGGTCAGAACACGCATCACCGTGTACCTGGCCCTAGGCGCGCGCTGGGAGGACGCCTCCCGCCTGTTCGCCGATCAGCGCGACATCCGCACTGACGACGTCCCCCTGATACTGGTGCCATCCGACGTTCCGGACCGCGGCGCATTCCCGGCCCGAGTTCGCTTACTCCCCCTGACGGACTGGCTGAGCCTTGGCGAAGAGGGGCTGGCTCTGGCAGCCGAGGAGATGCTGTCGTCCGCGGCGGGTAAGGCGGCGAAGCAGCAGGGGATCATGCCCTTCAGGGTGCCACCTGGAACGCGGTGGGAGCAGGTCCACATCGACCTGATCAACGACGAGATCGTTGATGTGGCGGTTGGAGGGGCGCGGAGCCGCCGCTCATTCGATGAGATGGGTCTCGCCGACCAACGAAGTCGACCACCAGGGCCTGGCAAGCTATGGGTGGTCCTCGTGGTCCTCGCGGCCCACGGGGGCGAGCTGGCACCAGGTGAGGGCGGGTTCGCCGAGACTGGGAAGCTGCAGAAGTGGGTCTCTGACCTCCGCAAGCATCTGCTCGTGCTGTTCCCCGGCATTGAAGGAACCCCGGTCCGGCCCTTTTCGTCGGAACGCGGCTACCGGACACGGTCTGTACTGACAGATTCCCGCCCGCGCGACGGCCGCTGAAAACTCAGCGGGCCTCCGAAAGAGTTACACAGAGATCACACACCTGCTCAGGGCACGGCACCATGCCGGTCTGGCGCTGTGCCACCACGCGGATTGCCCCGGTACGCCGCGTCGTGTCCGACGACGTCGTGACGCAGGCCGAGCTCGCCTGTGTGGAGAGGCTGCTTGCCACGTTGATCGCCCAGGCGGTCCTCGGCGCCGCCGGGCACACTTCGGAAGGGAGCGGCACGCGATGTGATCCGTGAGTACACGAAGGCGGTCTGCAACCGGCACGGACGTCCCCATCAGTGGAGTTCCCACAAGGCGGACGAGGTTGAGGCGTACATCGGCGCTGACTGTCCCATCTTGTGGGACCGGCCGCCATTGGACACACTGAACGTGGCGAATGGGCTGCTGGACGTCCACGGCCTCGTGCTACGCCCGCACTCCCCCGACTTCTTGTCGCCGGTTCAGCTCCCCGTGCTGTACGACCCAGGCGCCAAGTGTGCCGCAGTGAAGCGGTTCGTGCGCGAGACGTTCCCGGAGGACGCTCGAGACCTGGCGTTCGCGGTCGTGGCGTGGCTTATGCTCCCGCACACTAGCTTGCAGAAAGCGCTGCTTCTCATCGGTTCAGGCTGCAACGGGAAGAGCGTGTATCTGTCCTGGCTGGTGCGCTTTCTTGGCCGTGCGAACTGCGCGGGTGTGAGTCTCCACAAGCTGGAGTCGGACCGCTTCGCGACTGCGCGTCTCGTGGGCAAGCTGGCCAACGTATGCTCAGACCTGCCGGCCCATCACCTCTCGGGCACATCTGTCTTCAAGGCGCTAACTGGTGGAGACCGTCTGGTGGCGGAGGCCAAGTACCGGGACTCGTTCGAGTTCGACCCATTCTGTCGCCTCGTGTTCTCGGCCAATCATCCTCCCCAGAGCCCGGACAGCTCCGAAGCGTTCTTCCGTCGGTGGCTCGTAGTGCCGTTCGCGCGCAGCTTCGAGGGGAGGGAGCGTCGTCGTGAGGACCTCGACGCGGAGCTAGCGCAGCCGGGCGAACTCAGTGGCGCCCTGAACGAGGCGCTCAGGCTGGTTTCGAGGGTCCACGCCCGGGGGATCGCCGAGACGGCAAGCATGAGAGAGGCCTGGTCAGACCTGCGCGCCAGGACCGACTCAGTCAGCGTGTGGCTGGAGCGGGCGACGCTGGTGAGCTCGTCGGCGTGGGCCCCGAAATCCGAGCTGCTCAGGGCCTACACAA
>Ga0315288_10002254_pt1 | contig 24961 bp, 15 predicted proteins | sample YL17G11_20_MG_FD_203454 | JGI IMG/M metagenome (GOLD analysis project Ga0315288, IMG submission 203454) | Sediment microbial communities from Yellowstone Lake, YNP, Wyoming, USA - YL17G11_20 | ecosystem: Environmental > Aquatic > Freshwater > Lake > Sediment | place: USA: Wyoming | collected... | reverse complement strand
GATGTCCTCGATAGTATCCCAAATATTGATTCCATTTCAAAAAATAGAGTTGTTCACAAGGAAAAGTATACGTTCAATCAACAGCAGATTAGAAAATTGCTTTCAACTCCAGATGTTAAAATGAAGGCTATGATCTGGTTGGGTTTGAATTGTGGATTCGGATGTACTGATTGCAGCAGGCTAAAATGGGAAGACCTTGATTTCAAGAACAACAGAGTCAATCTTCCCAGGAAAAAGACGGGAATTGGCAGGAATCTTCCATTGTGGCCCGAGACAATACAGGCGCTGAAAGAAATATCGAGATCAGGAATATTCGTTTTCGTTACTTCTCAGGGTTATCCTTGGATCCGGACAACTGCCACAACAAATGACAGTGGAGAACCTAAGTACATATGTGATAATCGAATCTCTACGAAATTTTCAAGACTAATGAAGAAGGTTAGAATCCAAGCTCCGAAGGGAACGGGTTTCTACACCCTTCGTAGAACAGCTGCCACAATAGCTGCAAGATCAGGAGATCCATTTGCTGTTCAAAGACTTCTCGGTCATGTTGATTTGACGATGGCAACAAGATATGTACAAGATGTTTCTGAACAAACGGACAGAGTGATAGAAAACAGCAGGAGGTATATCTGCCATGGCCAATTTTGACGGTTACAATTCTGATCATAGTGGAGCTTAAGAAATATGTTTCAGAACTTAATCCTGAACAGGAAAAGGTTTTCATCGACCCTTTCAACCAATACAGATGGACCCAGATCCGTGAAAAGCTTGGGTTAAGTGATTTCAAATTTCATGATCTACGCGAGACCTTTGGCTCTGTGCTTGCTCAGAATGGCGTTTCCAATGTTATGATGGAGAGGCTTCTTGAACATTCTTCTCCCGATCAAACAAATAAAGTTTGTACGAATGTCGATCCTGTTCTCTACCAAGCTATAGAAACGATTCCAGCTGGTGATTGGTTGCGAATCCGTATCGCTGGCAAAAGATAAAAGAATGTAAAATAACATGTCTAAACAAGGCGAACAGACTTGTCAAAGATTTTGTTCAAGACAACTGGGGTAAGTCGGGGTTTGACATTCAGCTGTAAGGTAGTACCTTCCACACCGCTAGACGGCTCAATTTTTGGCTTTGTATGATCCTCTGCTGCGGATTCTGTAAGCTGGCGAAATAACACTGGGCTGCAAGCTTCATGCTCACAGCCCATGTGTTAGACTACTTACCACGTCAATTCACCCGCCATCCTTTATCTCAGTTAGAGTAAGGCCAAAAATCAACAATGAGTGTTCTGATGAAGCTGGTGAAATAGCCGGTCTTATAGGCCCTCGCTTTCACCACTGTATCTCTGGTCAGATACAGCGGATTCCTATATATTTGCGAGAAAGACGTCGGGGTCGGAGCTTTGGTCGGATCCGTACCATAAGCCCAGGTATACCGAATCGTCGCTCCAGAGGTACTGCACGAAATATAGACGATGAGTGCCCCACGCCAATCTGGTACGCAAGTATACGTTGGCGTCGCGACGAAGGGAGTGATTACCATACCCGCTTGGCTTATACTGGCCAAACTGAGACTCGTCAACAAAACTGTAAGTAATCCAAACCGTACTGCTAACTTCTTGCTTCTCATGATACACTTCCTTTCTCGGCGGCATCCCGCCGACTTAGAGTAATATGTGGTCACTACTGCAGCGACCTCGTTATATTTCGGAACCAGTCCTCCACAGTGACCTGCTCGACATGGCCGTCTGCGAAAAGCACGTTCATCATGTTGAGTTCGTGCCATCCTTGAGACCGTTCGCCTCCAATAATTACGCTATCGGGCTGACGAATCAGGTCAAGACTCCTTCCGGCCAGGCTTCTCTTCGGGTCATGTGTCACACACCACTCATAGCTGCCGTCGCCGGTAGGGGTTGGGCCGGACGTGCTGTTGTTCAGGCGAACAAGCACATAGTTGCCGCCACCGGTGGGGGTTGGTTTATTCGGATCAGCCGGACACCAGAAAATCTTCTCCGATTTCACATAGGGCTGCAATGCCTCCTTAACCTTCAGAGGGACCTGTGTTAAATCGGTGACGTTAGGGAATCTTCCATCGTTGTCATCGGCATATATGCGGAGTGTCTCGTACAGGGTCCTGATATTGGATTGGCACTGAATCAGGATGGCTTTCTCCTTGATCCTGTGAATAACAGAGACGAGCACCCCCATCAGCAGGGATATAATCGAGATCACGACCAACAGTTCGATAAGAGTGAAGCCGCCAACCCTCTGCGACCAGGGTTGGCGATTTACATGGCACGGCCTGGAGTTTCGCTTTGAACGGTTCATTCTCTTAATCTCCTTCCCTGAGGTGGTATGGCTGTTGGTAATGCCCTCAGTTTGGCACCCAATTACTGCGCTACCACAATTGTCATTAACACGATTCTTCTGTGTCTGTCTTATGGTCAGTTCCACTAACGTGAACGTTTGGCAATGTCGTCCAACAAAAGAACCAGCGGATGTTCCATTATTTGAAGCTGCACCAGTGAGTAAGGTATTTGGTTTCATTTTTGTTTCTCCTTTTACTTGATTTTTGATGAATTCTTTTCTTCTCTACAATCTGTTGCGAAGAACATTAAGTAATCTTGTCAGGTCTCAGGAAAAAATCATAATTTCCTCATTTATTTCATCCTAATCAGCCGTATCTTTTGTTCTCTACTTGTGTATTCGCCACAGAAACTCATATCCTGCGCAAGCAGATAATTTTTTGCATTTTTTCTCTGAGCACACTTCTCATAACAGAAAAAGTCCTTCTCTCAAATCTTTGACCTTGACGAGTTACCTTGGGCAACCATTGAGGCAGAAGCAAGAGACACTCTTTTTAGCGGTTTCGTTTCTTATTCTGCCGCAAGTGGTAGCCTAATAGTCTCTTTGCAGGTGAAATTACAGATGAGGGACCATATGAATCTACACTCCCCAGTCAGTTCTCTTACAGATCTATGCATGGAGAAACATTTGCATAATCCGGAGACAGATATGGCTTCGCTTCGCAAAGTCAAGGACTACGCCAAGAAGCCCTCCTAAAGTGCTAAATCCGAAAGTGAACATCGCGTGGCCAACACCATTTATTATGCCGTCATACCATGTACTCTGGTTTTTCATGGTCGCAAGATTACAACGTTCTAATATCAAGAGTTAAAAAAAGTGCTTCCAGCGTTTGGCTACTGAAGAATGGATATCCACATCTCTCCGTCGTCTCTTTGCAAAAGCTGCTGAATACAGTAAGATATAATAAGGCTGTCCATATAATCCTATAGGCTGATTCGAGTAACAGATAGAAAGGGAAGTACACCATGGACGAGAATGCCGAAAAGTATGATACACCGGAAAGAGATGAAGACGAGGACTCCTTTCCTCCCGTCAGTCGTGCTGACTCGAAAGAGGCAATTGGTAGTCAGATTGGTCCGTACACGGTTCTTAGCGTGCTGGGCGAAGGTGGCTTTGGGATTGTCTACCTGGCAGAGCAAAAGAAGCCTGTCAGACGTCAGGTAGCTCTCAAGGTCATCAAGCCAGGCATGGATTCCATACAGGTCATCGCTCGCTTCGAAGCTGAAGAGCAGGCATTAGCTTTGTTGGACCACCCGAACATTGCCCATGTCTATGACGCTGGGACGACTGAAAAAAAAAGACCTTTTTTTGTAATGGAGTATGTTAGAGGTAGACCAATCACCGAGCACTGTGATTATGGTAAGCTTAGTATTGATGAAAGACTCAGGTTGTTCATACAAGTCTGTGAGGCTGTACAATATGCCCATCAGAAGGGCATTATTCATCGCGATATCAAGCCGTCGAATATAATAGTCTCTGTGCAAGGTGGAAAAGCCATTCCGAAAATCATTGATTTCGGAGTGGCAAAGGCACTAAGCCATCCTCTTACCGAAAGGACACTTTTCACTGAACAGGGTCAACTGATTGGAACACCCGAATATATGAGCCCTGAGCAGGCGGGGCTAACTGCTCAAGACACTGATACCAGATCGGATATTTACTCGTTGGGTGTAGTACTGTATGAACTCTTGACTGGTATGTTACCATTTGATCCAAAGACTCTACGTCAGGCTGCTTTCAGTGAAATCCAGCGAATTATACAAGCTGAGGAACCACCGCGTCCGAGCACGCTAATTTCGAGTCTCGGTAATGAGGCAGAGGTAGTTGCTCATAGTCGTTGTACTGATGTGAGAAGACTTGTCAAACGCCTGCATAATGAGCTTGAATGGATACCACTGAAAGCTATGCGAAAGGAACGTGATCGCAGGTACAAAACAGCTTCTGAGCTAGCTGATGATATTCGTAACTATTTGGATGGTAGCCCTCTACTTGCCGGTCCTGAGTCAACCGCCTATCGCCTTAGGAAGGTGATCAAGCGACATCGGGCTTTTGTTGCCAGCGTCGCCGCAGTATTGGCTGTGCTGACAGGTGGCATCATTGTCTCAACGATTTTTGCTGGTCGCGCTAGATTATGCAGGGATTTCCCATTTACACTTCGTAAAAACACTCCTGCAAGCTCCAAATTTTATAATAACATAATTTCTTCTTAATATCAATAATTTTCGGTAGCTTTGGTATATCATAGAAGCCTTCTTAACCATATCAATTTCAGGTTAGATGTTTTATATTAGTAAGGCAGAAGTGCACTGATGCCTTCTTTCACTGCTTATTTAGAAGCGAGTTCACTATATATCTTCAATCTTACTCGCGTTCAGTCTGCCAGGGCTCCTGGTATTCCGGGAGTTCACCGGCTTTGGGAGTAGCCATCGTGATGGGCATCTGGACGGGTATTTTCTGGGAACTGCGAACGACCCTACCGAGCTTTTCTCTTGTTACCCGAACAGGCTCAGTAACAAGCTCGGGGGCGCTGTAGGTCCAAAGGCATGATTCATAGTACGTCGGATCTTTCTGAGGCAGCCGTATAGGCTTGTATACCTTTCCGTTTTTATCTACATATGCAATGTATATTTTGGTGAATACACCGCTGCCTCTTTTACTACTGAAAGCTATCCATCGGCTGTTGCTCGACCAGCAATGCCAGCTTTCACTTTCGCTACTGTTGATATCGAGCCGTTCATAGGCAAAGTCGCCTGTTTGTTTTGCTGATTCGAGGTCCATCATATACAAATCGCTGCTAGGTCTGTAAACGGGGAAGCAGCCGTAATCACACATGCAAAACAGCAGCCAGCGCCCATCGGGACTGACACGCGGCAAAAGAATACTTAGGCCCGTCTCCGGGGCGGAAAGCACCGATTCCAGCGGGCTCCACTGGTCAAGGTCAAGATCGTAGCCGGCGCGGACGAGGTCGTACTTTATTTGGTCGTAAGATTCGGGAACGGCATTCCGGTCAGACCACGTTATCGGTGCGCTGCAAAAATACATGTATCGGCCGTCGGCGGACCAGGTTGGATATGTTTCGAGCCGATCCTTTCGGGCAAGGTCTTTTGTGGTCTTAACGGTTTTTGAGTCAACCAGGTAATACGCTATCAAGGAATCGAAGTCCATCACGTCCCGCACCTCGCCGGCGGCAGCATGAAAAAACTGCCTGACCTCATTGACGGAAAATGCTGCAACACGTCCGCTTGGATGCCAGGAAGTATATCCGAATTTTGTTCCAATTTTATCTACTTTGCCATCTTCAAACAGCAAAGCCGAACTGCCATAATCTGCGCTGCGGATGCCGAGCAACATTTTTTCGGTACGATTTCCGCAGAAGGCGTGGCAGTTCACACAGCCATGCTTGAAATATTCATTATTCAACACAACTGATTCATTAAAACTATTCAGGCTACGCTGATAGATCCCCATATTTCTCCATGTGCCATGGGCCGGTTGAATCTTTCGATATACGAGGAAAGGATCTATGTCCTCGCGCGCAATTTCACAGGTGAGAGTCTGAAAGCGGGACCAGCGTTCGTTTTGTCCTTCAGAAGATGATGTATTTTCTGGGGATTTGACGAAAATATCCAGGCTAAGCTGCCGGCCCCGGTTCAAATCAAGAAGCTGATGCCAGGCCCGCTTCGGAATCGAAATCGTGGGTTTCTTGCTGAATATTTCAATTGGCTTTCCTTTTCGAGAGTGTATTCTGACGAAATAGCCTGAACCATCCTGTTGTATGATAAAGTTCAGGGGCGCGATGTTCGGCGGGATAACACTACCGGAGTAATCCGGCAGGACTTTTGCAGGTCGGTCAATGGAACTGTATTGTGTGATTGTGGTTTTTTGGGCGAGGCAGGCATGAAGCAGGACGATTGTGAAAAGTGCATATGCAATTGTCGCATAAAGGAATTTGGCTTTCTTGGTTTTATGTAATTTTGCTTTCATACGCTTATTCGACGGAGCTATTTATTTGGGCTTTTAGGGGCATAGATATAATAGAAGAAATAAGTGTTTTGGAATCTTTTTGACAGATCATTCAAGGCTGCTTGTTTGTTTCCACCATAAGCGCTTAGAATCCGGCTAAAGTCTTCGAACTGTCGACGCACTTGAGGATTTGACGGGTAATCGCTCAGGGAGAGGGGTTTTTTTGCTGCGAATGCATAAATAAGAGCTGCTTCTTCATAATGTGTTGGCAGTTCGGCATAGCCCAAGTCCGGCAGAAGTTCAATTTCCTGGACAAATTTGCCTAAATATCTGTTGAGCATGTACCAGGCCATGAGATATTCAAACGCCATGCGATTTTGACCGTTCTTCTCCAGGAGCCATGAAAGAGTCCTCTCCTTGAAAAGGGAGTAAGTAGGGCAATCCTTATCCAGGCACAACGATCGCAAATGCTGGATATAACGGTCCTCAAAGAGGTTCGGGTCGGTCCGAAGGCGGTCAAGATACTGTTTGGCCCAGTCGGCATGAAAGAGAGTCTTGCTCAGCGCGCCGAGATAGATCTTGGCCGAGTCCGAATTATTCTTGACCATATTAATCAAGGCCAGTCGTTGCAGGATCATGGGGCGACTACCGAGCCCTTCGAGACATTCAGTCAGGGCATTTTCAGCTATGTTAATAACGCCGATGTCTAAAAAAACATCGAAGATTTGCCAGTACATCCACTTGTATTTCTCATCAGACAGAAACAGGTAATCCGGATGTTGGGGCCAGTAGAACATATCGTAGCCGAGCCGACCGACATGATACAAAGCCCTGTTGACTGCGTGAGCGATAAAGGGATCGTCAGGATGATGCTCAGCGGACGCGAGCAATTCGGGCCACATCTTGTGGTAGGCATAGTAATCCACTTTAAACCGGGTTCTAAGATCTTCATTGCGGGAAAAGAAGACGGCGCCGCCGGTAACGGCAAGTAAGACCAATAGCCCGGTGACATATTTGAGTTTTGGCGAGCGGCTATACCGGGAAGCTATCTGTGCCGGCAGGCTGGAGCCTTCATTTCGGTGCTTTCTTGCCGACTTTTTGCCGAGCCGGCCTTGTGTTAAGTGAAGTTTTTCCCGGAGTATCCACCAAAGACCGTTTACAAGAAGTATCAAAGGCGGAAGAAGATAAAGTACATAGACTATTTCTACGGCCCTTCTGCGAGCCTCATACTTCAGTATTTTCCACGAGAAGGGCAATAAACTACTATATGTATCGATGATACTAACCCGGAAGATCAGAAGGCCCAACATATAGGGAATAACAGCAGCGGATAAAAAATAGAACAGGCTCATCTTCCACCGGAACCTGAATATCAGCTCGTAAATGGCACAGACAACGGCAAAAATCAGGAAAGCTCCGCCGGACAGATAATAGACAACGGCGGACAGGATTAGAAAAGCGCTTGCACAACTGAAAATCTTATCACGCGATAAAGTGACCTTCAAATATGTACATACCGTAACCAGTGCAGCCAAAAAAGCCATTGTTGTATCAAAGTAATAAGTGTACCGCGTGTACAGAACGAGCAGAAGGACCGGCAAGAGAAAGCGAATGCCGCGAATTCGCAGTGAATTTGTTGCTTTCAACATATAGTCGATACACAGGCTGATCAGCCAGGCCTGGACGGTTATCACCAAGGCTCCCGCCCATGAATAATAGAAGAGCTGTGAAAGGAAGGCAGACAGATATTCGACAAGCCCACCCGGGTATGATAGAAACGGCAGGCAAAAAGCCCAGCCTTTGTAAAAGACCGGGAAATTTGTAACAATGCCAGCCCCATGATATATTAGTCGCAGATCCACATAGAGCCAGAGATACAGATAGAAAAGAATAAAAAAGAGAAAGCTTTGTAGCAACCGCTCCAAGCCTTGACTTGAATGTTGCTTTATTATATCTTGTGAACAAGATTGCGAAACAGACATCCGCCCTGAAGATTTTGGAAGCGAATTCGACATCACTTTCCTATACTACATAATCTGGGATTTCTCATATACATATCGCTCAAAAATCCTGTACACTTCAAGTACTATAGTACCAAGATTTCATTTAAATTTCACTGATTTTCCGACAGGTTTAGCATACCACGTCGCAATATGGCCCAAGAAGTCGCACCGGTTATCTATGAAGAACTCAAAGTCAAATACAGAAATCCCTGTTGCCACAAATTTTTTTGAGGCATCCTTGGTTAATAATTGACAATAGTACATTGAATACGATAATGATAAAATATTTCATTGAAATCTGCATTTTTAGGCAAAAAACTCATGTTTGTTTTCGGCACATCTGGGTAAAATTAGTATCTGTAGTGTCAAAATGGAGTCAAGATGTCCCCTTGTCTTGGCGGTGTTTTCCAGCTCATGAAAAAGGTTACTTTTCGAAGAATTCTGACGTTTTGCAGTTCGAGGGAAAGGTGCCTTTTGTGCTACTGATGGGTTGGTGGGGCTAGTCCAAACAACACTCAATATAGGTAAATTTCACATACATAATTTGAAAAACCACTTGGTTATTTGTATAATAGTTTAGGCCTCCCAAGAATTTCAAACCTCTCGGACGCATCTGTGGAGAGCGAGTCACAATCTGTGTGTTTTTTGTCAGTCGCTTTGGGTTGAAAAAAAGGTAAAACCTGATTTCTGGAATGACCATGACTGATGTCACGCGTATTTTGAAAGCAATTGAACAAGGAGATGCTCAGGCAACAGAGAAACTGCTGCCGTTAGTTTATGAGGAGCTTCGTCTTCTGGCTGCTCAGAAGATGTCGCAGGAACCACCTGGACAAACACTTCAAGCAACAACTCTGGTACTCGATGCATATATTCGCTTGGTTGGTTCAGAAGCCCAAAGTTGAAGAAATCGTACATATTTCTATGCCGCAGCAGCGGACGCTATGCATCATATTCTCACGGAAAACGCCCGCCGCTGGCCGTGATCCCCAGGCAAGCGGAGCGGTACGATGTGCTGGAGTACGAGCGGTGTGGTGTGTCGGAGGTGTTTTTGTTTACAGAGCTGCTGAGCGGATGGTGTCGCACGGCGGTGACAGAGCATCGCATGCGGGTGGACTGAGCCGGGCAGGTGCGTCATTTATTGGAGGAGGATTGCCCCAATGCCCAGAAGATGGTCTTGGTGATGGACAACCTGAACACCCACAGCACGGCTTCCTCGTACGAGGGATTTGAGCCGGCGGTGGCTCGTCATCTGACCCAGTGTCTTGAGATTCACTACATCCAGAAACACGGCAGCTGCTTAAACATCGCAGAGATCAAACGGAATGTGTTGTCGAGACAATGTCTATACCCGCGGATCGACCGAATCGAACGGCTGTGGGCGTAATGCTTAACCTGGGACCAGCATTGTAACCAGCAACAGAAGGGCGTGGACTGGCTATTTACCACCACCGACGCCCAGATCAAACTAAAGAGGTTACATCCACAAATTCAACTGTAATAGCCAATTATTATAGCAAGTGTAGCCCTACGGATCAACTGAGTAGAGCGGCGAGGTCACGAATCCACGACAAGATTTCTACAGCGGGGCATTTTGCCCATAGGTGCCAAGCCCCCTCAAGAAACCGCTTTTCAATACTAAGAATGGGGTTTTCTGGCTTTTTTGCGGAATCATCAGGCAAAAGGAGTGGTTGAGGTATGTGTGGTGGTGTTTTCAGTCACAAAAATTTAAAGTTACCAAGATGTAAAGGTCGATATTATCGGAAGAAATATACCATTTCTGATTTTTTTGGTTTTAATAGAATAGAAGAACGAATTGTGCATTTTCTCGAAGATATAGAAAAATGCATTGGCAAGACTATTAAGGTTTCCTCTTTGTTGGTTGCCTACGAGATTCTAGGGGAAATGGATTTTCGAATAGAAAGAGCTACGAAAAGGGCAAATTGTCTGGAACTCCCTTGACTGCTTTGGCAAAAGGATTTGTTTTGATAGTTAGTACTAAAACTGACTGTTTTTCGTAATTTTTTCTGTAAGACCAATCTTAACAATGAGATTATGTAGAATGCAATAACACCCTATTTTTAAACCTGAGTTTTCGTAAAAATTGCATTTATAACCAATGTGAGCAGATGTACACAAAGAATTGGTCAGTTTGGATAGGTAGATTCTAATCTGGTATACGAATTTATTCGAGTAATGGTCGAATAGCCTTTTTGCTAAGGATAGCATTGAGCTATATACTTGTGGGAAGGCAATTTGATTCCCGGAAACTCAAGGATGAGTAAAATATACGGGTCAGTGAATCCAAATCGACAAGGGGAACATCCTCCACCAGTTCAAAACCAAGTGGAGAAGAATGACCCCGTCTATTTCATACTGGATACGGTCACCGAACTGGACATATCAACTATTACGGCCAAGTATGAGCAGGAGCAACGAGGTTTTCCGCCGTATTCTCCCCGTATGATGGTGGCATTGTTATTGTACAGCTATTTTCGTGGCGTTTTCAGTTCACGCAAGATAATGCAGGCCTGCCAAGAACGGCTAACGTTTAGGGCCATTGTCGGTGATAACATACCGAACTGGCGAATTATCAGTGATTTCCGCAAGCTGCACATAAAAGAACTGGAATGCCTATTTGTTCAGGTCTTAAAGCTTTGCCAGAGAGCCGGTTTGGTGAAACTGGGACACATTGAGTCGGATAGAACAAAGGTCAAGGCTAAGGCCGGTCGGCAGAAGGGAATGAGCTATAGCCGAATGAAGAAAGAGGAACAACGACTTCAACACAAGATTCACCAGTTGCTCAGTGAAGCTGAAGCTGTGGACCAACAGGAGGACCAGCAGTACGTGACTGACTGCCGAAGCAGAGAATTACCTGAGCAGTTAGTCCACCAACAGAGCTGTCTGGAATTGATTTGGCAGGCCAAGGGGGCATTAGAGACCGAAGCCAAGGATTCTGTCAAGCAAGCCAAGGCTGATAGCGGAAGTGATAAGTGGCCCAGTTGCGGCAGAAAACACACGGTCATCTTGGATATTCCTGCTGAAAATGAAATTCATCCGCCGACTTGGGAGGAGGCGGCGCGGAAATGCATAGAAGTGTATCGGGAAGTGATCTCGAAACACAAGAATTGTCCGAGGAGACGATGAAATAGGACCTGGCATGGCAGCGTGGGCGCTATGATACTGTGAAGGAAATTGAACTTTTTGGATTAGAAAAAAACAAAAAGGACAAGCTATGCGGATCGCGATACTGTCTTGGGAGTCGCTTTATTCGGTCGCTGTTGGAGGCGTTGCTGTTCATGTGAGCGAATTGGCTGCTGCTCTCGCAAGAAAAGGCCATAACGTACACGTTTTCACTCGGCGAATGGATAGCCAGCGAGGCCATGATTGCATAGATGGCGTCCACTACCATCGGTGCGTATACCTGCCGCATAATGATTTTGTGGACGATGTCAACAACATGTGTCGGGCCTTCGTTGACCGCGTTTTTGAGGTCGAAGACTTTGTTGGCCGTTTCGACCTAGTCCATGCGCATGACTGGCTTTCGGCCAATGCCATGATTTGGATAAAGCAGGGACGCAAACACAATTGTATTTTGACTATCCATGCGACCGAGTATGCTCGGTCTGGCAACGCTTTTCCGCCCGGCCGATCCGCTCGTATCAGAGACCAGGAGCGTGCCGGGACTTATTGGGCTGATCGGGTCATCGCGGTCTCACAGGCAACCAAAAATGAATTAATGTGGATGTACGAGTTGCCCGCCGGGAAAATATCGGTGGTGTACAACGGAGTAAATCCTTCTCGCTTCGACTTAGTTGCCGATCCCGGACAGGACAAAAGACAATACGAGATCGCTCCATTGGATCCCACGGTCCTATTCTGTGGCCGACTGGTGTGGCAAAAAGGTCCTGATCTTCTGGTGGAGGCTATACCTTCGGTACTCAGGTTTTGTCCTAACGCAAAGTTTATCTTTGTCGGCGATGGAGAGATGCGCTCTGGGTTGGAGGCACGGGTACGGCAACTTGGGATCGCCCGATCAACGCGATTTCTCGGCCGCCGTGATGGTGATGATCTTATACATTTATTCAAGCTGGCAGATGTAGTCTGCGTACCGAGCCGGAACGAGCCCTTTGGGATCGTTATACTCGAGGCCTGGAGCGCTAGCAAACCTGTAATTGCGACTCAAGTCGGTGGCCCGAGCGAGTATGTCCGGCACGAAGTGGATGGCTTGAAAATAGAGGCAAATCCCAATCTCATAGCCTGGGGCTTAGGTACGATTTTTTCTGATTTTGAGCGAGCCCGCTGGATGGGTCGTAATGGCAGAAAGGCTGTGGACGAGTGCTTCACATGGGACATGATCCTGGAAAAGACGCTTGCCGTCTATAAAGAGGTCTGCCCAGTCTTGACACCAGATTCTGGATACTCGATAATCGCAGAGAATCAAGAACCCGGAATCGAGCAAGCTCCTCTCGGTGAGCTGTTTACAAACCTCAGATTAGCGGTTAACCACAATGGAGATGGTACCAGACACTCACTTGACTCCTATGGGGAGCGCCTCGTGCAAATTGGGCTTCAACCGCAACGGGACAACGGCAGCATAATCTTGAAAGGCGGGTTCAGGACTTTGTTAGCTGCCGTTGAACGGTGCCATGAACAGATGCACAAAACGGGATTAAGCCGTGTTGCCTGCTCACTCCAGCTCGAAACGTCAATTCCTTCAGGTGAAGGTTCCGCCAGCAGCGCTACAACCGCCCAGATACTGCAGATGTGTCGTGAAGACATGTGCAGGAAGCTACTAGGTCATAGAAAACCACCAAGAGCCAAAGTCATAGGTTGCAGTAGGTATATTCACTGCAAGGATGCAAACAGTGAAATACTCAAAAACTCGAAAAGATAAGGCTGTCGGTAGCTTTTGTCTCGTCTTGCATGGGCACATGCCTTATGTGCTCCATCATGGAGTGTGGCCGCATGGTGAGGACTGGTTATATGAAGCTGCGGCCGAGTGTTACCTGCCGCTGCTGGCTCTCATCGATGAATGTCAACGTCTTGACTGCAATCCGCAATTTGCGATTGGCCTGACGCCTGTGTTGCTTGAACAGCTCGCCCACGAGAACTTCAGGCCTGGATTTGAAAAATATCTCCTGGAGCGGGTGAACAGGGCACGAGAGGATAAGGCCGACTTCACGCGTCAAGACCAGATGCACCAGGCCCACCTTGCCGAGCGGTGGGAGCTGTTCTTCGCCCGCCTGGCGGAACAATTCGACCAAATTGAAGGTAATATCCCGAAGGCATTTGCAAAGCATGTGGATTGTCGTCTTATCCAGATCCTCACTTCTAGTGCTACACACGCATATTTACCGTTGTTGCTTGAGGACTCGTGCGTGCGGGCGCAAGTTCGTGCTGGTATCAGTAGCTCACAACGTATTCTTGGATTGCGCCCCACGGGGGTATGGTTACCGGAGGGGGCGTATCGACCTGGTGGTCCATGGAGCCCGCCAATTCCGTGGGATGCCAAGAAAAATCGCCTCGGAATCGACCAGATTGTCGCAGACGAAAACCTGTCGCATTTCTTTGTTGAAGACCACCTGCTGGGAAAATTTGAGAGTCAAAATTCCAAAGCGATACGCGAGCCGTTTTGGGTCAGTAATAATGGGAAAAAGGGTAGATTGCCTGCAGCCTTCGCCCGTGATCATGAAATCTGCAAGCAGGTTTGGTGTGGATTTGTAGGCTATCCTGCTGATGGTCTATACCTGGAGTTTCATAAGAGGCACGGCCCACGGCGGGGACTGCGCTATTGGAAGGTTACCGACTGCCGGTCTGGTCTCGACGCCAAGCAGTTGTACTATCCAGACGATGTCGCCGGAAAAATTTATGAACATGCCATACATTTCTGCTGCCAAGTCAAGAGGCAGCTGACCGAGTATTACCAGCGGACGGATCGCCATGGAGTCGTAGTGGCCTGTTTTGATGCCGAACTTTTTGGCCACTGGTGGTTCGAGGGACCCCGCTTTCTACATGATGTGCTGCTCACCCTGAATGCCGATCCGGAGGTGGAGTTGTGCACGCCAGAGGCATATCTGGAAAAATATCAACCTCAGAACAGCGTGTCGCTATCAGAGGGATCTTGGGGCGAGGGTGGTGACCACCGTGTCTGGACTAATGAGAAGGTTGACTGGATGTGGCGCATAGAGTATCAGTGTGAGACTCTTTTTGGCAAGTTGACCTATCATCTGCCTTGGCGGAAGCATTACGCGCTTCGCAAAATCCTGGAAAAAGCCGGTCGGGAACTGCTGCTGCTGCAAGCCAGTGACTGGCCCTTTGCGGTGGCACGTTGTCAAGCTGACGATTATGGTATTAAGAGGTTTATGGGGCATGTAGCACGGTTCGAATGCCTTACCGATATTGCGGAGAACTTGGCTGTTGATTCCCATTACCTCGACAGCCTCAACGAAGTGCAAAGATTCGACTTGCAGGATCCTGACGTACATGATGTCATTTTCCCCCAGATTGACCTGAATTGGTGGAATATGTGAGGGGTGTTGGCAATGAGAATTGCGATGTTTGCATGGGAAAGTCTGCATTCGGTTGCTGTCGGCGGCGTAGCGGTCCATGTAACAGAACTGGCCGCGGCCCTGCAGCGCCGCGGTCATGAAGTGCATGTCTTCGCTCGCATGGGCGAGGGACAAACGCCCTATGCCCTTATCGACAGCGTCCATTATCATCGCTGTCCCATTAATCTGAATCCAGATTTCGTTACCGAAATGAACAATATGTGTAACAGCTTTGTTTATTTTATGGGCCAGACCGAGGCTTATCAGAACGCACGCTTTGACATAGTGCACGGGCACGACTGGCTGTGTGCCAAAGGAATCGTTCAGGCTAAGAATGATCGAGGCAGCCGGATCGTGATGACTTTTCATTCCTCTGAATACGGCCGGTGCGGGAACAATCATTATAGTGGGCAAGCAGAGCGCGTCTGTTCCATCGAAGCTGAAGGTGCCTACTGCGCCGATCGTGTTATTGCGGTTTCAGGAGCCTTGGCTGAGGAAATCAAGCGGCAGTACAATATACCTGATTGGAAACTCCGGGCCGTACACAACGGGATAAACTGTCACCGCTTCGATGGCTACATTGATCCGGCGATCTGCCGCAGAACCTACGGAATTGGTCCGCTCGACCCAGTGGTGCTGTTCGTGGGAAGGATGACAACACAAAAGGGCCCTGACCTGCTGCTCGAAGCCGTCCCGTCTATTCTGCACAGACGTGGTGATGCGAAAGTCGTATTCGTGGGCGATGGATACCTCAAGTATCGTCTGCAAGGGCGTGCCCACCAGACAGGCGTCGCTCATGCGGTTCGGTTCCTGGGCGCGATGGGTCAGAATGGGGACCTCGTTAATCTATTTAAGAGTACTGATGTTGTCTGTGTCCCAAGTCGAAACGAGCCTTTCGGGATTACCGTACTCGAAGCATGGGCAGCCGGAAAACCGGTTGTAGCCACGCAGAGGGGCGGTCCGCGAGAGCTGATATCCCATGGACAGGATGGCTATCTTATCTATGATAATCCACAGTCAATCTGCTGGGGGATCGGCGAAATCTTCAACAACTTCGATCACGCACGGTGGATGGGCCGGAACGGCCGGACAAAAGCTGCTTACGACTTTAGCTGGGACACAATTGCTGAGCGTACCGAAAACATTTACCGAGAATTACTTACTTAATTGGTCTGGGGTTTGTGTTTATGGATGTAACTGAAGTAGCTGCACGACTGAAAGATTTGGCCCGGAACTTTTATTGGGGCTGGCACCCAGAGGTGGTTGCGGTGTTCCGCGACCTTGATCCGGAGTTGTGGCGATCGGTCAACCACAATCCCACCACGTTTCTTTCCCGGCTGGCAAAGAACGTGTTGGAGCAGAAAGGCGCCGAACCGGTCCCCGTGACTCGTTTAATCCGCGCCCTTGAGCAGGTGCGCCGTTACCTGGAAACTGAGGATGCCTGGGGGCTCTGGCACGCCGGCCCTCTCGGCGTCAATCCCGTGGCTTATTTTTCAGCCGAGTTCGGGCTTCACGAGTCCCTTCCGATCTATTCAGGAGGACTCGGTATATTGGCTGGGGACCACTTAAAGGCTGCGTCGGACTTGGCTGTTCCAATGGTTGGTGTCGGCCTCTACTACGCTAAGGGCTACTTCGACCAGACCGTAGATGTAGCCGGATGCCAACACGAACGTTATCTTAACGTCGATATCAGCGAGCTGCCCCTGGAGCCCATTGCAGATGAATATGGTCACTCTGTTCGCGTGACTGTACAGACGGACGCTGGTAACATCCAAGTCAGAGCCTGGGGCACGGGCGTGGGCCGCAATCGCCTCATTCTGCTCGATACAAACGTTGACGGCAACTCCGAGCAGAGCAGGACTCTTACGACGGCTCTGTACAGTGGAGACGGTGATGGGCGCCTCCGGCAGCAGGTCGTTCTGGGAGTGGGCGGACTACGAGTACTTGCCGCAGTGGGCATTCGTCCAGGTGTCGTTCATCTCAATGAGGGACACACGGCCTTTGCCATTCTGGAACTGATAAGATATTTGATGGAACGGGACGGCCAGACGTTTGAAAACATAATGGAGCTGGCCGCCTCGCAGACTATTTTCACCCTGCATACGCCTCTGGAGGCCGCAGTGGATCGATACGAACCAGAAGTGATAGAACGTGTACTGGAGCCGCTGCGGCAGCAATTGGGAATCTCCAAATATGACCTGCTGGCCTTGGGCCGAGTCAACCCGAGGGATGAACATGAACCTTTTTGCCCAACAATTCTTGGATTGAAGATGTCAGGGAGGCGCAGCGCTGTCTCTGCGTTGCATGCACGCGTCAGTCGGGCTATGTGGAGTAAGGTCTGGCCGGAACCAGCCGAACAAAGGGTCCGAATAAACTTCATCACAAATGGCGTGCACATTGGAACGTGGCTGGCCCAGCAGAGAGACGAGCTTTATGGCCGATACCTTGGGAGAGACTGGCAGGAGAAATCAGACGATCCGGCCACTTGGAGGAGAGTGACCGAGATCAATGATGCGGAACTCTGGGAAGTAAACCAGTTCCTCCGAAATCATTTGGTCGAGTATGTCCGCCGTAACACCTTTGCTCAGGCCCAAGCCAGAGGGGACTCCGAAGATATTTGTAAGGCGTTGTCAAACTGTCTTGAACCGTCTGTTCTTACCATCGGATTTGCCCGTCGTTTTACGGCGTACAAGCGCGGCGATTTTCTACTGCGCGATTTGGGCTGGCTTGATCGCATCATTAACGACTCCGAGCGGCCGGTGCAGATTATCATTGCCGGCAAGGCCCATCCGAGGGATGAACCGGCTAAGAAAATCCTTCAACAAGTCTTCCGGGTCACTCGCGACCGACGGTTCCTCGGTCGAATTGTTTTTCTCGAAAACTACGATATCAACGTCAGCAGGCATTTGGTGCAGGGAGTTGATTTGTGGTTGAATATACCTCGCCGTCCCTTGGAAGCATGTGGTACCAGCGGCCAGAAAGTGACCCTTAATGGAGGTCTGAACCTCTCAGTTCTTGACGGCTGGTGGGCAGAGGCGTATGATGGTCTGAATGGGTTTGCCATAGGTTATGGAAGCGAGCATTCCAACTGGGAACGCCAAGACCACGTGGATACGCAATCCTTCCATGACGTCATGGAAAACAAGGTGATCCCGCTGTTTTATGAGCGCGGCACGGATGGCATTCCCCACGGGTGGGTTGCAATGCAAAAACGTTCCCTGCGAACGCTCGCATGGCGATATAACGCACGCCGGATGCTGTTGGACTACACGATGGGTTATTATCTGCCCGCAGTCGGTGGCGTGACTACGTCACTGCCGATCGGTAGCCGCGACCTCGCTGTAGTATAATTGGAACGTGGTCTCGGGGAAAAAGGCAACGTAATGACGCTTTCGGCAATTCCAGAATATGTCGATGGTCTTCCAAATATATGTGGATCGGAAGAACTCGTGACTAAAGCACGTGCGGGTAGTGGGCCACTCTACTTGCCGGAGAGCGGCATCGACTTTGCTAACATTCGCAGTGCTTTTGCGGTAGTCCTTCACATGCATCAACCTTTGATCCCTGCCGGCGGGGACATTCTGCAGACCGCCAGCGTGATCAGCAACCTGAAGCACATGATGGACCACCCCGAAATGGGGGACAACCACAACGCCCGTGTCTTCCACTGGTGCTATAAGCGGATGGGCGGATTCATCCCACTGTTGGTCCAGGAAGGTAAACAGCCCCGGGTGATGTTGGATTATTCCGGCTGTCTGCTTCATGGCCTCCGACAAATGGGATTGGGTGATGTGATTGAGAGCTTAAGAACAATCACGTGTGAGCCGGCATATCGCTCATGTGTTGAGTGGCTGGGATCGGCCTGGGGCCATCCGGTAGCGCCCTCCACACCGGTGCAGGATTACCGGCTGCATGTAAGAGCGTGGCAACATTTCTTCGCCGCGCTTTTCGGCTTCGAGGCACTAGGCCGAGTCCGGGGTTTTTCCCCAAGCGAAATGGCCCTGCCCAACGATCCTGACGTATGCTATGAGTTCGTAAAGACCCTCAAGGACTGTGGCTATCGCTGGGTCTTGGTACAGGAGCATACGGTGGAGAGAATCGAGGACGGCGGCCCGATAACTCAGCCTTATATCCCTCATAGGCTGGTGGCGAAAAATTCGAACGGTCAAGTTCTTGCTATAACCGCCATTATTAAAACTCAGGGTAGTGACACAAAGTTGGTCGGTCAGATGCAGCCTTACTATGAGGCAAGGAACCTTTCTCGCATAGAATTATCCGGTAAATCTATCCCCCTGATAGCGGCCCAGATCGCTGATGGTGAGAACGGCGGTGTCATGATGAATGAATTCCCCTCCAAGTATCTTGATGTCATGGCCGAATCTTCAGGCAGCAAGACACCCCCGGCGAACATAACTGAGTACATGGAATACCTCGAAGGCATCGGTATTACAGAGAACGACTTTCCTGCTATTCAGCCTGTCATGCAAGGGCGGATTTGGGACAGGTTCACAGATGGAGCCGGACCTGAGGCCTTGAGCGTGGTAATTGAAAACCTGAAAAAGGAGGATCACCGCTTCCACATGGAAGGTGGAAGCTGGACTAGCAACATCTCCTGGGTCCGGGGCTATGAGCACATGCTCGGACCAATGCAATCCGCCAGCGTGCTTTTCGCCGAAAAGGTTCTCTCTCAATACGTCACCACATCAGATCCGCGTTATCGCAACGCGCTGTTTCATCTGATGGTTTCTCAGACGAGTTGCTTTCGATACTGGGGTGGAGGTATTTGGACGGACTATGGCCTTGAATTATGCCGGCGCACAATAGAAATTCTGAATAATAATTTTTGACACAGGCTTCGACGACATATTCTGCGCTGAAGTCGAGATCTCTCATGGAGAATATTGAGATGGGCCGTGCTTTCTGGTCTGTTTCGAGAAAATGTGGCCTGAAGCCTTCGGCAAAGGCTTCCTTTTTATCGGACAATACTTTAAAGAAAGGGGAAATCCAACAATGGAGCGATATGTCTGTGTTCATGGCCACTTTTATCAACCACCAAGGGAGAATCCGTGGTTGGAAGATATTGAACTACAAGACTCAGCCTCACCATACCATGATTGGAACGAGAGAATTACAGAAGAGTGTTACAGGCGAAATGCGGCATCTCGCATTCTCGACTCCGACAAAAGAATTATAAACATAGTCAACAACTACTCGAAGATGAGTTTCGATTTTGGTCCGACTCTGCTGTCTTGGCTGGAAAGATATGCACCTGATGTTTATGAAAGTGTGCTCGAAGCCGACAAGAAAAGCCGAAGTTTTTTCTCGGGTCATGGCGCGGCCATCGCACAGGCATACAATCACATTATTATGCCCCTCGCCAACACGCGAGACAAACATACCCAGGTAATTTGGGGAATACGCGATTTCGAGTCTCGCTTTGGTCGAAAGCCGGAAGGCATGTGGTTACCGGAAACCGCCGTAGATTTGGAGACGCTCGAAATACTTGCCCAGCAGCAGATCAAGTTTACTGTACTGGCCCCACATCAAGCGTTTCGGATACGTAGGCTCGGAGAAACACAGTGGATGGATGTTGACCGCGACAAATTGGATACCAGCAGGGCATACCTCTGCCGACTTGCTTCCGGACGGACTATAGACCTATTTTTCTACCATGGTCCGGCAGCCTTGGATGTGGCTGGTGGACGTCTTCTGACAAATGGTGAAGCATTTGCCAAAAGACTCGCCGGGCTAATAACGGATGACGGCAAGCCGGCCCGGCTTGCCCACATAGCAACAGACGGCGAAACGTACGGCCATCACTACCGCTACACCGATATGGCGCTGGCCTACTGTCTCCACTTCCTGGAATCCAACAAGCTGGCAAAAATAACAGTCTATGGCGAGTATCTGGAAAGGTATCCCCCGACGTACGAGGTTGAGATCCACGAAAACACCTCATGGAGCTGCTCGCATGGTATTGAAAGATGGAGAGCTAACTGTGGCTGTCATTACGGCACATATCGTTCAGGTGCTCAGCAGTGGCGAGTACCCCTTCGAAACGCCATGGACTGGCTTCGCGACCAACTTGCTCCCCTTTATGAAAGCAAGATGGTACGGTATGGAGCTGACCCTTGGCAGGTCAGAAATGAGTACATAACGGTTGTCAATAACCGATCCATCAAGAATGTGGAGGATTTCATCTCGAAGACAACTGGAAAGGAGCTTTCCTACGATGAAAAGGTGGAGTTCCTCAAGCTGCTTGAGATGGAAAGAAACGCCATGCTGATGTACACAAGCTGTGGGTGGTTCTTCGATGATATTTGCGGGATAGAGGCGCTTCAGATCATGCAATACGCGGCCCGGGCAATTCAGTTGGCTAAGGAGATCGACAACAAGGACTTCGAGCCCGGGTTCAAAAACATTCTTGAAAAAGCGCCTACCAATACGAAAGAATTTTCCAACGGCAGAGAAGCCTACGACACTCGTGTAAAATCCAGCAACGTCGATCTTAACAGGGTTGGCGCCCATCTGGCGGTCAGCTCTGTTTTTGAACAACAGCCAAAAGGAAAGATGGAAGTCTATTGCTATACCGCCGATGTCGAGTCATACGGGCGCATAAACGCGGGAATTCAATCGCTGGCCACCGGAAGAGCGACCGTCCAGTCGAATATCCTTCTTGAGAGACATGCTATTGACTTCGCCGTGCTGCATTTTGGCGATCAGAATCTGTTGGGCGCTGTCAACGCCCGAATGCCCGATGACGTATTCTCGGTTATGCGGCAAAACATGGAGACGGCTTTTTATAAGGGTGATACTACCGAGGTGATGCGCCTTATGAGTATCTCTTTTGCCGGAAACACTTACTCACTCTGGCATTTGTTCAAGGACCAGCAACGACGCATTCTGTATGAACTGCTTACGCCAACTTGGCAACAGATTGCAGCCTCTTTTCAGCAAATCTACCAGCATAACTACACAATCATGCAGATAATGAGAGGGATGAACATGCCTTTGCCCAGGGCCCTATCTGCTCCCGCTGAGTTCATACTGAATCAGGAAATTTGCCAGAAATTACGGGATGATGAGTCTGACCTTGAAAGGCTGAAGAGACTTGCGGATGAAGTTGCCAGATTATCACTACAACTCGATGAAGCCACCATAAGGTTTGAAGCAACTCGCAAGATCAACCGTTTCATGGACAGACTGGAAGGCTCACCCGACGATGTTAGCATGATCAAGATAATAGAAGCCACTTTGGGAATTCTATCGGCCATGGGTTCGCACCTTGATCTGCAGAAGGCTCAGAACGTTTTCTTTTCCATTAGCAGCCTAATGTATCCTAATATGAACAAGCAAGCTGATTTAGGCGATGAACATGCCAAAAAGTGGATTCACCATTTCCAGAATCTGGCACGCTACCTTGATGTATGCGTGCAATAGCCGCGTTCGAGCCTGCGCCCCGCGTCCTTCGACGCAAGTCAAGGCAGCATGCAGCGGAACGCAAGGGGATAGTTCATGATAAAACAAAGGGCAAGTGGAATTCTACTCCATGTCACTTCATTGCCTTCGAAATACGGCATTGGTGACTTTGGCCCTGAAGCGTATAAGTTTGTCGATTTTCTCGCCAATGCTAAGCATCGTTACTGGCAGGTGCTGCCATTGGGCCCAACAAGTGCAAAAAGTGGATGCTCCCCCTATAACTGTCTATCGGCCTTTGCCGGAAACACCCTTCTCATCAGCCCTGAATTGTTGTATGAGCAAGGACTCCTAACTAAAAAAGACATGCAGGATAGCCCCCTTTCCCCTTGGTCTCGTGTTGATTACCGCAGGGCAATTTCCCATAAGACAAAGTTGCTGAACATAGCATACGATTGTTTCAGGTCCAAGCCAAGAAGTTATGTTTATCAGCAATTTTGTTCAGAAAACATATTGTGGCTGGATGATTTCGCTATGTTTATTGCGCTACGCTATCATTTTCATCCGAAATTATGGTGCAACTGGCCAATCGAACTGCGGGACAAAAAACTACGGGCGATTACACCCCTCAAAGCTCAATTGAGGGACAGAATAAATCGAGAGAAGGTTTTGCAGTATTTATTCTTTAAGTAGTGGCGTGCCTTGAGGGATTATTGCAACCAGCTTAATATTCGGACAATTGGAGACATTCCCATCTATGTTGCTTACGACAGCGCGGATGTCTGGGCTCATCCTGAAATCTTCAAGTTAACAAAGACAAAAATCCCGAAGTTTGTTGGAGGTGTTCCACCTGACCACTTCAGTAGAACCGGCCAGTTGTGGGGCAATCCCGTTTATGATTGGCAGGTTCTGAAGAAAAAAGGCTACTTGTGGTGGATTAATCGTGCAAAACATAATCTATCCTTGTTCGATATAGCTCGTATTGACCATTTCAGAGGTCTCACTACCTACTGGCAGATTCCTGGCAAGTCCAGAACAGCGAAGAAAGGCCGATGGGTAAAGGTGCCCGAAGATTTCTTCGACAAATTGTTTGAACATTGCCCGCCATCGTCGTTCATAGCAGAAGATTTAGGGTATATCACCCCAGATGTGGATGCGTCTATTGTACGGTTCCGTTTGTCTTCCACGAAGGTGATTCAATTTGCCTTTGAAGGTGATTCTACTAAGAACACACACTGCCCTCACAACCATGTAAGGAATTGTGTGGTTTATACTGGTACACACGATAATAACACGGCAAGAGGCTGGTTTCGTAAGGAAGCGACATCCTTACAGAAGAATAGGCTCTTTGAATATCTTGGACGCAAAGTTCATTCCGCTCAAATACATTGGGCCTTCATACAACTAGCAATGAGTTCTGTTACAAGAATCGCGGTTATCCCGATGCAAGATGTTTCGGGCTTGGCAGAACAAGCTCGCATGAACAAGCCGGGTACTGCTATTGGTAATTGGAGCTGGCGGTTATATTCCAGGCAGATGACACTCTCAACTGCCAGGAAGCTGGCGAGGCTAGCAGAGATTTATGGCAGAGCATAATTCCTGCGCGTCTACTCTTTTTCATTTAATCCATTAAGGTTAAAGTTTCGCGCTGTCTCGCCAGCACGCTAAGCTATCGTGTCCTTTCACCAACGTAACGATTACCGGTAATGTCGGCACGCAGTGGTCGAACCAGGATGTCGGCATCATCAGCAACGACACTGAGACGTTGTATGTTGCAGTATCCGACGCCGTCGGGATACCTACAGTCGTATATCACGATAATTCCACCTCAGCAACGATTAACACTTGGACTGAATGGATTATCCACTTGTCTGCGTTTGCCGATCAGAAAATCAACTTGACCAACGTCGGCAGGATTACAATCGGTTTGGGCATTCAAGGCAACAGAACGATACCAAGCGGTTCCGGCAAGATGTACTTTGACGATATCCGGCTTTATCAACCGAGAGAGGCTGCTGAATAGTTCAGCCGCTTTTCGTGGAAATAACAACAGGTTTTGTTTAGTTCAAGGCCTATACTGACTTGATTCGGTATAGGCCCCAGTTGATTATAAGAGAATATATGGTATTTACATTAACAACTTAAGAATTATGAAGACTTCACCCATAAAGAGCTTAAAGTCAAATACAAAAATCCCTGTCGCCGCATTTTTTTGTATTGAGATATCCTCCTATGACGTACAGTTCATGTGTATTAATCCTTCAGCCAGTCACCAGCTGGTATCTGACCTACCGCATGACGTAAGACAGGATCAACATTCGTATAAACCTTATTGGTTAGATCTGGCGAAGAATGTTCCAGCAGTCTCTGTATGACAGCAGTGGAAACACCGTTCTGAGTGAGGACAGAGCCAAAGGTCTTACGTAGATCATGAAATTTGAAATCATCCAATCCGAGCTTTTTACGTATTTGGGTCCATCTGTATTGCTTGAAACAGCCAACGAATGTTTTTTCTTGTTTAGTATCTAATTCTGAAACATATTTCTTAAGCTCAGCCATGATTGGAACCGGCACAGGCCGTGAACCCATACTCTTTCTGGTCGTTATGCTCTTTGTAGTAACATAGTTGTTTTCGAAGTCGAGATCAGAGACACTTAACAACTCG
>Ga0315288_10002253_pt1 | contig 24966 bp, 26 predicted proteins | sample YL17G11_20_MG_FD_203454 | JGI IMG/M metagenome (GOLD analysis project Ga0315288, IMG submission 203454) | Sediment microbial communities from Yellowstone Lake, YNP, Wyoming, USA - YL17G11_20 | ecosystem: Environmental > Aquatic > Freshwater > Lake > Sediment | place: USA: Wyoming | collected... | reverse complement strand
GCATACCAACCTGCCGTATCCTGATAACCCGCTCGCCGATGACACCATACCACCATCCATCATCGGTGCGATCCCACCGGAATACTTGCCCACAGCCAAGCGTCTGATCGAGCGAAAACTGCTGGTCATGAGATAATGTTATACCTGGCATATTCCTCGCTGTTGATAGAAGATCTGTTGTTCAACCCATATATGGTATATCGGGAATTCACGCTCAGCGGCGAATGAAACGTATCCGGAGCATGCGTGGAATATATGCCCAGGAAATATACCCGGGAAAAATAAGTTACTTTCGCATCGTAACGAATAGCCTTTTAATATATAAATCAATAGTTCTTTTCATGGTATTAACGCAAACGCTTAAAGCATTTATTGAAGAGGGACAGGATTGGGAGCGTAAAAATACCTCAGTAAAAGGTGTTTCTATTATCAAACTCCCGGCGACAAAGAACCGGACAGCCTCTCTTGCCATCGACATCAACCCGATCGGTGAACATGGTCTTCCCATGAAGAAAAAGGGCATCATGATCATGAATGCCGCTGAGCTCGCTGCATTCAAGGATGTTTTCGCGAATGAAAAAGTTGATAGTCTTATCAAAGCACTTGAAGAGGTCTTTCCACAACGAAAGGCAGCTGCAAAATCTTCAAAGACGGATGTTGTCCAGATATAACAGGGACAATTACCCTCGACTTCCGGGAAAAGAGGAGGGATTTTTATAAAAAAATGGTGGGTGACATGTATCGTCCTGATCATTGCCCTCGTAGTGGTATCAGGCTGTCTTGGTTCGAAAACCCCACCCGTATCGCGCCCCAAAGCACCTGCCGTGCTGGTTGATTATTACAGGACCGGAGGCCTTGCCGGCTTTGATGACCGGCTGGTCATTTTCGACAACGGTGTTGCTGTGGTTTCGAGCAAGACTGTCAATCAGGAGATTGAGATAAGCAAAACAGATATTGACAGGATAATTACTCTCTTTAATCAGTCACAGTTCCCGATGCTTGAAGGGAGTTATTCGGCTCGCCCTGGCAGTACCGATTTAATAAAATACACCATTAGTTACCATAGCAAGACGGTGAACGCCGAGGACTCAGTGGTACCCCCCGCACTGCAACCGGTTATTGATGAATTGAACCGGATCCTGGCCATGACCGCCAGTATAAAACAAACCTCCAGCATGGCAGCAAATATGCCCAGGTAAAAAAGGTCCGGGAATTTTTCTCCTGCACCTTCGCAGGATTCATTGGCAGTTGCTTTCATTTTTTTCAGGACCAGTAAAACCTGTACCTTACTCCTCCATTATTCCCGATCAGGGTTTTTGAAGAAAGATTCGGTATTCAGCATGTCAGTGAGAATCGCATCAGCCTTTGCCTAACCGGCTATAGAAACAGACGTGAATCGATTCGGTTCACACCCAAACCAAGAAAATCGCACTATTTACGAAGGACCCCCGTCTCAGGGCATCTCCGATGCACGGCGGGCAGGAAGTTTTTTGCATTTTAGTTCCCGATCCGCCGCACAGGAAGCACCCCCGGAGGCGCCGGCATTCATCGTAACCAATAGACAGAATGGTAACAACCTCCGCATCATATCTGAATAATACGATTTAATATGAAAATGTAATCACTTTTTCATCCAGTATGATTGTCTCCCAAGGGGAATCATGTCCGTTTTCATAGGAACTGTTTACTTCATGTATCCTGAGTGAGAGATGCACCCTTAACCCACCTATGAAAAAAAGGCTGCATACATCGGAATTTCTTGCTTACCAGGTATTCGCCCAGGGCAGTTTTCTCCGCGTGAAGTCAAGTAATACTGGAAGAGATGGGCATGGGGGGGGTCATGCAATAAAGGTGTGGAGCGGGATGCTCACCTGATAATTAAAAAAACGAATTATTTTTTTTCATACAGACACGACTGAATGTCGTGCCCTAATTTTCCGATCGCATCTGCCCGGCACCGCTGGCAGTGGCGCATCTGTTTGACATATTTCCCACATTCATCCTGCATTTTACGCTTCATATCGGGTGTTGGCGGTGTAATATCGGCAAACTTGTATTGCGCAATAAGAGGGATGACATTGAATGTATACACACCCATCTCGCCAACCTTTTTTGCAATCTCCGGGATATGATCTTCGTTGATGCCCGGAATATAGACCGTGTTGATTTTCACAATCATGTGCCGCTTCACTGCCTCTTCAATGCCTTTTAACTGCTGGGAGAGGAGAATTTTTGCACCTTCGATCCCCGTATAGCGCTTGCCCTTATAATCGATAAACTGGTAGATCTTTGCGCCGATCTCCGGGTCAATTGCGTTAAGCGTCACCGTGATATTACCAACATCGTATTTCTGGAGCAGGTCGATCTTTTCCGGGAGCAATAATCCGTTTGTACTGATGCACTTGATGACATTGGGGTACTGCTCGTGAAGGCGGCGGAGCGTTTCAAAGGTCTCTTCATTTGCAAGCGGTTCACCTGGCCCGGCAATCCCTACGACCTTGATATAATCATATTTGTCCACAACTTTTTTGACCAAGTCCATGGATTCATCAGGATTGAGAACTTTTGTTGTGACACCCGGGCGGCTCTCGTTCACGCAGTCAAAGTCACGAATGCAGTAGTTGCATTGGATATTGCATTTGGGTGCTACCGGAATATGACACCGCCCGAATGTGTGGCATGCCTTTTCGGAAAAACAGGGGTGTTCCTGGATCTTGCGCATCTGCGCCGGGTCCCACTGGACTTTCTTCCCAGCGACATCGGCAACTCTCACTTCATCAGACATAATCAACACCACTACGTGCGTTGTGAATGTATAAATAAAGTGCAATCGTGATAGTGCGATCCACTTCTCCCCGTAATCCCCTCGTTATCCCCTACAGATGCGATAATTCCGGGACTTACGCACGTGGCACTACGGGTGAAGGCTTGACTGTATCTCAAATAAGCCCGAAAAACGCTCCTTTTGGCAAACGGACGAAGGTGTTTTTGGGCGCAGTAAAAAAAGTGTCCACGCTTACAGAAAATACGGATTAAAACGATTATTTTCCTTATTGGGCTGATTTGAAGGGGTTTTGACCCTGCAATTTAGCGGGCTTACAGCAGCCCCTTTTTTGGCGGGTAGGGTAGCACGGTCAAAGGGATAAGAACACCTGTTTTTAAGGATCGATCATTCCGGCCAGGGACACCGGGTGACCTGACCTCCGCTCGGGGATGGCTTGTGGGGGGAATTCCCCTGCTTACGCTCGCACTGCCAAGCCGCTACCACCTCATGATCGATTGAAGCATGCCGGATGAAAGGGGATGGGGCGGACGACCGGGCTACCCGGTAAGGAGCGTAAAGCACATCCGGCGGGTTTAGAAAACCCGGGAGAAAAAAGGGAATGCTTTTAAAAGCAGGAGATCGAACCGGGGAATACCGCAATGTAATACCGTCGAAAGGTAGTGGTCACTTATGAAATACCGGGCGATTTTACTCTCATTCGCAACTTCCATCAGCCCACAACTTAAGAATATCAAAATCACGCATCCTTGTCGCCCTGCTAAGTGCTTGTGCCCGGCTCAGCATCCTATCCTGAATAAAATCATATTCACAGAGAATTTTGGAATTCCGGAGCAATGTTGCCCTGATCGGATGGTGCCGGTATATGACACTTTTTTGTCCTCTGAAATGCCATTTTATTCTCTGGAATGTGAGCCAGTCAAGCTTCATGGCCAAAGTAGAGTGGAACCTGAATTCGTCGGCAGAATCCAGATCATATTTCCGTAACGAGCAATACGGGGAGAGTGCCTGGGATAGCTGATATCGGAATTGTTTCAGGTTCTCGTCAGGTGTAACAGTGACATAAACAACCTTCGAATCGTCAAAAAATCCGTAACTTCCAACCTCATATTTTGGGCTCTCCTTTTGATTCGTACATATTCTTGTGAAATCTACGATGAGTTTTTTTTCATTGTGAGTCGAAAAAGGCCCGGCTAAAGTGATATGCGGGATAACACGTTTGTCCCCGAGATTAAATTTCTCCGATAAATGATTGCTTAAATTGCGAATCTGGTGCTTCACTGAACCCATCAGGCGGATATCTATCAGATAGTGAGTCATTCTCCCTCACACCCTAGTTCAACTGCCAATCCGACAACCTCATTGTAATATTTCAGGTAATCTTTCAAAAGTAAATGCAATATTCTGTTTTACATCTTCGATTCGAAATAATTTGAGTTGTTCGTTTGAGGGAGTATGACATCGCCGCCCCGCCACCTCACGTTCGATTGCATTCACACGTCCGATAAAGGCAGAATAGGGCGGACGACCGGGCGGCTCTGTGGGATATTGGAACCCGTTGTATGACTGATCGCTTCTGACTGCCACTTCGACGAATGAATTGGGATTAATATTTTCGTGAAGCGGTTCATGGACGATGATCTTTATCCACTCGTCTTTGGATTGTCGTAAAATTCTATAGATATTTTTCGAAATTCTTATTATTTTTCTTGAGTCTTACTCGTACGTTCCCACAGAGTAGCATCAAAATAATTATTAAAAAAGGTAATCCCTGAAAATACAATGGGCCCGGCCGGATTCGAACCGGCGACCTCCGCCGTGTAAGGGCGACGTCATAACCAACTAGACCACGAGCCCGGTCTCTTACTAATGTTTTCCTGCACCCTATTAAGATTGTTGATGTCCTTCCAAGGACGTCTCTTGAACCTGCATAAAGTATGGTAATGGAAACCTGTATCAGGAAAAAAGATTGAAAAAATGACAGAAAAAAGAGGCGAATTTGTTATTCTTTCTTGAGTTTGATATCGATCGCATATTTTTCTGCATTCCTGTCAGCCATTGCCTGGATAGTGGCGATCTCGGCATCCTGTCGTGTTGGCTTGAACAGGTGGCGGAACCGTTTCTGGGTTTTTAAATATTCTTCGACTGGCTTACGGACGACCTTTTTTGCTTTTACTACTTTACCGTCGACCATCTCATAATTGACCCAGAGTCCCGTCTCTATTGCCAGTTTTGCAATAGCGATAGTCTGCTCTCCCTCAAAGCCCCAACCGGTACAACAGGGTGCATGAACCTGGACATAGCACGGACCTTTGGTATTGATCGCCTTCTCAACCTTCTGCATGAAATCAGCGGGATAGGCAATTGAAGCGGTAGCAACGTAGGGTGCACCGTGTGCTGCCAGAATCTGCGGCATATCCTTTTTTGGATGTTTGTTGCCAAACGAGCATTTGCCTGCCGGGCTTGTTGTGGTGCTGGCATCGTATGGTGTGGCACCGGAACGCTGAATGCCGGTGTTCATGTAGGCTTCATTGTCATAGCATATGTAGGTAAAGTCATGACCGCGTTCAAAGGCACCGCTGATGCAGATCATACCGATATCGAAGGTGGCCCCGTCACCCGCCATGATCACCACTTTCTCGTTCCTGCCTTGTTTTTTAAGTGCCGCTTCGACACCGGATGCAACTGCCGAAGCATTTTCAAAGAGGGAGTGAATCCATGGCACCTTCCAGGCAGTCTCCGGGTAGGGTGTGGAGAACACTTCCATGCACCCTGTGGAGGAAACAACAATGGTATTCGTACCTGCTGCTTTTGTTACCAGTCTTGCCGCAAGTGCAGCACCGCATCCGCCACATGCCCGGTGTCCGCAATCAAATAATTCAAGAGTTTTATCGACCATATCAGAGCACCTCCCTGCGCAGTCCATAGAACATATCGCCCTGCCCCTTCTCGACTAATTCGACAATGGCCTTGATGTCTTTCTTTCTGACATCTCTTCCCCCAAGGCCGATGATATAATCCTTTACCGGGATGCCGGAACTATAGAGTGCATCTTTAACCTCCAGGGCAACCGCACCTTTTGCACCCAGTGAAATGTTCTTGTCAAGCACGGCAACTCTCTTTACATGAGCAAGAGCCTTTGCCACATCTTCTGAGGGAAACGGTCGGAAAACACGGATCTTGAGCAGGCCGACTTTTTTGCCTTCATCACGCATCTCATCGATTGCGTCCTTGGTTGTACCGCAGATTGAGCCCATCGCGACAATTGCCGTATCAGCATCTTCAAGCCGGTACCCCTCGACCATTGCACTATAATCTCTTCCGAACATCTGGCCGAATTCTTTTCCTGCCTTATGGATGATTGCTTTTGATTCCTTGAGGGCACGATCCATTTCATACCTGAATTCAAGATAATAATCCGGTGTGGCATACATTCCGAAACTGATAGGGTCAGCTGCATCAAGCCGTTCGTAGGGTGTGAATTTCGGAAGGTATCGATCAATATCCTCCTGCGAGAGCACATCGATGGGTTCATAAGTGTGTGAAAGGATGAAGCCGTCAAAGCACACAAATGCCGGGAGCAGGACGGAATGCTCTTCAGCAACACGGTATGCAAGGTAGTGCAGATCAGCTGCTTCCTGGTTATCCTCTGCATAGAACTGCAGCCAGCCCGAGTCGCGGAGAGATATAGAGTCCTGCTGGTCATTCCATATGGAAAGGGGTGCACCAAGTGCCCGGTTGGCAATGGACATCACAATCGGGAGACGCATGCCGGCTGCGTTAAAGCAGACCTCAAACATCAGGGCGAGCCCCTGTGACGTTGTTGCAGAATAGGTGCGGGAACCTGCAGCACTCGCACCAACGCAGGCAGAAAGCGCTGATAATTCATTCTCGACAGTAATGTATTCAGCATCCAGCTGGCAATTTGCAACCATATCGGCAAGAGCCTCGACAATATGGGTCTGTGGTGTGATTGGGTATGCAGAGATCACCTGCGGACGACAGAGACGGACTGCTTCTGCCACAGCATGCGACCCTTCGGTTATCTCCATCATCTACTTCTCCTCCTGTTTCATCTCAATCGCTTCACCCGGGCATTCTTCGGCGCAGATCCCGCACCCCTTGCAGTACGTGTAATCAGGTGCCACGAATCCCTCTTCAGTCTCATGGACACACCCCTCCGGACACAGTGTCACACATAATCCGCATTGGGTACATTTCTCTCTGTCAAAGAATGGTTTGAAGACACGCCATGAACCGGTTTTGTTGTCACGGGATTTCCCAGGTCGCGCCCTGCATCCGACTGCCAGTGACATTATGCGCCCTCCTTTACCTTAGCAAACGCCTGACGGGCAGCTTCGATATTTTTTATTGCAAGTTCCTTTGGGAAACGGTGATTGAGAGCATTTTCCAGTGCGGAAAATTTTATTTCTCCCGTTGCAGCAGCGAAAGCCCCCATAAGTGATGTGTTGGTGATGGGAAGCCCGATTGCCTTCAAAGCAATGGTTGTTGCATCGATTGTAATCAATTTCACGCCTTCCGGCACTTTATAGTCAGGAACTTTTTCCGTGTTCACAATTACAATGCCTCCCTTCTTTACCCCCTGGAACACGTTCACGTCTTTGATTAAGGTGCTGTCCTGCACAATGATATAATCCGGTTCATAGACCTGGCTCCGTTTGCGGATTATTTTGTCATCGAATCGAACAAAAGCCTGGACTGGTGCCCCCCGTCGCTCGACACCAAATGCAGGGAAGGCCTGGGCAAAGACGCCCCCTTCGAATGCAGCGACGGCAATAAGTTCAGCAGCAGTGACGGAACCCTGACCGCCCCTGCCGTGGATACGTAACTCTCTCAAGAAAAATCCCCAATAATCTTACATGATTAATCGATATAAATCTACAGATCCACATCAAGCCCGAGAATTTCTGTTTTTCCGCAGAAAACGTCGCGAGCGATCCTGACCAGACCCCTTGACGCGCACCATTCATCAAATACTGCCACATCACGACCAAGAAGTGCTTTCACTTCAGGCGCGATGACGGGTGCAAGGCTGCCGGCAAGGGCCACATGAGCGCGGTTATTCAATAAGAGAAGCGCGGCACATTCCATGGCTGCAAACATGGCAACAGACCGCATGCGCTCTTTTTCCGGAAGGGAGAAATTTACTCCTGCATGCTGGAAAGCCTCATTTGCAGTACAATCCCCTGCATCGATTCGTCGTATTGCGTCCACATCGAGTGCACCATGAAGACTACCCGGTGCAAAGATGCAGGCGTCAATAGCTCCCACCAGTTTTCCTGCTGAGATAAGAAGTGTCACGGTGTTGGAGCTTATATCAGAAACAACAACATCATCACCAAGAGCACAGCTGACTTCGTAGGCAATCCCGATCTTTTCAGGACTTGACTGGTGTGAATATACCTTGAAACGGGGATCTGTGGGAGACCCGCGGTGGAGACCAGGAATGACAACGGTCGGGATCCCGCTCTTTGCAACCTGGTCAAAAACCCTTGTCCCCCCTCCGATATGCTGCCCAGCTCCATCACGGCTGATGAGTCCACGGTTTTTCACCTTGCTGATATGCGTGATCGATGAAATATTGTCCCCCATCGAATAACAGAGCGCAATGCCTTCAATTTCATCGACTGGACAAATCCTCGAGAGATCCTCTATCGAGAACTCTAATGCAGCCTCCCGTGAGATCTTGAACTCTCCCGATTCTCCGGCAAAACGCATGGCAGTTGTGCCGTGATCGATCCCTATGAACATAACAGTAATCCTATAGCATGGATGACATATTATGTTGTGATGTTTGATGTCGTGACAGGAGGAGCCGGGTTCATCGGCTCGCACCTTGTTGATACTCTCGTTGCACAGGGTAACGAGGTCCTGGTGATCGATTCCCTCTGTGCCGGGCGCAGGGAAACAATTTCCCGGCACATTGATTCCTTTAAAGTCCGGTTTGTGCAAAAAGACCTGCTTGGCGACGGGTGGCAGGATGCCATTCAGGGAGCTGACCGGCTCTTTCATCTCGCGGCGGATCCTGATGTCCGCCAGAGTGCTGTGAACCCTGACCCGACCATGCAGAACAATATCATGGCTACGTACAGGGTCCTCGAAGCCATGCGCCTGCACGATGTTCCCGAACTGGTATTCACCTCTACCTCAACAGTTTATGGCGACGCGATAGTTATCCCTACTCCGGAGAGCTATACCCCTCTCGAGCCCATTTCAGTGTACGGGGCGAGCAAGCTTGCCTGTGAAGCGCTGATCTCTGCGTATTGCCACTCGTTTGGTATGAAAGCCTGGATGTTCCGGTTTGCCAATATCATAGGATCGCGGAGTGGTCATGGCGTGATCAACGATTTTATCCGGAAACTTGAGGAGAACCCGGCCGAACTGGAGATCCTTGGAGACGGGAAACAGACCAAATCCTACCTCGAGGTGCACGAGTGTGTAGCGGCGATGCTCTTTGCAGTCGGTCATACCCGTAATACGGTCAATACGTTCAATATCGGCTCAGAGGACTGGATCGATGTGAAGAGTATTGCAGAGATTGTCACAGAAGAGATGCAGCTCCCCTTAACGAAGTTCAGGTTCACGGGAGGTGAACGTGGGTGGGTCGGAGATGTGCCGAAGATGCAGCTTGCGGTCGACAGGATCAAAGGATTGCGCTGGAATCCGCAGATCGGTTCACGGGAGAGCGTGAGGATTGCTGTCAGAGCGATGCTCGCGGAACGGCAGAACCCACAATGACGGTGCACAGACATAACAAAGATACCTCAACAGCAGTGATTCCTATGAAGTGTATGGTCATTCTCGGTGATGGCATGGCGGATGAACCGCTCGTGGAACTGGGAGGTAAAACTCCCCTTGAATATGCAAAAACACCGAATATGGACAGGATGGCGCACAACGGTGCATGCGGGATGCTCCGGACAATTCCCGATGACTTTGAGGCAGGAAGCGATATTGCCAATATGTCGATACTTGGCTATGCCCCGGAGAAGTATTACACCGGCAGGGGGCCGCTCGAAGCGGTGAGCATGGGGGTCGATCTTGATGCAGGCGATGTAGCTTACCGCTGTAATCTGGTGACCGTGCAAAACGGGATTATGGCAGACTTCTCAGCGGGGCATATCTCCAGTCCCGAGGGTGCTGAGATCTTATCCTCGCTCGGAAACAGGATCCCCGGGGTGACGTTCAGGCCGGGAGTCAGCTATCGCAACCTGCTTGTTGTGCGTGACGGAAAGGGAGCCACCTCCACACCGGCCCATGACATCGTGGGGAAAAACATTGCCGATTATCTCCCCAAAGGCGGGGATGCCGGCCTGCTCCTGCAATGCATGGAAAAAAGTACGGAGATCTTTTTCGAGCATAAGGTGAATTATGCACGACAACAATCCGGCAAACCACCAGCGACCCAGATCTGGCCGTGGAGTGGCGGGCACAAACCCGCATTTCCCTCCTTTGAGAAAAAGTACGGGAAGAAAGGTGGGGTGATATCAGCCGTGGACCTCTTAAACGGGATTGCAAGGTGTGCCGGTATGGAAGTGATTAACGTCCCGGGTGCTACCGGCTACCTCGACACGGACTATGACGCAAAGGGACACTATGCCCTCGAAGCAATCAAACACCTTGACTTCCTCTATCTTCACATCGAGGCGCCGGATGAAGCGGGACATCTGGGGAATGTAGAAGAGAAGGTCCGTGCGATCGAACGGGTTGATGGTGTTATAGGCATGATCCTTGAAGAGTTTGAGGGTGTCCTGGCTGTGCTTCCCGATCATCCGACCCCAATAAGGGTTAAGACTCATACGAGGGATCCGGTCCCCTTCGTTGTGGTTGGCAAAGGAAAGGATGCTACGGAACGATACTCGGAACATGCAGCCCGGTCCGGGGGACTGGGGACAAAAAATGCCGTGGACTTCCTGGACTTCCTGTTTTCATGAGTTGTGCGGCATCAGACCCCTGCTTCATCATGTATTTTCAGTGGGGGTAACTTTCATCATTTGCAGCACCTGACTCGTTCTTTTTTCTTTGTCTGATGATATAGATTTTCTCCTGTAATAAGATTGAACGGCAAAACCTATCTTTTTATCCGGAAATAATCCAATGCAGTTAATACCGATGGCGTTGAGGTGTAGTGAGATGAAAAAGAACCTGCTGATGTGGGATGAAACACTCTTCCGCGACCCCGAGGTACTGGAGATTGATTATGTTCCCGAGCAGTTCGAATTCAGGGATACCCAGATGCGCGAACTGGCATTCCAGATCCGGCCCGGCCTTCGCGGGGGAAGACCGCTTAATACTGTCTGCAAGGGGCTGCCCGGGACGGGAAAGACCACAAGTATCCGGAAACTTTTTGCAGAGATCGAGGATACAACAAAAAAGCTTGTGCCGGTGTACATTAACTGCCAGATCGATAACACCAAATTTGCAATTATATCACAGATTTACAAAAAGCTCGCCGGGCATCTCCCCCCATCATCAGGTACATCCTTTAAGCAGGTGTTCGATGCCGTTGCCCGCATCCTGGTTAAAGAGGAGATTGTACTGCTTGTCGCGCTCGATGACGCGAATTATCTCCTCTATGAAAACGAGATAAACAAGGTGCTCTATACCCTGCTCCGGTCCCATGAGACCTACGAGGGAACAAGGATAGGCGTGATCGTGATAGTCAGTGATCTTGACGTGGATCTCACCCGCGCAGTCGATGCCCGTGTCGCATCGGTCTTTCGTCCTGCCGAGATCTACTTCTCCCCCTACGATAATGCCGAAATCCAGGAAATAATGAAAGCAAGGGTTATGCAGGGTCTTTTCCAGGGTGTTTTGAGCGAAGAACTGCTTAACCTTGTAGTTGAACAGACCCTCAAGAGCGGGGATCTGCGGGTGGGAATTGATCTTTTAAAACGGGCTACGCTCAGTGCAGAACGTGCGGCCCGGCGAACTATCGGGCGGGAAGACATCTGCGGTGCGTACGAAGTTTCAAAGTACCTTCATCTTTCCTATACCGTAAAAACGCTCAAAGATGAAGAGCGGCTGATTCTCAAATCGTTTGCAGAAAGAAGCGCAAAAGAACATGAGATGAATGCCGGTGAAGTGTACAAATCCATCAGGGAATCCTCATCAATCGGCTACACCCGGTTCTATGAAATCATAAAAAAAATGGACGCAATGCGGCTGATAAACCTGCAGTATCGTGACGGGAAAGGCAGAACCCGGATCATCACCCTGCGATACGATCCGGCAAAGGTTCTCGAATATCTCGCGTAACGCCGGATCAGTTTGAAAAATATTATCTGTTCTCAAACCCTCTCTTATAATACAGGGGTTTTTGTAAATGTTGAGTGTTAATGAACTGGCACTGGAGATATTTGAGAATTTAGCCGAAATACCAGAGGAATTTAATTGTACCTACAATGAACTGGATAACGGGGCACGCATTGTAGACTGTGGTGTAAGTACCCGGGGTGGTTATGCAGCTGGCCGCGCCTTCACCGAGATTTGTATGGGCGGACTGGGAGAGGTCAACTTCCGGATGGGGCACATCAAGGAATTCCCCATGCCGTTCATAGAAGTTATGACGGATTTTCCCTCGATCTCATGTCTAGGTTCACAGAAAGCAGGGTGGACGGTCAAAGTCGGTAACTATTTTGCGATGGGCAGCGGTCCGGCCCGGGCACTCTCTCTCAAACCAAAACATACATTTGAAGTGATTGAATATGAGGACGATTTTGACTGGGCGGTCATCTGCCTGGAGAGCGATCACCTTCCGAATGCCGAAGTCATGATGAAAATTGCTCAAGACTGCAACGTGGATGTAGCAAATGTCTGTGCTGTCGTTGCTCCTACCTCTTCTATGGTTGGTTCAATCCAGGTTTCAGGACGCTGTGTTGAGACCGCAATCTATAAGCTCAACGAGCTCGGATTTGATACGCGGAAAGTCATTGCCGCCATGGGAACTGCCCCAGTCCCGCCGGTCAGGGGCGCCAAGCTCGCCATGGGTGTTACCAACGATGCAACCATCTATCATGGCAGGATCAATCTCACGATGAATGCACCCGAGATCAAGGACTACCTTGAGAAGATCCCGAGCAGCAAGTCCAAAGGATACGGCAAGCCGTTCAATGACATCTTCAAGGAAGCAGGGTACGACTTCTATAAGATCGATACTGCCCTTTTTTCACCTGCAGAGGTTATCATCAACGAGCTGTCCGAGGGTGTTGTGTATCATGTCGGTGCTGTGAATACGGATGTGACACTGAAGTCGTTTGGATTAATGAAGTAAATTTTATTACTATTTTTTTGTTCCATGTTTTTGGTGTGGCTAAACGGACCCGTTTGCACAGACACCTTCACACCGCTAACCATTCGCCGTATAATACAGGAGCTACATATACCTGTTCAGGAGTTTCTGCGGAATGATTGTTATCGGGATTGACCCTGGACTTGCACGACTGGGTTACGGTGTAATTGAAGTTACTAAGGGGGAAATAAGGGTGGTCAGTTATGGATGTATAGAAACATCCGGCAAGGATCACCGCGCTTCAGAGCGATTATTAAAAATATATACTGCAGTTGAAGCACTTTTTGTGAAATACCAGCCTTCTTATGTTTCTCTTGAAAAATTATTCTTCGCAAAGAACATCTCCTCGGCCATGGGTGTAAGTGAAGTACGCGGGATCATCCTTCTCGCCGCCGAACAGCGGACTATCCCGATCGCGGAATACACCCCGAACCAGGTAAAGCAGGCCATCACCGGATCCGGGCGTGCAGATAAACGCCAGATGCAGGAGATGATTAAAAGACTTCTCCGGTTGGATGAAATTCCAACTCCTGATGATGCGGCTGATGCCCTTTCGATTGCCTTATGTCATATCCATATCCTGAGATAGTACAATGATCGCACATCTCCGTGGAAAAGCGGTCCTGACGGGTGACAGGTGGGTGGTAATCGATGTCGGCGGCATCGGGTACCAGGTGCAGGTAACCCAGCCAGCACTCCAGCTGCTGGTACACACTACAGAGCCGGTAAAACTCTTCACGTATATGGCGGTCCGTGAAGATGCGATAACGCTCTACGGTTTCATGCACCTGAGTGAACTGGAGATGTTCAGGATACTTATCGGGGTGAGCGGGATCGGTCCCCAGATTGCCATGAACCTCCTTTCCCAGATCGGGATCGAGGATTTCGTCATGGCGATCCTGAACGAGGACGAAAAGGCACTTACGAGGATCTCCGGGATTGGCACCAAGAGTGCGAAACGGCTGATCCTTGAACTCCGGGATAAGATGAAGAAAGTCAGCGAGATGATGGTTGGGCGGGACGTCGGCAGGGCCAGCCCGGCTGTTCACGACGCAGTAAGTGCACTTGTCTCGCTCGGGTTTTTAGAAAAAGAATCAAGAGATGCAGTCAATGCTGCTGCCCTCGTGATGAAAACCCCCACGGTACAGGAGCTCATCAAAGCCGCACTCGTAAAAATGAAGGAACGCTGATGCCATGACCGAGAGGATTATCTCACCCGAGCCACTCATTGAGGAAACAGACGATCTTACCATCAGACCGGCCCGGCTGGATGAATTTGTCGGGCAGGTGCAGGTCAAAGAGACATTGAAGATCGCGATCGAAGCAGCACAGAAACGTAACGAACCCTTAGATCATCTCCTGTTTTCCGGGCCGCCGGGCCTCGGCAAGACAACACTTGCACATATCATTGCCCACGAGTTGGGGGCTGATATCAGGGCCACGACCGGTCCTGTGCTTGAAAAACCGGGGGATATTGCTGCACTTCTCACCCCATTAAAACGGGGTGATATCCTGTTTATCGATGAAATCCACCGGATAAACCCGGTTGTTGAAGAGATGCTGTATCCCGCGATGGAGGATTTCTTTATCGATGTGATGATCGGTGAAGGGCCGAGTGCACGCTCGATAAAGCTGAACCTTGAACATTTTACCCTTATCGGGGCAACCACAAAACAAGGTCTTTTAGGTGCCCCGTTCCGGGACCGGTTCGGTATCATATCCCGGCTTGATCTGTATTCTCCCGGGGAACTCGTGAAGATTGTCACGCGGAGCGCATCCATCCTGAAGATCCTGATAACAGCTGATGGCGCTGATGAGATAGCCAGGAGGAGCCGGGGAACACCAAGGATTGTAAACCGTCTGCTGCGGCGCGTAAGGGACTTTGCAATTGTCAAAGGGGATGGCACCATCACCCGCGAGATTACTGAAAGAGCGCTCCAGATGATGCAGATCGATGAGCTCGGACTTGACGAACTGGATCGGCGCATTCTATCAGTTATTGCCAAAGATTTTGACGGGGGTCCTGTAGGTGCGAAGACCATTGCGATCTCGGTCGGGGAAGAGGTACGGACCATCGAGGATGTCTATGAACCGTACCTGATCCAGATCGGGTTTTTAAAACGCACCCCGCAGGGAAGGGAAGTCACGCCCGCTGCAAAAAAGCATCTCAATAATCCGCAGAAGACGCTGGTGTGAGGCAGGATTGGGGCATAGTCCGGATTCTGGATCATGAGAGGGTACCCCTCTTCTCCTTACGTCCTGATCCCAAGTCGTCTTCTCATCACTCGTTCTTTCTCATAGTTATCAGGAACGGCAGCAGCATCACGACAGCGATGATCCCCAGGAATTGCAGGAAAAAATACAGGAGCGTCTCGCGACCCTGGTCATAGAACCTGAGATCTACTGACAGCGTTTTATTCCACTGGAGTAGGGTCGTATTATCCGGGTATCGTGTGACATTGGCGCCAGGGCTGATTCCGGCAAGCAGCGGGTTTTGCACATCGAATTCCTGCGGGAGGGTAATATTGACGTGATAGGGGCTCTTGAAGGATGCCTGAAGGTGATTATCACGAAGGGGCGAGATATACGACACGGTATAATTTCCTCGTTCAAATGTTATGGCCTTGACATTGCTCGTAAACGAAGGACCGGTCTGGTTGAACCGGCATGGAGAACAATTCCCTGACAGCTGAATTTCTCCTACCGTGAGAGGTGTGGGTTCACCGAGCATGCCGGAATCGACAAACTCGTACCGTGACGAGTCCACGATCTCAATCGATGCCCTGTATGCAGTCCCGTTTGGGAAAATCAGATAATCAGCTGAGAGTGCTCCCGCAGAGGGGAAAGCAGCCAGCGCGATTATAAGTGCAGTGCAGAGAGCAGCGATGGCAGATCTGCGTTGATCTCTATCGGGGGTTCGCATTGTTTTATCACCGTATCCGGGTCCTTGAGCAGATGCCCGGTAACGACACAGACGATCCGCTCATTCCGGTCAATCATACCGTTTTCCACCAGTTTTCGTACACCTGCAACTGAAGCAGCTGATGCCGGCTCAACACCTATTCCTTCTTTTCGGGCGAGATCCCGCTGCATCTGCAGGATCTCTGCATCGGTGACGGACTCGGCAAGTCCGCCGGTCTTCCTGATAGCAGTGAGGGCCTTTTCCGCATTGACGGGTGCACCGATCCGGATCGCTGTCGCTACGGTCTCGGGATTCGGCTCAGGGATCACTTCGGGAAAATTCTCACGGATTGCCCGCACAACCGGACTTGACCCCTCGGCCTGGATGCCGGTCATCATCGGTAACCGGTCCATAAAACCCAGTTCCTGCAGCTCCACAAATCCCTTGTAGACCGCTGATATATTACCTGCATTTCCAACGGGGAGAACAAACCGGTCCGGGACTTCACCAAGCTGGTCGAGTGCCTCAAAACCAATGGTCTTTTGTCCTTCCAGGCGATAGGGGTTGATGGAATTTAACAGGTACAGCCCGTGGGACAGGCAGAGATCATGCACCATCTCAAGAGCACGATCAAAGTTGCCACGGATTGAGATCACCTTAGCGCCATGCATGAGTGCCTGTGCTACCTTACCCACCGCCACTTTTCCTGCAGGGAGGAGCACAACAGCCGGGATCCCAGCTTTTGCCGCATAGACCGCAAGGCTTGCAGATGTATTTCCGGTGCTTGCGCAGGCAACACTCTTTTTCCCAAGCTGAAGGGCCATGGAAACGCCGACAGTCATACCCCGGTCCTTGAATGAACCGGAGGGATTCATGCCCTCGTGTTTTGCATAGAGATGTTTAAGACCCATCTCCTGCCCAAGGTTTTTTAAGTGGTAGAGAGGAGTTCCTCCCTCCTGCAGCGTGATGGGATCTATCCGTACCGGGAGTAGTTCACGGTACCGCCATACCGAGAGCGGCCGTTTCTCCCACATCGCTTTTGTTATGGTTATTTCATCGAGGGGATATTTCACGGCAAGAAGATGACCGCATTTTTTGCAATTATACAGGATCTCGTCAGCGGGATAAGTGGCTCCACAGTTGACGCACACGAGATGGTACATGGAATAGTATTGGTCTTTTAATTACATATAGGCGTGCGTTTTCTCGGAGGATAAACGGCGTTCTCCAGGAATTTTTACCATCATTTCATAAAAAAAGGAACAGGATATCCATTTTTTAACTATTTTCTCTTGGTAATCAGTGAGTGATAAAGTGCATCCTTACGATCTTTCTCTACCGGGAATGCACTTTTTGTCCTCTCCACCTCTCCTGGATCAATATCTGAGAAGAGGAGTTGCTCTGCCTCATTAGCACGACTGATAACCGTCCCGTGGGGATCTGCAGTCATCGATGCACCTGAGTACATATCAACCGGGGTCTTTCCGGTGGTATTTACTCCCAGAACATACATCTGGTTTTCCGCAGCCCGTGCCGTGATGAACAGCTCCCAGTGCCTGATGCGGCTTTGAGGCCAGGCTGCCGGAACAAAAACTGCATGAACACCCTTATGTGCATATATCCTGAAGAGTTCAGGAAACCGGAGGTCATAACAGATTGCAATACCGCAGGCAAGCGAATCAAAGGTAAATATGCCCAGATCTGTGCCCGGGGAGTTTCCTTCATGTTCGTGGCAAAAAGAGAACAGGTGCATCTTTGCATAGCTCGTAAGAATCCTTCCATCCCTGCCGATGGCAACCGCAGTGTTTTTTGGAAGCGGGTCGTGTGCTTCCCGCAATGATCCAAGGATACCAATCCTGTACTCTTTTGCATACGCCTGAAGGGAAGATATAATACTCCCGTGAATGTCCTGGATATTTTTGTGGGGTTGGGGGTCCCAGCCAGTTGCAAACTGTTCAGGAAAACAGATCAGTTTTGCGCCACAATCAGCAGCATGACGGATGAATGTTTCTGCCCTGGTAAGCGTCTTTTCCGGATCCTCCCAGGTACTCGTGATCTGTGCACTGCACACCCTGATGATATGACTATTATTCAGGTTTTGGCTTTCGAGTATAGACATTGGTTGTTGCATTCCCCTAAAAAGAATAAAAATTGCACTTCTGACGCTCAGTACTCCATTAAGCATAGTGCAGTGTCAAAGAGTAATATTATTTTGGTAGCCTTTAACGGCGGGAAAAAAGGGCTTTGGAGAAACAGACATACATCGATATGGTTCACACTAAAACCATGAAAATCATTCTTTTTACGATAGACTCCCGCCTCAGTGCCTCTCCGAAGTATGGTGGGCAGGGAGTTTTTTTTTACTCGGTAGAAAATCATGTTTTCGCGATAAAAGACAAAACATCTATCGATTGAGGGGACAGTTCCTGTCCCCCCAGACCGCCCCTGCGCTGTGCGATAATGCTGTATTACCTTTTCAGGTCTAATCGCATTATGGGGGCTGCCTCATTGGCGGAGGTGAAAGTCACTATTTGCCGAAGCCCCCAAGAGCGTTAAGAAAGTTTTATGAGGACTTCTCCAAACACATTTTTAGTCACTGATCCGCCGCGGGGGCGGCGGCTATTATCGTACCTGATGGATAGAGTGGTAACAATCCCCCCATCATGAAAGGAATTCTGCAGAACCAAAAAAGAGAGATTTTAGTATTCGTAAATGACGGATTCATCAATCCGTGTATACGTAACCAGTTCATTTTGTTTAAAGTGGATTGTAATCTCTCGGGCTGAACTCTCTGGAGAGTCGGAACCATGAATGACGTTCCGGCCTATGTCTATACCGAAATCGCCCCGTATAGTGCCAGGTTCCGCTTCCTGTGGATTGGTCGCACCGATTATCCTACGGGCTATCGATACCACACTCCTGCCTTCCCAGACCATGAGAAAACAGGGTCCTCCCATGATATAGTGTTTAAGGGAAGGAAAAAATGGTTTTGCGAGATGCTCCCGGTACTGTTCTGTCACACGCGTTTCGGGAAGTTTCTCAAACCGCGCTGCAACGAGTTTCAATCCTTTTGCTTCAAACCGGGAAACGATTTCACCCACAAGCCCGCGCTGAACTCCATCTGGTTTAACCATAACAAAGGTGCGGTCCATGTGCGATCTCACTCCTTGTTTGCAGCCTTCTTCCCTGCAGCAGTCCACGGGACCCGCCGGGGGACCCTGCCGAGCTTGTAGTTGTTCTGGCACTTGGTGCTGCAGAAGTAAAAGATGGTTCCGTCTTTTCTGACATACATCTTACCGGTACCCGGTTCAAGCTGAATGCCGCAGAAGCTGCAGGGATGTCGTTCAACCATTTCCCTTCACCGCCTCGACATTTTCTTTGCTTCGCGTTCGGTCTCAAGGAGCATTACAATATCTCCTTCACGGATTGGACCAACCGTGTTGCGGGTAATGATCCGTCCCTTATTGTTACCTTCAAGGATACGGCACTTTACCTGCATTGCCTCGCCGTGCATGCCGGTCGAGCCAACAACCTCAATCACTTCGGCTGGCGTTGCATCGTCTGCCATAGTAGAATCCTCACGCCTTCAGCGCGGTCAGCTGCCTGGTAAGATCTTCAATCGTTTCTTTTGCCTTGCCGGGTTTTACAATCGCAGCAGCAGCTGAGCCTACGTCAAGACCGCTTGCAGCCCCGATGTCGTTCTGCTTGTTGATGAAGATATACGGTACTTTCTTTTCATCGCAGAGCGGTCCAAGGTGCATCACAATCTCTTCAGGTTCCACATCTGCCCCAATCAATACGAGCAGAGCGATACTGCGCTCAATGGCTTTTGTTGCTTCATTGGATCCTTTCTTGATCTTGCCTGTATCCCGTGCAACTTCAAGGGCTTCAAGCGCCTTGTTCTGAAGCTCGTCCGGAGCCTGCGTTTTAACGTAACCTTTTGCCATAACTCACCTCATTCAGGAGTAGAATGCTCCTTCATTACTCATCAGTCAGCAATGATGTAGCCATATCATTTCATCAGGAGCAGAAATAAAGGTTTGTGAAGGACTGGACGGAACTAAAAAAATCAGCATCCGTTTTTATTTACTGGTATCTGATGCTCATCATCCCGTAAGCCGGTATATTTCCACTCCATCAGCAGAATATATTTTCTCAAGACCGATTGCTGAAATATTTACCCGATAGCGCTCGCGTTCGCTATCACCAATGTAGAGAAGTGTAGCATTGTATTTTTTCATGAGCTCAACCGCTTTTTCAGGGTCTTCATAGATTGATTTCACATCAGCCAGTCGCGTGCTGAACCAGCCTGAATCATCACCCCGCCACATGTATTCATGAAATGGCATACCGATGATTGCAGGAATGCCGGTGAACGATGAAATCCGCGAGTAATATGTATAGTCTCCCCCCTCCGCTTCCACAATCCTGTGGTCACCCTGCAGGGTCCTGAGATAGGTCACCCCCCCGGCATCCCCGGCATGCGAGTCTTTGAGATACGCAAGCCCATCGAGGGTCCCTGTTCCATAACTCAGAGTAAACGGGATGACAAACGGAAGTACGAAGAGTATACCAACCACACTAGCGGTAATAATTGTCGTATTCCTGGCTGAAATAACCGGTACCCAACTGCTTTCAGACAGCCATTTCCCGACCATCGAAGATGCTGCAATGCCAAGCAGGATCCATACAGGAAGATAACACTTGAAGACGGTATTCATCCGGAAGTAGGTATCGCCCATGTTATCTTTGAGATAGAAAATTTCACAGAAGATCAAAATTATTAGACCGGTACCGGCAAGGATATCAGAAGGATCGTGGTGTTTTCGTGCGATGAAATAGATAAGCGGGATTACCGAAATTGCAGCGGCGACATATCCCGTAAGAATAAACGGAATCACCGCAAGAAGAAGATATGGGCGTTTAACCATGTCACGCCAGAGAAACGCAAAAAATATTGCTATGAACAGTCCGTTCACCAGCAGGAACTCAAAAGGATCTGAGGGGGTATGAACGATTGAGATGCCACCTGTGGTCGTCTTCAACTGGAGGTAAAATGGCAGATAGCACAGGATGGCAAGTGGCGGGACGACTAACAGGTGCCGGCATGATGAAATACTATGTGTTTTTTTCCAGACCCCCCAGATGATCAGCACCCCGAACAAGAGCGTGATGGGAGCATAAATCAAAACGTCCCATGTATTGAACAACGGCATTGAGCCAAGACTGAGTGCGCAAAAAATACTGACAAGCCATTTTGCCCGGTTTTCGAGGGATTCCCACCGTTTGTAGGCATAGAGAAGTAAGAAGATCAAAAATACCTGGTTGAAGAGGGAGACCACATGGGCATGGACATCCCCCCAGATGAAAGAGAAAAGGGGGTATTCGTTGATGGTATTGGTGATTGTTCGTGTACTATCCCATAAAACAGTATTCAATGCTTTACCCTGTGCAATCTGATAAAAAAATGATGGATTTGGGATAAAAAGAATAATGAGGGGTAACCACCGGAATTTTTCAAGCAGGAGGGTCCCTATCGCGTACAGGTTAATCGCAGCAAGACTGAAGATCGTTGGAAGAGCGAGGTTGAATGCAATATTCGATGGTACCCCGGTGACGATACCAAGACACCCGAACATCCAGTATCCAAGATAATAATAGACATTCAGGGACCCTCCGGCAAACCAGGGGTCAAGGGGTGGTACTACCGGATTTCGCATTACTGATGCAAGAAACGCGTGGTCCATGAATTTTTCTGCATATGATATGGTGGGATTGACAAACCGCACATCGAGCATGAGGAAAAAACAGATGAGGAATACCAACACCCATCGCCATTCTGACCTGAGTTCATCCATGGAATAGTGGCGGTACCAGAGATGGTAACAAAAAAGTGCCAGAAATGGCAGGAGGGCAATCTGTACAGGAATATGGAGAAGTCCGCAGTACCAGGAAAGAATGGTGAATGCAAGTAGTGATGCGGAGAATGAGACCGGAAATGCAAAGCTCTGAAATGTTTTTTTCAGCGACGGGTAGAAAGAAATCTGGAGCAGGGTGAGGACAACGAGCCAGCTTATCACGGAAAAAATCTGCTGTTCAAGGGTCAGGCTGATCTCCTCCTCCCAATTTTGAATCAAGGGCAGTCCGGATGCTGGGGATGACCCAGTCACCGAAGTAAAAGATCGAGACAATACCCCCTGCGAGGGTTACAAGGTTTTTAATCAGATGGTCGATAATGGCGATCAGTGTTGCAACTGCAGGATCCACTCCGGCAAGTCCGAATGTTATTGCAAGAGTAATTTCATATGTTCCCACACCCCCGGGTGTGAGCGGAATCGCTTTCACAAGATTACCAATGACAATTGCAAGTACGATTATGGCAAATGGAATCTGCTGCTGAAACATCATTACGACGGCAACGCAGACAAAGATGTCGAGGAGCCAGATTACTACCGAAGAAAACCCAAGTACTACAATTGCCTTGGGGGAAAGCGAAGCTTTTTTTATCTCATGCAGGATTGTCAGAATTATCGCAATGTAACGATTTTCCGATGAAAATTTTCCCATAAAAAGTAGCAGGACAAAAAAAATCACCCCTGCTACAAGGGGCAGTATAATGATTGTGTAGAACCATGCCGGTACGTTGACTACGAAGAAAACAGCGACAGCACCAAGGAGTGCCACCGTGAAGATGTCAAAAACCCGTTCGACAACCAGGGAAGAAACTCCTTCTGAATAAGTAGTACCATATTCATGCTTAAGGATGAAGACCCGGACAAAATCGCCAATGCGTGCCGGAACTATCAGGTTGACCGTCTGGCTGATAAAAATACAGGCAGTGGAGGCTGTAATGCTGACCTGGTAATTGAGGTTCCTGAGAATGATGTGATAACGCCATCCCCGCAACCACCAGGCTAAAAGGCAAATCACCGTTCCTAAGATGAGATATGCAGGAATACTATTCTGCAGGGCGATGAGCAGATCATCCCAGACCCTGAAGAGCATATAGGCGACAATACCAATGGCGATAACCGTCGGAATGACGATGGCACTAATTTTCCGATACATGAATCTGCCACCACAACCTCAAAATCGATGAACCCATCTCAAAAACATCTTTTATTTTCACTGTTGTCCCTTTTCCCGCTCGCCAGCGTACTGGAAATTCATGGATGCGTGCTCCATTACGCTGGGTGCGGACGAGAATCTCAGTGTCCCAGAACCAGTGGTTGGAGCGTATGGCAGGGAGTGCAGGCAGGATATATTCTTTATTGAATGCCTTAAAGCCACACTGGTGATCGTAGATTCTGCTTCCCAGGAAAAATCTGACCAGAAAATTATAGGAACGACTCGCTATCTCGCGACCCCCGGTACGCACGATGTCACTTCCCGGCATCAGCCGCGATCCGGTTGCAATATCTGCCCCTTCACGGATTGCACCAATGAGCTCGGGAAGATGCTGCATATCTGTTGCGAGATCAACATCATAATAACAAACGATTTTTCCTTTGGACTCGTAAATCGCCCGGTTGAGCGCTTTACCCCGCCCCAATCGTTCATCACTGTGGAGAAGATGAATGCGGGTATCACGCTGTTCGTACTGGCGCACGAGTTCAGCGCTTTCATCGGTGCTACCGTCTTCTGCGATAATCAGTTCAAATCCGTTCGTTATCCGGGACAGGACTTCAATAGATCTGGGGATAGCAATCTCGAGTGAGTGAAGGTCATTAAAAACAGGAATGACTACGGTCACTTCAGGTCCTGTCATGGGTACTCCGGGTCCTGATGCACTTCGCTACTTCGGATCCTGCACGAATGGATCCTTCCATACTTCTTTCCGGGTAATTTGCCGGGGAAAACATCCCTGCCATAAACAATCCCTGTTGTTCATACGCAGGGATGAGGCTGCGGTATCCCGTTGTGTACACAGGACCCGCCCAGGGATCTACTGCCATTTTGTACCAGTGGATCTCATCCTTTGTAACAGAAAACCGGGTGCAAAAATCTTCAAGCATCCGGAAGTCAAGGTGTGGTGGAACTGTGCCGGTAAAGTAGGATGCCAGGTACACAATATGTTCGCCATATCTCTTAAACGGAATAAAATTCGTGTGGGCAACTACCGCACCATAAGGAGCTGCATCTTTCATGTTAAGCCAGTAAATACCTCCAGTCACCTCTCGTTCAAGGGCAAGTGTCATGCATGCAGCACCCTGATACGGAATAGGGGGCAGTACCGGACCACCCATTCTCTCGAGTTCCTGGGGTGGGATTGTAGAAATAATTGTATCGTAAAGGATACCATTTGCCTCCCACACTCCGTTCTTGCGGGAAATAGATGAGATCGGGGTCTGTTTCTGGATCACCCCGCCGTTTAGTGTAATTGATTTTTCGAGTGCATCGATAAGTTGATGAAATCCCCCATTCATGTATCCCAGATGTTCTCCGGAAACACCTCGGTTTGAGCGAATTGCGATCCGGCTGAATAACCAGGCCGCCGAAACTTCTTTTCTTCGTTCCCCAAATTTACTCTTTAAGAGTGGTTCAAAAAATGATGAATATATGTTTTTTCCGAGATATTTTATTATATACTGCTCAGCCGGGATGTCATCAAGAGTCTTAAGATCTGTTTTTTTTGCTCTGAATGTAAGCCTGGCAAGTTTTACTTTATCCATAAGTGAGAGCTCCGGATAGAGCAGGATTTCAAGGGGGGTGTTCAACGGATAGATCTGATTACTGGCAAAATAGCCGGTCGTACCTGTTCTCCATTCAAGTTTTTCAATCATACCCATTTCAGTTATCAGTGCGAACAGACTACTGTCGTCTGAAAAACAATGGTGATAATATCTCTCTATCCAGTAATCGTTTACGTTATAGGATGACAGGCAACCCCCGAGGTAGGGCATTTTTTCAAAAAGGTCAACCTCGTGATCCTGCACAAGTCTGTGGGCAGCAACAAGTCCTGTCAACCCC